>Ga0208826_1000010_pt1 | contig 313200 bp, 252 predicted proteins | sample AD_UKC115_MetaG_FD_184451 | JGI IMG/M metagenome (GOLD analysis project Ga0208826, IMG submission 184451) | Active sludge microbial communities of municipal wastewater-treating anaerobic digesters from Hong Kong - AD_UKC115_MetaG (SPAdes)... | ecosystem: Engineered > Bioreactor > Anaerobic >...
GGAAGAGGTCGCTGGTTCGAATCCCGTAGAGCCCACTCTTTTTTTTTCGGTGTGTAGCGCAGTCCGGTAGCGCACTACGTTCGGGACGTAGGGGTCGCTGGTTCGAATCCAGTCACACCGACAAAAAAATCCCCAGTTTCAAAATCGTCCGCCTCGGCTCTATCGCAATAGACAAAGTCAATAATATTAAATTATGTACTGTTGAATATCTCAAATTTACAATTAATTTTACAAAACCTTCGGAAGGTTTCGAACCTTCCGAAGGTTCTAAGCAGTTACTTTTTAGAGAACACCGTCAAAACAACCTAAGAACTATCTTACCAATTCCACCATTCAAGTTTCAACTCAGGGAAAATGCTGTTGCGTTTTTCAACTTCTTCGAGATAGCTCATTTCTTCCGACGAAACTTCACCATATTCGCAAGCACGTTCCAAAATATCACATATCCGATTAAAATCAGAATGATGGAAGAAAAATCGGCTTTCTGCATAATCCTTTGCAGATTTAGTATAAATTAAAAACTGCCAATCAGATGAATGCAACAACATAAGTTCCCTCAATGCTTGCAATCCAATTCGCCTTTGTAGCGGCGAATAGTTCGCAATTGGATATTTATCAAAGATATTTCTTAGCCGCAGTTCATCGTCGTATATATTCTGCCAGGTCCATACATTTTCAGGATTGCTCCATACATCGTGATTATTGTTCTCACCCCACGAACCTTCGGGCAATCCAATTACTTCCTTCGGCTGTATCTTGAAAAGTTGTTCACTTGCTGTTGCAGGTTTCAACCACGGCGAATGATTTAGCCCACGCAGTACATACCGAATAAATTCAGGTCCCTCGAACCACCAATGTCCGAATAGTTCTGTGTCGAATGGAACGCAAAGAGTTGCAAATTTTCCCGTTTTATTATAATAATAGTTTGTTGTGTTTTCCATATTATGAATAAAATGATTTGCTTGCAAGTCGAGTTTTTTCCATATCCAGTCGGGGTGATATTGCGCTTTATACTGCATATCGGCTTTGACGTCCGTAACGCGCCAGTAGCGAAGCATCGAACCAAGATGACGTTTGTGAAAATCGAGGTAATCGGGCTCACCGGGATAACCAACTTCTCCGCTCCATACCTGCATCGCTATATCACGATGACGTGTAAAACAAACTGATGTGCCGTATTCTACCTTTTCGCTTGAACTTACTTCATACAACCGAAGCGGGGATTTATCAAAATTCCAGGGTTCCGGAATAAATGCAGGGGAATTGATTGGAACAAAATGCTCCGCATTTGCCTGAAATTTACCTATTGGATAAGAATTTTCAATCAATTTCTGGTCAATTACAAAATACTTTATGTTATGAAGGCTCAAAAACTGCTCTATTCCAGGGCGTAAGTGTGGTTGATTAAATGGTGCCACCGGCACATACGATTTCCACTCATACGAAGGACGATAAGCACATTCGGGAAGCCAAATTCCTCTTGGCTCACGCCCGAAATGCTTTTTGTAATTGTTGACTGCTGCCTCTATTTGTAAATTTATGCTTCGGTCGAACCCAAGCAAAGGCAAATACCCGTGCGTTGCCCCGCAAGTCATTATTTCAATTGCACCCTCATCTTGCAGCTTTTTTAATGCACCAATTACTGATTTATTATACTTGTTTTTATAATCACCAAGCCGAGCTTCATACCATTGAGCCCACCAGTTAGCAAGATATATACTATGGGCGTCCCAACCCCACTTCTTGAAATCATCTGCATCTTTTCGTGCAGCGTTAATTTTTTCAAGACAGTAATACTCGAATATTTTCTCGAAATCGGGATGCTCCAATTGCTCGCACAATACAGGCGATATATCAAGTGTTACTTTGGGATAAATATTCTCGTTCATTAAATCATTAAATACGTTCAATAACGGAATATAACATTCCGCTACTGCTTCGGTTAGCCAATCTACTCCGTGTGGCCAATTCCCGTGATGCAACACCCACGGCAAATGTGTATGTAGTATAAGTACAAAACTACCTGATTGCATAGAATACCTTTAAGCTTTTGTAGTATCAACGCTTCAAATTATCATTTTATTTCCACTTTTCAAAATAATATGTATTTAGGGCTATTTAATGGATGAAAATTAATTAATTGTTTTTTGTAAATTTATCACACTATTAACATTACTAAATCGTAAATAAAACAACTTCCTTTATTAACTATTATTTATTATTTTCTTGGTGTAGTATGAATGGTCAAAAAATTACTGTTGAGAACGGGAAATTAAACGTTCCTGATTATCCTATTATTCCATTTATCGAAGGCGATGGCACTGGCAGAGACATCTGGCGCGCTTCTCAAAGAGTGTTCGATGCTGCGGTAGAGAAAGCCTATTCAGGCAAGCGAAAAATTGTTTGGCGGGAAGTATATGCAGGCGAAAAAGCCTTCAACATTACGGGGGAATGGCTTCCCCAGGAAACCCTTGATGTGATTAAAGAGCATATTATTGCAATTAAAGGACCGCTTACTACTCCTGTCGGGGGCGGCATTCGTTCTCTGAATGTAGCACTACGCCAGCTGCTGGATTTATACGTCTGTCTCCGACCTGTCCGCTGGTTCGAAGGTGTGCCCTCACCTGTTAAAAATCCTCATCTTTGCGATATGGTTATTTTCCGCGAAAATTCCGAAGATATTTATGCAGGTATTGAATGGCTTGCCGGAACCGATGAAGTGAAAAAAGTTATTAAGTTCCTTCAAGAAGAAATGGGCGTCCGCAAAATTCGCTTCCCCGAAACTTCTTCAATTGGAATTAAACCAATCTCTATCGAAGGAACCAAACGTCTTGTCCGCACCGCTATCGAATACGCTCTTAAAAATAAACGCCCGTCGGTTACTCTTGTTCACAAAGGTAATATAATGAAATTCACAGAAGGAATGTTCAAAGAATGGGGCTACGACGTTGCCGAGCAAGAATTCGGTTCGCAAGTATTCACCTGGCGCCAGTATGACAAAATCAAAGCCGAAAAAGGTGCTGAAGAAGCCGACAGAACCCAAGCAGAAGAGCTATCCAAAGGCAAACTTCTGGTTAAAGATTTTATTGCTGATGCTTTCCTCCAACAAATTCTTACTCGTCCCGCCGAATATTCTGTTATTGCAACTATGAATTTAAATGGGGACTATATTTCTGATGCTCTCGCTGCAATTGTTGGTGGTATCGGTATTGCTCCTGGTGCTAATATTAATTATGAAACTGGCCACGCTGTTTTCGAAGCTACTCACGGAACGGCTCCTCGCTATGCAGACCAGGACAAAGTCAACCCCGGCTCCGTTATTCTCTCCGGTGTTATGATGTTCGAACATTTAGGTTGGGACGAAGCTGCTAATCTTATTGTGAAAGGTATCGAACGAACAATAGCACAAAAACGTGTTACTTACGATTTTCACAGACTAATGGAGGGTGCCACTCTGCTTAAATGCTCTGAATTCGGTTCCGCTATCATCGAAAATATGTAAAATGATATATTTAAGTCCTAAAGTTCGATACTTATTGGTTTCCTCTAAATCTACTAAATTAACCTTCGGTAGGTTTCCTTACCTTCCGAAGGTTTTTCTATATATTATTTTAGAATTTCTCAAAGATTATTTAAAAAAATGGCTGATTATTGTTACAAATCAGCCAAAATTAAGTTGTGGATATTTTAATAATTCGAGTTAATCGTTACCAGGCATATCCAATATTAATGCCCAATCCAAGAGGATCATATCCTAAATAATCAATATCGCTAACAATAAAACCAAGACGAACAATTGGCTCCACAAAAAACTGATTGCCCAGTGGAAATTTGTATGCTACTTCTCCACCTACGACAACCATCGAACCACCATAATCAAGATTGAGTGGATTTGGACCAGTATAATCCCAAAAACTAATTCGAGCCATTGGACCGACAGATAAACCTGAAATTGGGTTTCTATCGTCTTGAATAACACCTGTTAAATACCATCTGTATGAAGCACCAATACCATAAGCACTCCAATCATCGCTGTAATTATAGTACGAACCAAATACAGTAAACGAATTATTTCCCGAAAGCTTTTGCTCGTATGTAACATTGAACACCTTGCTTACAAGCAAGTCGATCGGGTCTGCCGATATTGCTTTTTCATACTGAGCGAAAATCGACGATGCAGAAAATAAAGCAACAAAAAGAAAAAGGAATACTTTTTTCATAAAAAACTCCTATTAATGATAAAACTAATTTAATCAAAAAATCTTACAAAAAAAATAATTAATTATTTCGCATTAGAGCAAGGGCAAATTACTTTTTGCAAGTCTTTTGAAATTTCGTACTCAGCAAAAGGCTTAAATTCTATTATCCGCTTTTTTATTTGCTCATATCCTCTTGATGCTCCATCCGTATTGCGCACCCAGTAATCCAGTGCTTGTTCATCTGAATATCCACAAAACTGCTTCAATATAGCCGCTGCAATATAACCCGACTGATGCCAGCCATTCCAGCAATGAAAATAAATGGGTCCCCTGCGTTTTCGAGTAATCACTTCATACACCATCTCAATAATTCGCCTTATTTCCTCTGAGCTATTCCCGCTTATCTGCCAATATTCCAATTTGTTGTTTCCTACAATGGTTTCCTTTGCCGCAGACGAAAAGTTTTTTGCGTATAGATAGACAGCATCAGAAAATCCCTCCTTACATAAATTTTCCAGACCGTCGCCTGGCAACGGATTTTGATTTTCTCGTTTGTTGATTTTATGATAATAATTATTTGCTCCACCTCGATAAGCAATCCCATACAATATTGTTCTCATATTTCTTGTCCCGTAGAGACTGTCGAACCCGTTGCCGTAGTTGTCCGTGATTTTGTCTTCCACACATTGTACTTTATATCTATTTTGATAATATTGAATCTGTTCAAATAAAGTAGAAAATTCAGCTTTAATATTTGAAAAGATTAATAACTGAGACAATAGCAAAAGAAACATCTTAACAATAATTTTCATATAAAATAATCTCTATATTTGTAACTAATTTATGTTATTAGTTGTCTAATTATTAGGGTAATAAATTACTAATTTTTTGTTAATTTTGTAAACTAATTATGATATTTATTATTCATAAAATATAGTGGTCCAAAATGAAAAATTCAATTTCAAAAGTATTTATGATTGTGGCGCTTTTTGCTATTATTGCGCCGAGCATATCTTTTGCTCAAATTTACAATAGTTTGTACGAAAATCCTACAAAGCAGGAGAATTTTTATAAAATTCAGAGTGCTAAGAACAATTTCTACAATAACATACCCGAGGACCAACGCAGAGGATGGAAGCAATTCAAACGCTGGGAGCATTTCTGGGAACCTCGTGTGTACCCCACAGGCGAATTTCCCCAGGCAATCGAACTTTACAAAGAATGGCAACGTTATCAGGAAGGTTTCAAGAAACTTAATTCCACCCAGAGCCGCACCTGGCAACTCATCGGTCCCATTGATCGTCCCGGTAGTTTAAATTCCAGCGTCAGAGACCAGGGGTTAGGCAGAGTTAATATCGTGCGTTTCCACTCTTCACGTCCAAATGATATTTGGGCTGGTGCCGCAACTGGTGGTGTTTGGCGTTCAACCGACAAAGGCAAAACCTGGTTCAATTACCCAAAAACTGAAATTATGTCCTTAGGTGTTTCCGACATTCAAATTGCTCGTAGTAATCCAAACGTTATCTATGTAGCAACTGGCGATATGGACGGTTCTTCTGCTGCCCAAAATTATTATGGCGTTGGTATAATTAAATCTACAAATGACGGTCAGACCTGGGAACTCACCAGTGCTGCATACGCTCTCGAAGATAGAAAACTTTTCGGTAAAATGTTTGTTTCACCAACTGACGAAAATGTTGTCGTTGCTACAAGTAATTCTGGCATTCTTAAAACAACTGATGGCGGCAAAACCTGGTTCAACAAGCAAAGTGGATTTTTCATCGATTTAGAGCAAAAACCCGACAATCCTAACGTGCTTTACGCCTCTACTTTCACATATTCCTCATCGGGAACTGATATTTATAAATCTACCGATATGGGCGAAACCTGGCGTAAAGTGTATAATATACCTAATGCTATTCGTACTGCTATTGAAGTTACCCCTGCCGACCCAAATATGGTATATGCTCTTAGCGCCGAAAGAAACACTATGCAGTTCCTTTCTCTAATCGCATCCGAAGATGCTGGCGAAAACTGGACACCTCTCTATCAAAAAGGTGATGGACTAAATCTTCTTGGCTGGAATAGCAATGGCAAAGATATGAATAAAGGACAGGGACAATACGATTTGGCTCTTGCTATTTCTCCTACAAACCCCAGTGAAATTTACGTCGGTGGAGTTAATATCTGGAAATCTACAAGTATGGGTTCCACCTGGCAAATTGTTGCACATTGGTATGGAGATGGTGCTCCACAGGTTCACGCTGATATTCACGACCTTATCTTTGCTCCCGATGGAAGACTTTATGCTGGACACGATGGCGGCATCGATTATACCACTAATGGTGGTAATACTTGGACATTCATTAGCGATGGTATGTCAATTACCCAATTCTACCGTATTGGTATATGCGAGTCTGACCCAAATCTATTTATCGGTGGTTCGCAAGATAATGGTTCAAGTCTCTATAAAGAAAATAACTGGATGCACGTTCTCGCAGGCGACGGAATGGACTGTGCCATCGACCCAACTGATGCTCGTCGCATATACGGTTCGCTCTATTATGGGGATTTCCGTCGTTCCACTGATGGTGGTGCCTCATTTACTAATATGATTAATCAATACCAAACTAATGGCGAATCTGGTGCCTGGACTGCTCCATTGGCTATCGACCCGCAAAAGCCTAATGTAATCTACGTAGGCTACTACAACGTTTGGCGCTCGCTTGCCTATGGTTCGGCTGGTTCATTTGTCAAAATTTCCAATTTCGGAACTAATACGACATTGCAAACTATTGCAGTATCTCCTACTAATTCAAATTATGTTTATGCTGCTACTTATACTACTGTCTGGCGAACTACTGATAATGGCATTTCCTGGTCTCAATACTTTACTTCTGATCTGGCAATCTCCGATTTGGAAGTTAGCCCTCTCGATCCTGACATAGTTTATTATACTAAATCCGGCTTCCAGCGTGGTAATAAAGTCTGGGTTTTTGATGGGAACAAACACACTAACTTATCAGGTAACTTGCCCAATGTTCCTGCAAATTGCATCGCTTATCAACCAAATTCTCCCGACCGAATTTATGTCGGCACTGATGTCGGTGTCTTCTATTCTGATTATGGCTCAAATGTCTGGGAACTTTTCGGTTCAAATCTTCCAAACGTTATTATTAATGATTTGAAAATTAACAGCTCTAAGAAAGAAATCTATGCTGGCACCTGGGGACGTGGTCTCTGGAAAACTCAACTTCTGGACTGCAACTTACCGAAACCAAATATTACTGTGATTGGTAATACTTCATTCTGTCAGGGCGATAGTGTAGTTCTTGTTGCTGACGTCCAGGATGGTTTTGTCGTGTGGAACACAGGCGAAACTACTAAATCAATTGTTGTAAAAACTGATGGAAACTACTCATTCGTCCATTCTTATGGTGGTGAATGTAATGCTAAATCTGATATCGTTTCTGTTACTGTTTTTCCAACTCCTGAACTTACTATCAATAAATCTAAATCTCCTGCTCTTTGCATTGGTGATAGCGTTACTTTAACAGCTCGAATTGGTTTTAATAACTATAGATGGAATAATGGCGTCGAAGGTCGAAAAATTACTGTTAGCGAAGCAGGCACCTACTATTGCACCGCTGAAACTGGTGATGGTTGTCAGGTTGTGTCCGAATTTATAGAAGTCTCCTTCCATCCAATTCCACCTAAACCTACCATCACAGAAGAATACGAATTTTTAGTTGCTTCTCCTGCTAATAAATATCGCTGGTATCTTAACGGCAAACTTATCGAAGGTGCAACCGAACGTAAATACCGCCCGTTAGTTCCAGGAAAATACGCCGTAGAAGTTGCTGAAAGCGGCGATTGCTACACAATGAGCGACGAATACAACCTAATTACAAGCGTCGAAAACGAATGGACAGCTGAGCCTCAAATCTTGCTGTCACCTAATCCTACTCGTGGCATTTTCACTCTTAAAGCTAATTTGGTTAATGATATTTCTGCTGTAATTACTGTTTCAAATATCGCCGGCCAGGAAATTATGATAATTAATGCCAATTCAACAAACAATGGTATAATTCAAACAATTGATTTAACTTCGCAACCTTCGGGCACTTATTTCATTAAAATAAGCACTTCTAAATCTTTTGTAGTTGAAAGAATTATCAAGCAATAACACTTAATATTAGTAACTGATTACCAGTCTATTTCATAAGGGCTGTCTCAAAAAGACAGCCTTTTTTTGCTTGTAGCGACACGAATAAGCAAACCACAACAATGTTTTTGCAAAACCTTCGGAAGCTTTCAAACCATCCGTTGGTTCAAAACAGAGAAGTTTTAGACTTTTTATTAAACTTTATTCTTTTTTTTTTCTTCAATTCTAACTATTTTAAGAATAAGTAAATTCCCGTTTTTGAGAGGTCCGTATGAAAAACGTATTGGACGAAATTCATTCGCTTTTAAATCAATTTGAACAGAATATCATTAAGCTGAATTCAGAAAATGCTGTTAAGTTGCTTGAATTAAGCGAATTATTCATCAAAAGCAATGAAATATCCATTGCCGATAAGCAATTCCTTCACAAATGGCTTCTTTTTACAGGCAAAAATAATTATATATCTCTTTTAGAAAACGAAGAACAACGATATAGCTGGGCTGAATGTGCCTGCAAAATTATTCAAGCAAGCGATTTCTCTTTCAATGACTTATTGCGTTATCGTGCAGAAGAACTTTCTCAAAAAGCTTTGTTTATCGATATGGGGAAGTTTACTCCAAAACGCTTTAGCTACGAACAAGTCTGGCAACAATCGAAAGAAATTGCCACTGCAATTTTCAAAAGCGTCCAGGGTTCTCCTCGATTAGCCATTTTCTGCGAAAATTCCCCCGAAAGTGCTATGGTCGATATTGCAGCGCTCTCCTGGGATATTCCCGTTTCCCCTCTGAATGTTCACTTTACCAACGACGAACTAACTTCTATTTTCAAAATGATGAACTTCAACGTAGTTGTAACAGATACACTCGATAGAATTCGCCAAATTGAAGAAATTTCAAAAAATTTATTGATTAAGCCGATAATTCTGCATATAAATGAGAGTATTAAGGAACTTACCAATCATATCTACCTTCCTCGTTTTATCAAAACTATTAGCAATAAAGAAATTGATCTTATTCTCAATAAACGAAAACGCTACTCTATCGATCAAGTAATCACTGTAATGTTCACTTCTGGCAGCACGGGACGCCCCAAAGGTGTCTCATTCTCCAATTATAACATTGTTAGCAAAAGGTTTTGTCGTGCAGCAGCTCTGCCCGCCGTCGGAAACAATGAAGTTCTGCTTTGCTATTTGCCGCTGTTTCATACATTCGGTAGATATTTAGAAATGACGGGTATGATTTATTGGGGCGGCACTTACGTCTTCGTTGGAAATTCTTCGGCAGATAATTTGCTTTCTTTGTTCTCCAAAGTAAACCCAACTGGTTTTATTAGCGTTCCAATTCGCTGGATGCAAATCTACGATAAAATAATGGAAGAAACCGAAAATATTTCTTCCCGAAAAGAAATAAGAGAAAAAATCACTTCAATTGTTGGGAAAAATCTGCACTGGGGACTTTCTGCCGCAGGTTATTTAGACCCAAAGATTTTCACTTTCTATCAGAAATACGATATTGAACTTTGCAGCGGATTTGGAATGACCGAAGCCACCGGCGGCATCACTATGACGCCACCCGGACGCTACATTAAAGGAACTGTCGGAAAACCTCTTCCTGGCGTTTATACAAAATTCGCTGATAATAACGAAATGCTAATTAGCGGGCACTACGTTGCTCGCTATCTTGATACTCATCCTATTGGTTCAGTTATTCCGTTCCCTACTAATTTGCACGACGACTACTGGTTGTCAACGGGGGACGTTTTCGTTGTGGATAGCAACGGCTATTACTCATTTGTCGATAGGGTGAAGGATATCTACAAGAACAACAAAGGGCAAACTATCTCTCCAAAAAACGTTGAAAACAAGTTTGATGGCGTTCCCGGTATTAAACGCACCTTTCTTGTTGGTGATGGCAGAGCCTACAACACTCTTCTTATTGTTCCCGACTACGACGACGCTTTATTCAACGACGAAAGTATAAAAACCAACCCTCGCAATTATTTCCAAAAAATCATTTCCGAAGCTAATCGCAATTTAGCCCCTTACGAACGAGTTGTCAATTTCGAAATTCTGGAAAGAGATTTTTCCATTGATTTCGGCGAACTTACTCCGAAAGGCTCTTTCAATAGAAAAGCAATTGAAAAAAACTTTTCTGAAATAATTGAGAAACTCTATTCGAAAGACGTAAACGAATTGTATTTCGAGGGTTTAAAAATCATTATTCCCAAGTGGTTCTACCGCGACCTCTCTATTTTAGAAGAAGATATCGTTGTCTACGACAATGGATTAATCAACAAGGAAACTTCTCTCTATCTAAATATTGAGCGAATATCCGACAATAAAATTCAAATTGGCGACCTAATCTATGAAGTCGAAGGCAATACTATCGACCTGGGTTCTCTTGCTCTTCAACCTAAATATTGGGTGGGCAACCCTAATTTGTTTGTCTTTGCACCTGTTAAAGCAAATTTTGACCACCGCAATAAGTCAATCAGCACAAAAATTCTATGCGATTTCAATAAACGAAACTCATATTCCGACGACCTTTTTGCGAATATTCGAGGTATAAGAAATAATCAACTTGTTGAAATTAATCGTCTAATTTGCACAATTTTTTATTCCGACGACGCAAAAGCATTAGATGAACTGAATAAATTGTCTAAATTATTTAGCAGCTTCGATGAACTGTCGTTAGAAATCGTTCGTTTTCGTATTCAATCTCTTGCTTACCACCCTAATGAAGAAATACGTTGCCTGGCTTATCGCACTATTTTGCAGAACGACGAAATTGCCGAAACAGAAAAAATTTTCCCCGCTTTTCTCGAATCTGGTCTTACTTTTCTCAATAACAATTCTATCGAGATTATCGCTTCGAGCAAGTTTGAACGCCGTCGGCTTAATGCACTTCGCAAGAGATTGCTTTTCTACCGCGAAAATCTTCCCTGGCCTCAATCCGAAACCCTTCATAAACAATTCGAAAGTATCTTTAAATTATTAGTTGACTTTGTCAAATACAACCCTGAATATTACGCAACTGTTCGCTTTGAATTAGCAAACTGGGTTCTTCACAAAGTCGACCCGCAACTTTCTTCCATTGCGGCAAAATATTTCTGGATATTGTCCTGCGAATACGAAAATAGTCTGGAAGAACAAAAATTCTCTAAATTCCCTGCATCCTGGTGCAACAAGATTATTTTCGAAGATAGCCTTTCCGAACAAGAAGTAGATAATATTAAACGCGTTCTTCTCGATACCACATTTTTGAAACAATCAATTACTCTTGCATTTGAAGAAAACGATTTCGATATTTCAGAAATTAGCGACGACGGAGTTTGGGTCTCAAAGATTAGTAGCATCACTCAAAATCAGATTTATCGAGTTAGTGTAAATACAAAGCAAGGAAAGCATTACGACATTCAAACCATCATAAACGACAATATTTCCGACGAACGAAATTTAGAAACAATACTCTGGCTTGTTGCGGTTTCGGGCTATCCCGAGGGTCCAGGTGTTCTGCCGACGCTCGGTTGTGCTCGTCCCGAACTGCAAGCACGCAGTATGGAATTTCTCGGTGATTTGACAGTGTGGGAAAAGTTACGCCAGCTTTCTACTCTTAAAATGTACGGTCAGCCCTTCCCAAAACTCAATATTCTCAAACGTCTTTATACCGAGGGTCTTGCTGCTTTCGTTCGTGCCTGGCGATATAGCGGACAAAAGATTATTCCTGGAAACGTCAATCCCTCGAATGTTGTTGTCCCCGAAATTGATTTTCGCGATGGTGCTACTATACTTTCTCTTGCCGGCTGGAAGTATTTCGACAACTACACTTCTTTAATCAAACCAATGCTTGATAATTTCTACCTAAAAGCAATTCATCATTATTCCTGGATTAAAGAATTTTTAGATGTTAACTGGATTTTCAACGCGATTATGGAAGCTCTCCGCGAAGATGAAGCCGTAACTGTTCTTAATAATCTTTACGATGAACTTACCCGTAAAGATATTCTTTTCCTCGATAAATCTCTAAAGAAAGAACTTCAAAAATTCATAGAATATATAAACGAAAATTATTATATGCCGCTACCGCTTATCTATGCTATCGACAAATATTACGAATGGCAAAATTCCAATCCTAACGCTATTCCCGAAGCAAAAGAACAATCTATTATTGAACTTTATCATCTGTACCGTCTCGATAGATATCCCGAAATTGCTCGTTATCAGCTTTATCGCCATACTTATTTCGCATACAAAGGTTTCTACGTACGTAATGCTTTCGATAAACTTCTTGCTCAAATGAACAAAGAAAAACACGTTCCCGCTACTCAACTTATCGAGCTATCCGAATTGCAAAGCACTCTCGAAGACCCAATTGATAGAGAAATTTTCTCAAAGATGGTATTCCCCGGCTACACAAAATCCTTGCAATACGACATCGCAAAATTTGAGGAAAAACGCGATCTGTCGCTTATTGTCAAAACTACATTTAAAGATAAATTCGGTGATCCATACATCTTCCGCCAACCCGTTGAACCTGCCGAAATCGGTATTCTATATCGTTTATTCTATAAGGAAAAATTGACAAAAGTAATTTCCGAGCAAGACCAATTTCTTGTACTTTTCGATAGCAACGATAGAATTATCGGTGGAATAATCTACCAAATTAAAGAAGATAATTCCTGCACACTCGATGGTATTGTCCTTGCAACTCAGTATCGTGGGCGTGGGCTCGGGCGTGCTATGATGGAAGATTTTATCAATCGAATGTATAGCCAGGGCATTGATATTATCAAAACTACTTTCTATGTCGAAGCCTTCTTCTCGAAATATGGCTTCAAAGTGGATAAACGTTGGGGACTACTTGTTCGAATATTGAACAAAGACAAATATTTAAGATAATATCAATTAGATTTGCTCTTGAACAACTTTTCTTTCAATTTTTGGATTAGTGTGATATTTTCTTCGATGAAAGAAGAATCCAATACATCAACATTTGGTATTTCTTCCATTTCTACTATTGGATTTGTTTCCGGATAGAGCATAATGTAGTTGCAACCCGGTTTTTCTTCGGTGATTTCATCAACTATTCGAATATAGTCCAATGAAAACGAGACGCTCTTTGAACGTGCCTTTACAAATATTACAATATCATTTTCCGAAAATTTATTAGCATAACTTGTAAATTCATCTATTGAACTGACTACCTCAAAGACAGCGTCGCCAAGTACCCCACTTGCTTTGCACTGCTTGATAATGCTTAGCTTCGTTGATTGCAGACAGAGGAAAATTACTTGTGCTGCTGCATACTTACTAATATTGTTGAGTATTTCAAGCCATCTTTTGAATCCAATTTCATATTGTGCATTTTCACCAACAAAAACATAAATCTTATTTGTCAGGTTTATTAATTGATGCAATTTCGCAACCATAATAGTCTGATTTGTTGCTTCAATGACATTGTCTGTTTTCCTGCCAAAAAAGAATTCCGATGCCTTTGATTTCCCCGTCCAGCCAAGTATTGTTAAGTTTATCATCATCTCTTTCATCGCTCGAATAATCCCGCTCGATACGTTTGTATCAAGTCTTGTCGTTGGTGTTATGGATTTCTTCCCCGGATAAACTAATCTTACGTATGTTTGTATTGCTTTTGTGCTTTGCAGTATTCTTCTTTCGGTTTTATCGTCCTCAATAATAACCGATAATGGGAAAATTGGCTGTTCGTCCTCGTTATCGCCACGGCAGGCAATTGCCAAATCGAGCAATTTATCGATGCTATTCGGATTCGAGCAAGGAACTAATATTCTCATCGGTTCTGTTTTTATCACATCTTTCCTCTCTTGTTCTTCTATGGCAAGCTTTCTTCCTGCTCGTTCTGTTACAAACGATGCAAATAGACAAGTAACTAATATCAATAATATTGTCCCATTCAACACATTCTCGTCTAATATTCCTGCTTTGTATGCAATCATTATCACGGCAATTGTCGCAGCTGCGTGTGAAGCACTTAATCCAAAGATAAAATCAGCCTCGTTTCGGCTGAACTTGAACAACAGCCGAGTTGAATGCGCCGCTAAATACTTACTCAATAGCGCCATAATTGTCAAAGTTGCCGCAACTATTAATGAGAAATAACTCGCAGCCAACACTTTTAAGTCAACTATCATTCCAACATTAATCAAAAACAAGGGTATGAACAATCCGCTGCCAACCAGATGTATCCTTTGCATCAAAGTTGAATTATGTGGTATTAAGTTGCTGAACGCCAAGCCTGCCAAAAACGCCCCTACTATTGCCTCTATTCCAGCTACTTCCATCAACATACTCGACATTACAAACATCGCAATCACAAATATAAACTGCGAGTAATTCTCTTCCTCTATGTTCTTAAAAAACCAAAGTGCTATCTTGGGTATTATTAACAGAATAAAAAGCGATACTAACGCCAATAAAACAAGAAATTTCAGCCAAAACCAAAATGTCAAAGAACCACTATAATAATTCATTATCACGCCAAATGCAAAAAGTACCGCTGTATCGGTAATGATTGTTCCGCCAACCACAGTTGTTGTGCTGCGTGTTTGGGTAAGTCCCAGACGCAAAGCTATCGGATACGCAACCAATGTATGAGTTGAGAACATCAATGCAATTATGATTGACGCTATTTCGCTATATCCAAGCACATAATATGAAAGCAAATAGCCAAGCAATAGAGGAATAGCAAAAGTTGCTATCCCAAAGATTATGCTATATCTTTTGTTTGTCTTTATTTGCTTTAAATCAAGTTCCAGCCCCGCTAAAAACATTATGTAAAGCAATCCAATCGAACCCAGCATAATTATGCTTTCGTCCCTATCCAGTATATTTAAGCTATGGGGTCCGACTATCGTTCCCGCGATTATTAATCCCATTATGCTTGGTATTCTTAACTTTTTGAATAATACAGGAAATATCAACACAATTAGCATAAGTATTGCGAACTCTGCTATTGGATTTTTTATTGGGAAAATGTGTTGAAATATTTCCATTAAAAAAGATATTTAGTGAAACATTTTCACTAAATAAAATAATGAAAAAAAATTAAAAAAATCAAATTTTATTGAGGAAAATTATTCTTTCTTTCTATATACAATAATCAATGCTATCGACAAAACAATAGTTGCCAAACTAATCCACGTTCCACTGATTAACTTGCTTGAATGTGCAGTAAACTCTACTGTGTGCTTACCCACGGGAAGGACCACACTACGGAAACAATAATTTGCCCGAATTATCTCGACTTCTTTGCCATCAACTTTTGCTATCCACGATGGATAGAATATTTCACTCAAACATAGCAAACTTGGTTTTTCTGAACTCGTTTCAATTATTATCGAATTGGGTGAATAGTGCTTAATAATCGCAGTTCCTGAAAAATTTGTATCTATATCGTTGGGCAAATTAATTTCTGGCTGCTTTTCTATTACCGCGATTTTTGAGTAATCTATTTTCTCGCTTTTCATAAAATCAGCAACTTTTTCACCATCAATAACTTTTACTGCACCAACAAGCCAGGCTCTTGGCAATCTGTCAGCTCGTTCAGCAAAATATGGCGACATTCTCAAAGTATCAATCGCGATTTCGTATTTAACATTGAATAACTTATGTATTTCTTCGCGGCTGAGCGGTGGCACATTCCTTTCCAATACCAATGGATTATAGCCTTCGAGCAATTCAATTTCTGAAATCATTCCCTGATTGCGTTTCATTGCCATAAATGGCGGATTATACATCCTCGAATTTACTCTAAAAATGTCATCTGGATATTTCGACCTAAATGCGTTCAAAGTCTGTTCTGGCAGTTGATATTGCTTCGAATAATCATTCTTCGAACGATTAAAATCTGCTCCGGCAATATATAAATCAATAAATGCAAGCAATGCCAGTATTATTCCTGCAATCGATACAGATAACCTCTTTTTGCTTGCCAGATATATAATAATTAATGTCGATACAACAAAAAATAATGCAGTTGCACCGTAACTTTGTATTGTCGAAACTGAATTCTCTTCAAAGCTGAAAAATGATTGCAAAATTCCTACCGCTGCAAGCAGTGAAACAATCAATGGAAATGCTACTGCTGCTAAAATTTGTTTCAAATTGAAATCGCGAAGTTTATCGATTGCAAATCCTGCAATGACAGAAAAGCCAAATGCAATCGCAAATGCCATCCTCGCCGGAATTCTTAATTTTGAAAAGAAAGGAAGTTTATAGAACAAATAGTATAAAAATCCATTACTCCCAAATGCGAATATTAATGCAAATATTGAAAATACAGCCAAAAAAGCTACAAATCTATTAGTTTTCATCATTCCAATTATTCCAAGCATTCCAAGCATTAATGCTACAACTCCAAAATAATATGCTGTTTCCCAGTAATAATAATACTGAAATGGTTCATACTCTCCTTTATTATTCTTCTTTTTTAATTGAAATGCGACCTTCGACTCTCCTGTTGCATCTGTATAACCGAAAAATTTAGGAACAACTGCAGAAATTACTTGTGATAGTTCGAGCGAACCCTCCGACGAAGCTTCAAATGTCATTTCCTGCCTTCGCGACTGCTCTGCTAACTCGCTCGATGGCAAATACTGTATTTGAAAAATTCCTGCTGCTATGATAAATGGTAATATTGACGCAATAATGTATTTCGTAAATGTTTTTGTAGTGATTGCTTTTTTCAAAATATCGGCAATTAAATTCCATATAAAAAATATCCCCAAAAACAAATAAAAGTATAATGTCATTTGTGGATGCCCCGATAACATCACCATTCCAAGCAAAAGCCCCGAAATAACTGCCGATTTAATTGAACTTTGTGCATTTGCCTTATGATAAAACATAAATATTAATGGAAACCAGGATAAATGGCTAACTATCATTGGGTGTATTGCGTGGCACACAAGCAAACTGGAAAATGAATATGTTATTGCCGATACTATTGCCGACCAGAAACTAACTTTGAAATACCTCATCAATGCAAACATCGAAATCTGAGCTATCAAAAAATGTATTATTAAAGACAATTCAAGCATTTTCACGGGCAAAGTTCCGTCTGTCCCGACAAACAATGTTAATATTCTATTCAAAGGATAGAAAAATCCAACCTGTAAATCCGCCAAAAATGGCATACCTGCGAATGCAAAAGGGTTCCATAGCGGTATTCTTCCTTGTGCAAATTCCCTTGCTGCGAATGTCTGAACTGGATATACATATTCAGCAAAATCCTCCCATAAATAAGCATTACCAAACAAATGCTCCCAGAAGAAAATTGCCGTTGTTATCGCAAATAACCCTATTGCTACATACCAATAATAATTAGTCTTAACCTCTATTGCCTTGCTTTTTTCTGCTTTCTTTGTTTTCATCTTTAATATCAATGAATGATTAAACAAAAATGCAATTTAAAAAGAAAATAGTAATTCATAATATAAAAGTTAATTTCTCGTCTATATGAACGCAAAGTAATGTATAATAAAAATTAGTAGTAAAATGCCAATTTACACCTACAAATGCGTCGAATGTGGTGCAAAATACGAAATCTTCCACAAAGTTCGCGAGGATGAACGTGCAATTGTTTGCCCAACCTGTGGTTCTACTGCATACAGAAAAGTTATGTCCACCACTGGAATTATTTCACAGGGCAGTTCTGCAGAAATGCCTTCCTCCTGTGATTTTGGCGGATGCTGCGGCGGTTCTTGCAGCCTAAACTAACTTGCTTGCAGTTTGTTTAATTAGTTCCAGAGCGGCATCAACGTGCCGCTTTTTTGTATTTGTCTGTCCTACTACAAATCGAATAGTATATTTTTCATCAAGCTTTGTGTGAGTTACATAAATTTTCCCCGTTGCATTCAATGTTTTCAGCAATTTCTCGTTAATTTCATCTAATCCCATTCTTCCATCACTTCTTACGTATCTAAAACAAACAGTATTGAAATTCACGGGTGCAAGCAGTTCAAAATCTCCTTCCGCAATAATATTTTCGGCAAAGTATTTAGCAAGCGTTAGGTGTTCCCTGATAAAATTCTGCAATCCTTCCAATCCATAATATCTCATCACAAACCATAATTTTAAAGCACGAAAACGCCTTCCAAGCTGAATACCCCAATCACGGTAATTATTCACCTGCTCATCGACTGCCGTCTTCAAATATTCAGGCGTTATCGAGAAAGTTTTAATCAGTGTTTCCTTATCTTTCACATAATGTGCGGAACAATCAAAATTTGTCAGCAACCATTTGTGAGGGTTAAAAACAAAAGAATCTGCTTTTTCGATACCTTCCGCCATCTGACGCATTTCGGGTAAAATCAATGCTGAACCAGCAAGAGCAGCATCCACGTGATGGAATAAATCATATTTATTTGCTATTTCTGCAATTTCATCTATTGGGTCTATCGCTGTCGAGCCCGTTGTTCCAAACGCAGATACAACCGCACACGGAAGATATCCTTTCTCAATATCCTCTTTGATTGCTTTTTCAAGCAATTTCGTTTGCATTGAATATTTTGCGTCTGTCGGGATTTTTACGACATTATTTCTGCCGTAGCCTGCTATTTTTGCTGCTTTTTCGATAGACGAATGAGCTTCACCCGAACAATAAACTCTATATGTTTTTCCGTCGAACCCATTTTCATTGATTGAAAACGCGGATTTTTTCTCTCTTGCAACTGTTAGTGCAACAAGTGTTGCTGTCGATGCGGTGTCTTGAATTACTCCATTGAAGCTTTCAGGCAATCCAATATACTGACGCAACAAATTTAGCGTGAATTCCTCCAATTCCGCAGCTGCCGGTGAAGTTTCCCAAACCATACATTGCGCGGCAATTGCTGATGTTAGCATTTCGGCAAGAATCGATGGGGGAGAGGTGTTTGCCGGAAAATATGCAAAAAAATTAGGGCTTTGCCAATGCGTTATTCCTGGCAATATTATTTTTTCAAAATCAGACATTATTTCATCAATACTTGCAGGTGTTTGGTTATCGAGCTTTGCAACCTTGTTGTAAATCTCTTTAGGCTCGACTTGCGATTTCACCGGATAGCTCTCGATATTATCGTAATATCTGATTATCCATTTCGCAATTCGCTGTAACAGTTCAAAAAAAGTTTCGTTATTCATAATAAATTACACTAAAAAAAAGTTAATTTCGTTAATAGTTGCGATAGATATGACGTTAATCATCATTTGTTATTTTTTCAACATTTTTGAGGTTTTTATGAAATTGTTAAGATTGTTTAGTTTGCTTGCGTTTTTATCGCTCAGCACTCTTATTTTTACTGCTTGTGAGGAAGATACAGATGACCCTGTTACCTCAGACAAGCCAATTCCTTCTGCTCCGACTAACCTTCGTGCTACTTCCATCAGCGCAACCGAAGTATTGCTGAAATGGGACAAATCTGCAAGCCACGATTCAAGCTGGTTTGCTGGTTATGAACTTACTGTTACGGGCGGAAACCCAATGACGCCTATTAAAATTGGAAAATTTACTGATAACCACATAGTTTCTGGTTTGCAGGAAGGAGTTGTTTATACTTTTACTTTGAAATCTGTTAATTCTGACAACAAAACAAGCACCGGTTCAACTTCTGTAACCTGGTCGCCTGCTTCACGATTTGAAACTGACGACATAAGAATGTATGTCTTCGAATCACAAAATGGTTCTGGATTGACTATTTATGGTGAAAATAACAAACCTGAAAATCTAAAAGCTTCTGAAAAAACTAAATGGCATCTTGGATTAGACAATCGCACTTCGGGTGCTCTTTACTTCGGTCCTGCAAGCCAGATTGATATCGGAACTGGTACACCAACCGATAAAGTCGAAATTGCTGATACTTATTGGGAAACTAATACTCTTGATAATATTTTTGAAACAGCTGCTCTCAATACTTTGAATTTTGCTGAAAGAAGATTTGATCTTCTGGAACTTGACAATGGTCAAACTGGTCTTGCTTTTGTAGTTCGTATTCTTCGTCAAGGACAGACTAATTATAATTATGCAAAAGTACTTATAGAGCGTGGCAGTGGAGGTTTCTTGCAGGGTTCTGGCAATGACCGATATATTAAAATGAAAATCTCTTACCAAAAAGTTGCTGGTGTCCCTTACGCAAAAACTTCTAACTAATATTGATGGAGTTCGGCTATGAAAAAAATATTTGGTATATTAAGCCTTTTGGCTATACTATTCGTTGCTGTTAATGCTCAGGAAGCAGTCAAAAAGACACTTCCTCAGGAGCCCGCAGAAGCAACTAAAAAAACTCTTACTCAAGAGGCATCGAAGCCTGTCGCTCAACCACAAAAGGCTGTCAAAACTCAGCAGTTTAAAGCCGATGTTACCGGTCAGGTAATCAGCCTTACTAAATTGGCTATGGGTGCAGACCCCGTCGTTACAAAAGCCGAAGCTGATGAAATGGTGAAAAAAAATCAGCCTCTTGCTCTTAAAGCAGCTGACCAAATCTATTTAGTTTACAATACTAAAAATGCGTTCGACAGTCGCAGCCTTGCTAAATTCGCCGGTGTGCAAAATCTTGGTGTTGCCGGTGAAGTTCGCTATATCAATGGCTTCGCTGTTATTTTTGCTAAACAAATGCAACCTGTGGAATAAGGAGGAGTATATTTATGAAAAAAATGTTGTTGTTTCTTGCTGTTCTGATGGTCGTTTTTGCTGCTTGCAAAGAGCAACCTAAACCCGAAGAATTAGAAAAAACTCCTACTATGGAAGAAGCTCTCAAGCAAGCTCAAGACCCTAACGACTTCACTCAAACTCCTTTAGTCGGGGAACTCATCAGTCTTGATTTGGCTGCTCAGGGCAATAATACTCCTCTGTCTGATGTTCAGGCTGCTACCAAAATGCTTAAAGACGGTGCTTTTCTGCTCTTCAAATCTGCTGAAACTTACTATGTTGTCATAGACAAAAACGATAATACCTATGCAGTCGAGAAAATCGTTCCTCTTGTAGGCAAAAAGATTGCTCTCTACGGTATGGCTAAGCAAGTTTCAGGTATTAATTTCTTTATTATGGAGAAAGCCGAAGAAGCTAAATAGGAAATAGATTTGTAAAAGTTTAGTGAGGCTGTCCTTAAAAGGACAGCCTTTTTTATACTTTTTCGAGTGCCCAGGTAAATACTTTCAGGTATTCCATTGCTGTCTTGCCCGAAGAGAAATCCATTTTCATCGCATTTTGCCGAATAATATCCCAGTGTGGCTGATTGTTGTAAATAGATAATGCTCGCCGAATTGCCCAGGCCATATCATCAGCATTATACTGATAAAAATTAAATCCGTTCCCTTCGCCCGTTGCATAATTATACTCAAATACTGTATCTGCCAGTCCGCCCGTCTGCCGAACAATTGGTATAGTCCCGTATTTCATCGAATACATTTGCGTTAGCCCGCAAGGCTCAAACCGTGATGGCATCAAGAAAAAGTCCGACGCTGCAATTATTCTATGCGATAGTAAATCACTATATCCTATCTGTATTAACGCCAATTTCGGATATTTCCATTTTAGATAAACGAAAAAGTCCTCGTCGTTCTTATTTCCCGAACCCAGCAAAGCAAACCTGAACGCCCCCTCTGCTAAATACTGCTCGATTTTGTATCGCACCAAATCTATACCTTTTTGCTCTGTTAGTCGGCTAACCATCCCAATTAGCGGCATCTCAAGATTGTCGTAATCATTTAGCCCATTCTCGTATAAAAAACTTTTCTTCACATCATTCTTTAGATACAAGCTGTCTATATTATAGTTCTTATATATGTATCTATCAACATTTGGGTCCCAATCATTATAATAGACACCATTCAACACGCCAATTAAATCTGCACCTCGATAATTCAAAACATCGTGAAGCCCTTCGCCATAATATGGATAACGTATTTCTTTTGCATAAGTCGGGCTAACAGTTGTTATCTTGTCTGCAAACATTATACCGACTTTCATAAAATTAACGCTTCCATAATATTCAAACCACGAGCCTGGATAAAAGTTCTTCATTCCAAACGTCGAAAATTCCATTGTTGAGTAAGGTTCGTAACGCCCCTGATATGCAAGATTGTGAATAGTGAAAACCCCCGCAGTTTTCGAAAATCTATGCTCGTTCCTATAAATTCCTTTCAAAAAAGGCATCGCAAATGCTGTGTGAAAATCGTGAGCGTGAATAATATCCGGGGTGAAATCCAATGCTTTTGCTACCTCGAAAGCAGCCCTTGCAAGAAATATAAAACGCCTGTTATTATCGGGATACTCGTTCGCTTCTCCATATATTCCCGGTCTATCGAAATACTGATTATGCTCAATTAAGTATACAGGGACGTTGCTATTTGGTAAAGTCCCCTCCCATACGTGAGCAAACTCTGTCCAGTAGCCCATTGGAACTATCAATGTAAGAAATGTTGGACGAAATCCCCACTTTTCCACATTAATAAATCCATACTTCGGCATTACTATAATTGGATTTTGTCCAAGTCGCTGCCATTCTCGTGGCAAGGTGGCACACACATCTGCCAGTCCTCCCGTTTTCGCAAACGGTTCAACTTCTGCCGATACAAGTAAAATATTCATACTTTTCTATATTGTTTTGCAAAAATATGTTTTATATTTATCTAATTTTTCTGCTGCAATCGCCATATCTTCTAAACTATCGAACATTCCATAAACAGCAGAGCCACTTCCACTCATTAAAGCAAAAAATGAGCCATTTTCATACAGAATATCCTTAATTTCTCGAATTTCTTTGTATTTTTCGATTGCATATTGCTCAAAATCATTTATTATTAAGTTATAATGCCCCGTATTAAATGCAGAATAAAAGTCGATTTCTTGCACTTGTTCTTGCGTTCTTTTCAATGCTTCATATGCTTCTTTTGTTGATATATTAACATTAGGAAACACAACTAATACATTAATTTCTCTTCTAAAATTAATAAATTCGAGTATTTCGCCACGCCCTTTGGCTATTGCGGGCTTGTTGAAAATAAAAAATGGCACATCAGAACCAAGTTCAATCGCAAGTTTTGCTAAATATTCATCTCCGAATGGGTTGCCGTTCATCTCGTTTAGCATCTTCAAAACTACTGCCGCATCGGCACTCCCACCACCAAGTCCCGCTTGCATCGGTATCTCTTTTTGCAACTTTATGCTATATGCTTTATTTATCCCAAGCGCTTCATTGAACTTTTTCGCCGCCTTCATAACAAGATTTTCATCGTCAGTAATATTGAACTGAACATTACTACGCAGTTCAAATTGAATGCTTTCGCTTATTGTAATTATGTCGCAGAGACTTATCGGAATAAATATCGAATTTATGTTATGATAATTATCGCTTCTTTTGTTTAATACTTGCAGTCCAATGTTTATTTTTGCGTTAGCATTTTTTGTTAAAGTTTTCATAATTTTGTATTTTACATCTAACAATAATAAATATCAATTATGAATACAACGAAACAACTTGAAAATAATTTGGATAATCAGTTGCTTATTCAGAAATCCCAAAACGGGAATGGTGTCGAATTGGAAAACGACAAAAAACATAAGGAGCAGATACCTTATCATCAGGAAGTTGTTCGTAAGTTAATTCATTTATGCTCGCTTTCAATACCGATTGGATATATATTTGTCGAGAGAAAAACAGCAATAGTAATTTTGTTTGTTCTTGCTGTGCTGATGGTTACAATTGATATTTCTACCAAGAAAAATGAGTTTTTGCGAAAAATATACAAGCAAATTTTCGGCGGTATTTTAAGAAAACACGAGCGAAAAAAGAAAAAGATATTGCTCAATGGTGCTTCGTGGGTGCTGATTTCTGCTGTAATTACAATTTTAATTTTCCCTAAAATTATTGCTGTTACTGCCTTTACAATTTTAATCGTTTCGGATATTGCCGCAGCTCTTATTGGCAGAAAATTCGGTCGCCACAGACTTTTCAATAAATCCTGGGAAGGAACTATCGCTTTCATTGCAACGGCTATTGCTGCTGTCTTTGTCCTTGGTTTTTCATTCGATGCACCTGTGTCCTATTTTATTGCAGGTTCGCTTGGTGCAGTGGCAGGCGGATTTGCCGAAGCTTCCTCCAAAAAGCTTAAAATGGACGATAATTTTGTCGTTCCGATGAGTATTGGCATTATTATGCTTGCTTTTAGCACTTTTGCCACTCCTTACTTACAAGATTTTCTTCATATTCTATAAATGGTGCTTTATGCCAAAAAAAATATTATTTTTTCTTGTCCCCGTTGCGATAATTATCATCGCTGCTTTATTACTATTCCCAAAATCTACCAAATATGAAATTATTGATGAAATTTACGACGAAAACGAAGGTGGCAACACAACTTTTCTTTTCGTTGCTGTTACAAAACTCGATAGCACTAAAATTGTTCAAATTTCAAAAGAATTAATGCAAAAAAGAATTATCGATAAATACAAGGACAGTAATATCCCAAAAGACGAAATTCACTCAAATATGTCCCCTGATGTTCTGATTGCATATATCTATAATCCTGACGACACGACTGCTATTCCCGAACAAATGAAAGAAATGATACAAAAGAGATTTTCCAATAGCCCCATTTTAAGTGAAAATCTTGCTTATATCTCGGAAGGTCATATTTATACTGGTGTTTACTACCCAAGCAAGAAACAGCAAACTCTCGATACTCTTTCACCAAAAACCGTTCTCCTTGTTCCCCGAAAAGGCGTTAAAGCAAAAGATATTATGAAAAAATTCAAAGAAAGCTAATATGATAGACCTTCGCAGCGATACTCTCACCCGTCCCGACGAAGCTATGCGACAAGCTCTTGCCAATGCCGAAGTTGGGGACGACGTCTATGGCGAGGACCCAACTGCGAACTTGCTTCAAGAGAGAATTGCTGACTACTTCGGTAAAGAAGCTGCTTTGTTTGTCCCTTCGGGAACAATGAGCAATCAACTTTCCCTTAAAGTGCTCACTTCACCAGGCGACGAAATTATTGCAGATGCCGATGCTCATATCTTTTACTACGAAACCGCCGCACCCTCAATTGTTTCTAATGTTCAGATTAGAACTATTCGTTCTCAGTTCGGATTCCCCGATTTGAATGATATTGAACGAGCCATTCGACCCGATATTTATTATTTTCCGCGAACGTCTGTCATCTGTGTCGAGAATACACACAACCGCCACGGTGGAACTATCGCTCCAATCGAATACATACAGCAATTGCGAGATTTGGCTAATTCCTACAATATCAAACTCCATCTTGATGGTGCTCGAATTTGGAATGCAATTGTTGAAACGGGAATTGACGGCACCTCATACGCTAAATATTTCGACACAATTTCAGTTTGTCTGTCGAAAGGGCTTGGTGCTCCTGTTGGTTCGCTTCTTATATCCAGTGCCGAATATATCGAAAAAGCACGCCATTGGAGAAAAATCTTGGGTGGTGGAATGCGACAGGTTGGAATTCTTGCCGCAGCTGGGCTTTATGCCCTCGACAATAATCTTCCCCGTCTGAAAGCAGACCACGAAAATGCCCGGTTGTTCGCCTCATTGCTCTCGGAAATTGAAGTCATCAAAGTTGATATGGCTCGCATACAGACAAATATTGTTCGATTTGAACTTGCTACTTCAATTAATCCACTTGATTTTATCGAAAAATGCAAGAAAAATGGCTTATTGCTAAGCCACTTCGACGGACAAATTATTCGTGCTGTCTTTTATTTAGAGATTACATCAGAGCAAGCTCGCACTGCTTCGGAAATTATCAAATACGTGCTTCAATCTCCATAAAATTGTCAGGTAATATTACTTCCTGCGAACCTATTATTTCAGCAGGTCCCGATAGTATTATCTTTTCGATTTGCTCACCGCTGCGAACTATCTCAACCCAAACAGGTATTTTGGATGTTGGGATAACTTCCGTAATGCTTTTTGCAATATTATTCTTCTGATATGCCAATACAGTTGAGATTGCACCCGTCCCACAAGCACCCGTTTCTGCTTCGACACCTCGTTCGTATGTTCTCAATAGGATTTTCCCATTCCATTCAAGATAAAAATTGGCGTTTGTCCCTTTTGGTGCAAAATAACTATGATTTCTGACTAACTTCCCTAAATTTGCGATATCCAATTTATAAAAACTATCTGGTGTGTTTGCTTTTACCTCTAACACAAAATGCTCAGTTGCTACATCTACAAATGTTCCATTGTAATTTCGTCCATTAATATCTATGCTAACAGGGCGTATTTCCTTCGGTGGCTCGAACTCAATTTCTATTTTGTCGTTTATTCTTCCCGAATATATTTTCCCTGAAAATCTAAATTTTAATTCCTTTTTTTCGGTAATTTTATGTTTGTTTGTATAAAAAATAGCACATCTTCCGCCATTCCCGCACATCATTCCGCTCGTCCCATCGGGATTGAAGAAATCTACATCAAAATCAACTTTCTCATCTTTCGGACTTTGAATTACAATAAGTCCTTCGGTCCTTACTCCATTAAATTGATTAGGATGACAAAGAAATTTTGCCAATTTGGAGAGTTCTTTCAGTGAAAAGTTGTAATTTCTGCCATCTATCACAGTAAACAAATTTCCTGCACCCGACATATAAGTTACATCTATATTCATCTTCTCCTCCTTTCAAGTGAACAGGTTGTTATAAGCTCGCTTGCTTTTATGTGAATTAATCCATTGGTTGCCAATATTGTTCTATCACCTAATTTATACGGGCTTCTATCAAAATTAGTTACTTTTCCGCCTGCTTCTTCGACCAATAATATCCCTGCTGCAACATCCCACGGATTTAAATCTATTTCCCAGAAACCGTCAAAACGTCCTCCTGCAACATACGCTAAATCTAACGCTGCCGAACCAAGTCGCCTCACTGGTATCCCAAGCTGAACAATATCGACAAATACTTCTATGCAATTCCCAGGATTTTCTCCAACATTATATGGAAATCCCGTAACAAGATACGAGCGATTTATATCTTCACAATCACTTACAAAAGTCCTTTCTCCATTTAAAAATGCACCTTGTCCTCTTACTGCAACAAACAGTTCTTCCAGCATCGGTTGATATACAACACCTGCGACAATTTCTCCATCAACCTCTGCGGCAATACTTATGCTGAAAATTGGCACTTTGTGTGCGAAATTTACCGTCCCATCCAGTGGGTCAATTATCCATCTGATTGGGCTATCAGTTTTAGCCGATTTCCCGCTTTCCTCACAAAGAAAATTACATCCCGGGAACTCCGACGATAGTATCTCGATAATCCTTTTTTCAGATTTTATATCGTATTCTGTTACTAAATCATTTACTCCGCTTTTCGAACCTATTTTAATATTCTTTCCGTAACCTTCTTTTAGTATTTTCCCTGCTTCAATAGCGGCTTCTATTGCAATTAACTTTATTTTTTCAATCATACTATTTTTCAATTATTAGTTTTTCAAGATAAACATTGTTTTTCGATTTAATCAAAATGTAATAATTCCCCGAATTAACGCTATCAATATCAATTTTAAACGTTTTTTCTCCATTTATATTGTAATTAGCAACCAATTGACCAATGCTATTTGTTATCAAAACCTCATAAATTTCATCTTCCGAAATTATGTTTATGTATTTATTCGCAGGATTTGGATAAATCTTCAATCTATTGCTTCTTTCACTGACCGATGCTAAATTCAGTGTTGTAAACGAAAAAACAGGCGACCATCTACCCTGCGAGCCAGTATATGCCCGCACTCTCCACCAATATCTTGTGTTTTCGTCGAGCTGTTCGCTGGGCGTATAAGTTGTGTCCGTAAGTTCAGTGATATCTAATACAACACTGTTGAAATTTGATGTTTTGCTTACTTGTATACGATAATTTTCGGCATCAGTTTTCTGCCAGACGAAATTAGGTGTAAGCGAGACATTAATTGCATCATTTTCGGGACTGTAAAGTTGTGGTGCCGCTGGTGCAGTTTCGCTAACGTAGAACATAGAGATTTCGCTCCATCCGCTATTTACGTATCCCGAATATGCCATCACCCTCCAAAAATATGTGTTTTGTAGTTCAAGATTTATATTCAATTTGTATGTTGTGTCTGCAATATTGCCAATTTCGATATATGGATTTCCTTGTGCTTTATCGTTTGTCCAAATTTGAAGTTTATACAACGCTTGATTTGATTTAGTCCATACAAAAGTAGGTTGTCGTGGTGTTTTCAAATTCCCATTAGATGGTTGAAGCAGCTCTGGCTTTTCATAAAAATGAGCGGCACTTGTGAAACTCCACACTTCGCTCCACTCGCTTTGTTCAGTAAGTGAAAAAGACCTAACTCTCCAATAATACTTTGTCGAAACTTGCTCTAACTCTAATGACAATAAAGTGTCATATACTTCTTTGGATAATAGTACATTAGAAAAACTTTCATCATTACTCAATTGCACTTCATAACGCACCGCCTCGAACACGTTTGAAAATCTAAAATCCACACTTCTGCCTAATCCATTACTATTGTTCGGTGGGAAGAACAATCTTGGTGGCTGAATTTCGCTGCTTAAACTGACAAAATGAACTTTGCTTGCTCCCATTTCGGGAATTACAAGTATGTTGTTTATTGTATCAATTAATATATCAGCGGGTCCGTTTAATGGTCCATAAACAAGTGTAGGCGGCTCTGTGAGATTTTTGTCATATTTATAAATACCACCCATATTGTTGTTTCCCCACGCAGAAACATAGTAATTCCCTTCTCTGTCTCTTGCTATCCCATCTAAATAACTTAAACTTGAATTACGAATTACTGAAATTTGAAATGTTTCTAAACTTAATGCATAAATCAAAGCATTTGGTTGATAAGTAACAATTAGTATTCTGTTGTTTTCTTTATCAAGTATCATACCATTGGCATTGGACATACTTCCTAAAAATGATAATTGCTCAAATTCATCTGGTTTGCTTGCTTTTACTCTAAATATGTTTGCTTGATAAGTATCAGAAATGTATATATAGCCTTGTTCGTCTGCTACTATATCGTTCAAAAATAGATTTGTCAGTCCAAGAGTTGTCGAACCAACAATTGTTCGCGAAGTTAAATTTATATAATATAACTTGTAGTTATCAGCAACAAAGAGAGTATCGCCCACTATATACATTCCTTTTGGGTCTTGCAACTGATTTGCTGCGATTAAGTATTCAAGCGTCCCATTAGCATTGCGTTTGATAATTTGACCATCGTAAACGCCCTGCACCCCAACATTAGAAATGTAATAGCAATCCCGTTGCTGGTCGTAGACTACACTTTCAGGTTGTGCATATTTCTGCGAAAATGCATTTCCGCAGGTCAACAATAACACAAAAAAAGAAAAGAAATAAAGATTTCTCATAAAAACACCTATTATAATATTAATGATTAATTTCTTCTCGCAGTTCTGCCTGACGAAACTCACTTTCCACTTCACTCTCATCATCAGGTGTAGTATCTTCCTGCGAAGGTTCCTTCGGCACGTTAATTTTGTTCTTGTCGAATGTTTCAGGATGGAAAAATACTTCGAGCAACTGCTTCGCAATAGGTGCTGCTACTGCCCCGCCAAACCCTGAATTTTCAGCCAATACGACTAACACAATTCGAGGATTTTCCTTCGGTGCGAAACAAACAAACCAGGCGTGGTCTTTCCCGTGTGGATTTTGTGCGGTGCCTGTTTTGCCGCATACTTCTACTGTCGACATTCTTGCATACGAAGCAGTTCCGCCTGGTGCGTTCACAACATCAAACATACCTTCTTTGATAATTTTGAATATTTTTTTGTCGATAGGCAGTTTCCTTGAAGAAAAAGCTACGGGCTCAACTTTATTCGATATGTTATTTGATATTGCACGCACAAGATGAGGTTGATAATATGTTCCCTCGTTTGCTATTGCTGCTGTGTATGCTGCCATTTGAAGTGGTGTAACAAGTATTTCGCCCTGTCCTATGCCAAAATTTACAAGCCTTCCCGCAGATGCTCCGCCTTTTCCATACACTTTTTCTAACCACTCAACAGTCGGAAGCCTTCCTGCCTTTTCATTTGGCAAATCAATAAATGTCTTTTGCCCAAAACCAAACATTTCACCATATTTCTCAAAATTTTCCATTCCGATTTTCAAGCCAAGCTGGTAAAAATACACATTGCACGAGGCTTTTATTGCACTGCGAACATTTACTGCGCCGTGCGCTCCGTGGCATTTATAAGACCGATTGCCAAATGTGAAGCTTCCAGGACAATATATAGTTGTATTTTCATTGATAATTCCTTCGTTCATTGCTGCAATTGCAACAAGCATTTTCCAGGTCGAGCCCGGCGGATACTGCGATTGTATTGCCCTATGCAAAAGCGGGCTCCAAGGGTCCTCCGATAACTTTTTGTATAAATCAGCAGGAACCCTACCGCTAAATGCTCTTGGGTCGTAATCTGGTTTGCTTGCAAGTGCTAATATTTCTCCGTTCTGTGGGTCCAACGCTACCACTGCTCCGCGCTTCCCTTCTAATAATTTTTCTGCAAGCTCCTGCAATTTAATATCTATTGTTGTGTATAAATCAAATCCATTGTTTGGCGGAATATCCTGCCTCCCGTTATCAAAACTTGCAACTCGTTGCCCAAATTTATTGACTGCGACAAATTGTATGCCTTGCCGCCCTCTTAAAAATGCATCATAAGTTTGTTCAATACCAGATTGCCCAATAATATCACCAGGTCGCAAATATCTTAGCTTTTCTAATTGGGCTCGCGTTACTTCGCGAGTATATCCAAGTAGGTGCGCCATATTCCCATCGAATTCATAAAGACGCTTTGGTTCGATTATCACTTCAACGCCTGGCAATTCATCGCTATTTTCTTCAATTTTGCTTACTATCTCGAATGGAGCATCTTTCATTATTTTTACCGGCTCGAACGGCGAATAGTTTTTATTTTTATCAAGTATACTAATTATCTCTTCTTCGTTTATTCCAATTAGTTTCGACAAATATGGAATAATATCTCTATCGAACTCATAAGGTGTGATTGTAATTGAAAATGAAGGTTCGTTATGAACTATGAGTAACCCATTCCTGTCAAACATATTTCCCCTGAATGGTGCTATTCTAATCTGCTTTATTGCTTGTGCCTGGCTTACATCCAGATATTTACTTCCTTGCAGCAATTGCAATTGTGCCAACCTGAAAATAAATATTCCGGCAACTAATATTATTGCTATTTTAAAAACCTTTCTGATTGAACTGCTGCCGAAACTGTCGGATATATTTATCGAACTTTTCATCACTAACTATATTATTATCAACACTACTACAAAAATACTAAATTTTTACTATAAATTATTCTTTTTGGAATATTAACATAAAATTAACCATTTTGCTAAATATGATTATTTTTCAAGTGCTTCTGGATTATATGGAATTTCACTAATTATTAACTTTCCGTTTATTATGACTTCATTTTAAAAAAGCAATTTTGCCTATCTGAAAAAAGGTATTTATAAAAAAAATCACAACCGGAGGAGTTTTAAATTATGTTTTATTTTATCAAAAAAATAGTGCTGTTTTTTCTTTTAATGATTGTTTGCTTTTCTTCCAATCTTTTAGCTCAATCAAAAGCATCTATTTCTGGTAAAGTTATCGATGAAGAAAGCGGGGAAGTGCTTCGTCGCGCGTCTGTTCTAATCATTGGCAAAAAAATTGGTGCATACACCGATACAAAAGGTGAATACAGAATTTTGAATTTACCCGCTGGCGTTTATTCAATTCAAGTGAGCTACATCGGATACAATACAAAAGTAATTGAAAATATTGAACTTAAAGAAAATCAAAATTACATTTTGAACATCGTTCTTTCCTCTGCTATAAAGAAAACTGATGAAGTAGTGGTTGAAGCTCGTCGTGAAATGAACAACGAAGCCGCTATTCTTGCTCAACGTAAAAACGCATCCCAGGTTAGCGATGGTATAAGCATTGAAGAAATAAAAAGAACTCCCGATAGCGATGCTGGTCAGTCGTTAAGACGCGTCTCTGGTGTTACTCTTGTTGGTGATAAATTTGTCTATGTTCGTGGTGTAAGCGAGCGTTATAATAATACTACTCTTAACGGCACAGCTCTGGCAACAACCGAACCCGATAAAAAAGCATTCTCCTTCGATATGTTCCCTGCCGACTTTCTCCAAAATGCGAATGTTGCCAAGTCCTTCACTCCTGATTTGCCTGGTAACTTCGCAGGTGGCTTGGTTCAGCTTAACACAGTCGATTTTCCTTCTTCGCGCAGCTTCAAAATTAGCTTCGGCACCTCAATGACTGATAATCTAACTTTCAATAGAAAATTTATCACTTATAGCGGTGGCAAACGTGATTGGCTCGGCTTTGATGATGGAACAAGAGCCCTGCCGAATAATTTCCCGAAATCTCCGCAGGATATGAGAAACCTCTTCACTCGGCTGCGTTCAGACGACGAAAATGTTCTCAAACAAGCTCAAAATGAATGGGTTGAAATTAGCCGTTCTTTAAATCACAAAACCTGGAAACGCGACACAATCAAAGCACCGCTTAACGGCTCAATTAATATGTCCTACTCTGATATTTATCGCATCGGTAATTCAGAAATTGGCATTATTGCTAATGCTTTATACGGCAATTCCTATTCCTATGACGAAATTTTCCGCGCTACTCTGGAAAGTAGTGGAAATGTCTATAATTTCAACCGTGGAACCGTTTCTACTTTCTCAACTAATTTAGGTGGTATGTTCAACCTCGCTTTCAAACTTGATGATAACAATACTTTTTCAATAAAAAACACTTATAATAATTCTGCTGATGATGAAACTACTATTATGCTTGGTAGAAAAGACCAGGTTATTACTCGTCAATATGGTTTCCAGTTTGTCCAGAAAACTCTTTTTGCTACTCAATTAACGGGTGAACATAATTTATCAATTTTCAATAATGCACTCTTAGACTGGAAATTTGGATTTTCTAATTCAAAACGAGATGAACCCGATTTCAAACGCGTTCGTTATTCCAAAGCTAATGAAGATAATCCCTGGCACATTGACATTTATGACCTTAGTGGTAATGGCTATCAGGCTGGTAGATTTTTCTCTTATCTCAACGAAGATGCTTATTCAGGTTCTTTGAATTTCTCATTACCTATTAATTCATTAAAATTAAAAACCGGATTGTTTGTTGAAAACAAAAAGCGTGATTTCAATGTCCGTTCGCTTGTCATCAACAAAGGCACTTTGATGATGAAATATTACTACGATGAAGACTTTAATTACATAGTTCCTAACTGGGGCGACGAGGACTTTTACAATTCTGATTTTCTACTTGAACCTGAAGATATTTTCTCAAACCCCGAAAATTTCCAACCATCTCGCCTTGGTATTGGCGAAGAAACAAAGCCAACAGATTCTTATAAAGCAAACGAAAATTTAGTTGCGGGCTACCTGATGATTGATATTCCTTTCGATCTTGCTGGCAATAAATTAAGAGTGATTACTGGCGCTCGCATCGAAAGTAGCAAACAAAAACTTATGAGCCTATACCCAATAGCTTCAAACAATACAGATTCAACTTTTGTTGACGAAAGTTATCTAGATATTCTTCCATCATTCAATTTGATTTACCAACTGACAAATACAATGAATTTGCGTTTCTCTGCAAGCCAAACTCTTACACGTCCTTCTTTGCGTGAATATGCTCCGTTTATTTTCTACGACTTCTACTTCCAGGGCGATGTAGCAGGCAATCCTAATTTGAAACGCTCGCTTATAAGAAACTTCGACCTGCGTTGGGAAATGTTCCCAAATCCAGGCGAAGTGGTCTCTTTATCGTTTTTCTATAAGTCATTCAAAGATGCAATCGAAGAATCCGTTATCGGCACTTCCAGCAACTATAAACGTACTTTCGCTAATGCTAATGGTCTTGCCACCAATTATGGTGCCGAATTTGAGCTTCGCAAAAATCTTGGCTTTATCTCCGACTGGACACGTTACTTCTCTCTTAATTTAAATTTCGCACTTGTTAATTCAGATATTACAGTTCGCCAAAATAACGCCGAAGACCGCCGCACTATGTGGGGACAATCACCTTATTCTCTCAATATTGGTTTGTTCTACTTCCATCCCGAATTAGGAACTTCTGTCAACACAAGCTACAACGTTGCTGGCAAGAGAATTATTCAGGTTGCCGATATTACTCGCTACCCCGTCAGCGACCCTCACGTTTACGAAATGCCAAGAAATGTTATCGATTTATCTATTTCTCAAACAGTTTTCAACACTCTTGATATAAAATTTGTTGCCAAAGATATACTTAACGAAAAAATTACTTGGAAACAGATGGACAACGACGTCCTTTCAACAAAAAAAGGTCGTTCTTTCTCATTTGGAATTGGATATAAACTCTAATATATGTTTTGTTCACTTTTTAAGGATTTTCTGATGAAAAATGTTCTATTTCTTGCAGTTGCTTTTCTCTTCGCTTACGCGTTGAATGCTGCTGAACCCTCTTTGACTATCAAAGAGCCAAAAGCAAATTCAACCTATCGTGTCGGTCAAACTATTACAATTACTTGGGATACTATAACTAAATCAGGTGAACGTACCTGGGGAAAAACTTTCGAATTTAAATGGTCTGAAAGTCCTGATGGTCCATGGAGTTTGCTAGCTCTTGCTAAAAATGCTAAGTCCTATAAAGATGTTGCAAGTAGCAATCCAAATGCTGCCTCAGGTAGAACAGTAATAACTCTACCCCGCAAGCCTCAGGTTTGGATTAAAATGAATGAAGTTAATAATGAAGACCTCTATGGAATACAAGGTCCTATCAACGTTTATACTCCTCCACCTGCAACCGCCGATTCGCTTATTGGTGGCAATTTAACAAATACAATTACTTTAAGCGCTTCCAAAATCTACCAATTAAGAAAAGTTCTCTATGTTGAAGATGGCGCTACTTTAAGAATAGAACCCGGAACTGTTATTCTTGGTGACCCAAACGATGTTTCAGCAATCGTGATTAAACGTGGTGGCAAAATTTATGCGAAAGGAACACCTGAAAAACCTATTGTGATGACCTCCGGTTTTGCTCCTGGCAATCGCGACCGTGGTGACTGGGGCGGACTTATTATCGCTGGAAAAGCTTCCACTAACCTTGGCGAAGCTGCTATCGAAGGCGGTCTTGATGTAAAATATGGTCCAATTGGCGGTGTTGCTGACGATGACGATTCAAGTGGTGTTGTTCAATACGTTCGTATTGAATTTGCTGGTATTGCTGAATCACCCGATAATGAGCTTAACTCGCTCACTATGGGCGGTGTCGGTCGCCGTACTGTTATTAGCCACGTTATGGTTTCTTATGCGGGCGACGATGCTTACGAATGGTTCGGCGGAACTGTAAACGCTAAATATCTCATTTCATACAATACAATCGATGACGATATGGACACAGACAATGGCTACCGTGGTAAAGTGCAACACGCCCTTATCGTTCGCTTCCCTGATATTGCAGACCAATCGAACTCCGAAGCATTCGAAAGTGATAACGATTCCAAGTCTTCATACAATACTCCTTACACTAGCCCCATTTTCTCTAATGTAACTGTTGTTGGTCCTCTTGCTGATACAAGCTGGACAGTCGGCACCGGTGCTAATAAATATCATTCCAAGCATCTTACTGCTGTCCAGATTCGCCGCAATAGCCGTTTGAACCTTGTTAATTCTGTTATTTTGGGTCATAATGGAGGGTTGGAACTTACTAATAATAATACAGTGCTAGCTGCTTCCGACGATTCTATTATGGTTCGCTTCAATGATTTCTACGGTATTAAAAACAATAAATTCTTCTATTTCGGTAGCGGCACAACTCCACAAGGCAGCGTTGACGCTAACTGGCTTGCTAAAGCTGAATTCGGCAATAGATTTATAAATCATGCCGGACCTGTTGCTGCTTATGCAAAAGTGCCAGGTGCTTTCCCTGGAACAACTGCTGTATTTAACCCTCTCCCTGAAAGCGATGCCGACTACCTTAATAATGCTAATTGGACTGCTTCGAATGCAGCTATTTCTCTCGACGATCCTTTCTTTAATAAAGTTCCTTATCGTGGTGCTTTCCATACTGAACGCTGGGACTTGCCTTGGGCTGAATACAACCCCGTTAACAAAGTATATACAAGTGTTAATGATGACTATTCAACTACTTTGCTTCCACATTTCAAAGCCGAAGCTGCTCCACTTCCCGCTAATGAATATACTGTAATTACTTATGTTTTACCTGAAAGCGGAAATACTACAATTCGCCTTGTTGATGCTACTGGTTCGGTTAAATCCATTTTCTTCGAAAATCAATTCCAAAATGCTGGCACTCACCAATTTATGCTCAACTCTTCTCAGCTTGCAACTGGTGTTTACTATTTGCAAATCGTTACTGCTAAAAACGTTCACACTATAAATATTCCGGTTGTGAAATAACATTTCACACCTTTTTTCAGAAGCCCGGTTGAAAAATCGGGCTTTTTTATTTTTCAACATTGTGTTTTGCTGAATTTCATTTTTTTTTTTCGTTGAAAATTATAATATTTGTTTTTTATTAAATGTTATTTGAATAATGAATTGATTTTTATGAAAATAATATACTTTAAATATTCTTTTCCACTAAAATTTGTCTCTTCTGATACTGCTTAATCAGCTTTTTTTCGTACAGAAAATATTCCTTAATCAATAATATTTCTTTTAAATATAATTTTTGGAGTATCATTTTATGAGTATTAGTTTAATAGGAAAATCAATTTCAGAATCAGCCACCCTTCGACTTAACGAAATCGCTGCCGTTCTCCGTGCAAAAGGCGAACCTGTAATTCATCTTGGTGGTGGCGAACCCAAAACAAAGGCACCGCTCGATGCTATTCTTCAAGCCGTCTCCTTGCTAAATAGTGCAGAAGTTCGCTATACTCCCGCCGATGGAATTCCCGAACTAAAACAGGCTGTCATCAGATACACTCAGGATTTCTACGACAGAAAAGTGGAACCCGAAAATGTTATCATCTCCGGCGGAGCTAAACAAGCAATTATGGTTGCTCTTCAAGCTATTCTCAACCCTCAGGAAGAATGCATTTTCCCTGCTCCTTATTGGGTATCATACCCTGAAATGTGTAAGCTCATTGGTGCAGTACCGGTTCCCGTCTATCCCGAAGATGGCACTTTTTACCCAAGAATTCAGGATATTGAACGCGTTGTTACTTCCTATACTAAATGCGTAATAATTAACAGCCCGAATAATCCTACCGGCGCAATGTATTCAGAAGATTTTATTCGCGATATTGTTGAATTCTGCGAAAAACGCAATCTCTACTTAATTATGGATGATATTTACCACCGCCTAATTTTCGACGGTCGAAAACCAATCAACTGCTATGAATACGCCAAAGACTTAGGTGAAAACTCCAAACTAATCCTCATCAACGGTATCAGCAAACAGTATTCTATGACTGGTTTCCGTATCGGTTGGGCTGTGGCTAATAAAAATCTTATCCGCGTTATGACTAACATTCAGGGACATCAAACTTCTGGTCCAAGCGTTGTGCTTCAAAAAGCTGCTGTCGGCGCTCTCAACGGTACTCAATCAGGTGTCGAAAACCTTCGTCGCACACTTGAAAATAATCGCAATGTGATGATGGAACGCCTGAATGCTTTCGATGACGTCCGTGCTTACAAACCTGATGGCACTTTCTATTGCTTTGTTGATTTCAGCCATTACGAAAAAGATTCCCGCAAACTTAGCGAATTCCTTCTCGAAAAAGTTCGCGTCCTAACTGTTCCCGGTGTTGAGTTCGGTTTGGAAGGTTTCTTGCGTCTCTCCACCTGCGGCTCCATCAAAGATATTACCGAAGGTATTGAACGTATCAAATGGGCATTAGACCCGAACTCGCCGAACGAACTTTATATTGGTGAACGTAAATTAGTGAGGGATTGGCTATGAAATATTTAGAATTTCCTACTCCGGCTTCCAAACACGCTCGTGAATATGCAAGCGATTTCAAACTTGCTAATCACGGACTTCAACATTTGGATAGAGTTTATTGGAACTTGCCTACTCCGGCTCTTATCGAGGAATCTGTCTTCCGTGGCGAAGGTCATCTTACTGCTGGCGGTGCTCTCGTTGTAAACACTGGTAAATGGACTGCTCGCGCGGCTAACGATAAATTTATCGTCGATGAAGAACTTACTCGCGATAAAATTTGGTGGGGTGTCTACAACCGTCCCGTTACACAAGAAAACTTCAATTCATTGCTTACTCGATTGCTTGCATACTGGCAGGGCGAAGAGCTTTTCGTTCAGGATTGCTACGTCGGTGCGGACCCTAATTACCGTATGCCTATTAGAATTGTTACTGAATACGCTTGGCAAAGCCTTTTTGCTCGCAATATGTTTATCCCTATTGAAAATCGCGACGCTCTGAAAAATCACGTCCCTGAATTTACTCTTCTTGCTGCTCCATCGTTCAAAGCCGACCCGAAAATTGACGGCACTCGAACTGAGACCGCAATGGTTATAAATTTTGCCAAACGTATGGCTATTGTTGCTGGCAGTATGTATGGCGGTGAAATCAAAAAGACTATCTTTACTGTGATGAACTTCCTTAAACCTCTCGAAAACGTTATGGCTATGCACTGCTCAGCTAATGTTGGCAATGATGGTAGTGTCGCACTCTTCTTTGGGCTGTCTGGAACTGGAAAAACAACTCTTTCTGCTGACCCACGTCGTAAACTTATCGGCGACGACGAACACGGTTGGAGCGACGAAGGCGTTTTCAATTTCGAAGGTGGCTGCTATGCAAAAGTTATTCGTCTCTCTGCTGAACACGAACCTGAAATATACTCTTGCACACGTCGCTTCGGCACTATTCTGGAAAATGTCATCTACGACCCCGCTTCCCGCAAAATTGACTTGGACGATGATATGCTTACAGAAAATACACGCGCTTCCTATCCGCTCGATTTCATTCCAAACTCGCTACCCGAAAAAATGTCTCGTACTCATCCAAAAGATGTTATTTTCCTCACTTGCGATGCTACTGGCGTGCTTCCTCCAATTGCACGTTTGGATATGAACCAGGCTATGTATCATTTCATTAGTGGGTATACCTCCAAGATTGCGGGAACAGAAATCGGGCTTGGAATTGAACCTGAAATTACTTTCAGTGCTTGCTTTGGTGCACCTTTTATGGTTCATCATCCATTCTACTACGCTAACCTTTTGCGTAGCAAAATGGAAAAACACGGCACTCGCTGCTGGCTTGTAAATACCGGTTGGGTTGGTGGCAAATTTGGCGTTGGCAAACGTATTAGTATCCGCCATACTCGCAATATGCTCAATGCTGCTTTGGACGGTTTGCTCGATAATGTTGAATATAGAACAGATAAAGTATTTGGCTTCCGCGTTCCTCTTACTTGTCCGGGCGTGCCCGATGATGTGCTCGAACCATCAAATGCTTGGGGCAACAAGGACGAATACTGGAGCAAATACGATGCTCTTGCTGCTCGCTACATCGAAAACTTTAAACTGTTCGAAAGCGGCTGTCCCGATGAAGTTAAAAAAGCTGGTCCTCAGCGTTTAGTGCGTAATTATTAATCCTCTGTTCTAAGTAGTAAAAAGGCTATTGCAAAACCTCATATACTGTTGAACCATCGGAAGGTTTCCGCACCTTCCGATGGTTTTCTTTACAATTGAACTAAACTGCTCCCCACACAACAATTCTCTACTATTTGATTAATTATTCAGGTATTCTTCGAGTAAGTTACCGCAATTAATTCGTGTTTCTTAAAAAAAAAAACTGCCCTTTTCTGGCAGTTTCTTGTGGGCCTGGAGGGACTTGAACCCCCAACCGACGGATTATGAGTCCGGCGCTCTAACCAATTGAGCTACAGGCCCCCCTCTTATTTTGCCTACTAATATCTCAGTAAACGATTATCAGTAGACTACAAAAATATGAAAAAATTAATAAAATACAAATTAATAATTGAACAAACCTAAATATAAGCCTATCTGCAATCCCAATCCATTACTATTCATTTTATTAGGTGTATTTTTAAGTTCTGCATCTTTGTTGAATGTCCATTTTTTATCTACAAGCGGATTGTCGAAAGTTAAGTTGTAATGCACATTTGCACGTATCATCGCAAAATTTGTAACGGCATACTCCACACTTAGTTGCGGTTGAACCATCATAAATTTGTTCTCAATTCTGTTCATTTTTGCTGAACCGACATTAATATTATCCACATCATTCCAATCAATCGAAGTCGGCGTCTCTGTTGTTTCAAGTGTATAATTTCCCCAACCAAAATTCAGTCCGGGAAGCACTGCCAAACTCTTTACGGGGACTATCCCGTAATCAATCGAAAATCCATTAATTACAACTTTTAGCTCAGCTGTTCTTTTCAAATTTGTTGATGAATTTTCCTTTTCTGTAAACTTACTTCCGCTTATTCCGTAAAAACCAAGTCGAGTATTGGGAATTACCACTAAACCTGTAAATCCATGCACTCCGCCCAAAGTAAAAATACCTTCAAATTTGTCTAACCCAAGCTTGTCCGCAACATATTTGTTGATTTCATCGTAATTAAGCGACAAAAAAGTAAGCTGATAACCCGCTCCTACTGAAAAATATGGATTGCTTTCGCTTTTCAATGGTTCGGTCTCGAATGAAAAATTATCCAGCTCGTCGTCCTGTGCGAATAATCTTGTTGTGGCAACTAATGCAAATAATAATAAAAACAATGCTTTTTTCATATTTCCCTCAAATTAACTATTTTTCACTTCTTTAACGAATTAAACGAATAATTAATTTATTGAATAAATTATTAAGACGCCTTTTTCGTTAATAACTTTTTATATTATTTGGCATAGTAGATATGAAAACAAAGAATATTTCAGAAAATTTCCTTGCAATCGAAGATGAATTTTCCTCTTATGAAAATTCAAAAATAGTTATTCTGCCTGTTCCTTACGAACATACCACAAGTTACGGACAAGGCACTGCTAAAGGACCCGATGCAATTATCGAAGCCTCTCATTATGTTGAATTTTATGACGAAGAATTCCGTAGCCAGCTCTGTTTTGATAAAGGTATTGCTACTCTATACCCAGTAGAATTCGACGGGAGACACGATAAAGATGCTCTTGATTTGATTGAACAAACAGTCGATAAACTACTCGCTGATGGGAAACTCGTTGTTACATTAGGTGGCGAACACACAATTTCGACCGCCCCAATTAAATCTCACTTCAAGAAATATCCCGATATGTCTATTCTACATTTTGATGCTCATTCGGATTTACGCGAAAACTATGAGGATAATCCTTATTCTCACGCTTCGTTTATGCATAGAGTTGTGGAATTTTTCGGCACAAAAAACATCACTCAGGTTGGCATTCGAGCCCAATGTATCGAAGAAGCTGATTTTATCGAACAAAACAATATCAATACTTTCTATGCCTGGCAAATTAGAAGAAAATTTTGGGGTGAAAATTGGCAGAAAGATGTTGCTGACACTCTTTCCGAAAACGTTTACGTTACTTTCGATGTAGATTGTTTCGACCCATCGCTTATGCCTTCTACGGGCACACCCGAACCCAACGGGCTTTTCTATGCAGAAGTGATGGATATTTTCTTCGAAATGCATAAGCAAAACAAAAAAATTATTGGCTTTGATGTTGTCGAGCTGGCTCCTATCGAAGGCTTACACCACCCAAATTTGACAACTGCCAGCTTAGTCTATAAATTAATGCACTATTTGAAATTTTAGATATGGAACACCTCCTTCTACGAGTTTTTTTGATTATCATCGGCACTTCGATTTTTGTTGTATTTTTGTTCCATAAGCTTAAACTTCCTTCAATTGTAGGCTTCCTACTGACAGGGATGCTTATCGGTCCTTTTGGATTAAAGCTTATCTCTGATTTGTCTCATGTACAGCTTATTGCAGAAGTTGGCGTTATCCTAATCTTGTTCTCAGTTGGTATAGAATTTTCACTTACAAAACTATTCTCAATTAAAAGAAATGTGTTCGTCGGTGGTGGACTGCAAGTCGGGCTTGCTATTGCATTGTCTGTTTTGCTTTCTTCTTTCTTGAATTTCGACCTCAATCAGTCAATATTTATTGGTTTTCTAATTGCTCAAACCTCCACAGTATTGGTGATGAAAATTATCTCCAACCGCTTAGGCACCGATAGCCCCGCCGGTAGGATTTCTCTGAGTATATCAATTTTCCCGGATTTAGCAATTCTTCCGATGTTCCTGCTTATTCCGCTACTTGTCGGCGGGGACGTTAACTTCGAAGAAGAAATTATTATCCTTCTTGGTAAAACTCTATTTATTGTCGGATTTATTTTTGTTTCCGTCAAATATATAATGCCAAACCTGATTTTTCAAATTGCTAAAACTCGCATCAAAGAACTATTTATTCTTGTGGTATTGTCCATTTGCATAATCACCGTTTGGATTTCTTCTTTGATTGGCATCTCGCTCGCTCTTGGTGGATTTATTGCTTGACTTGTCATTTCGGAAACCGAATACAGCGAGGAAGCTCTATCGAACATTGAACCGTTCAAAGAAGTTTTTGCGAGCTTCTTTTTCGTTTCTGTCGGAATGCTTCTCGATATTAATTTTCTAATCAATAACTATTGGACTGTTTTCTTGGCACTATTTCTATTAGTTGCAATCAAGTTTATTTCTGCATTTGTCCCTTCTTATCTGCTCACTAAAAGCATTCGGGTTTCCACTTTGACGGGTCTCGCTATCGCCCAAATTGGAGAATTCGCCTTCGTTTTGGCTATTACAGGTATTGCGTTCGGACTAATTGATGATTTTACTTATCAACTTTTTCTTGCTACAACTGTTCTTTCCATTACTATCAGTCCTATCTTGATTGAGCTCGGGATGTTTCTAATTAATAATATTCCAGAAAAATACAGGAAAGATAAACCAATCGATAACGAAATAAATAATATTTTCAATCTCAGCAATCATCTTATTATAATTGGGTTCGGACTTAACGGAAGAAATTTAGCTGCTGCTGCCCGGTTTGCCAGTATCCCTTATTCTATTATCGAAATGAACCCGGTTACCGTCAGAGATGAAGCCAAAAAAGGCGAAAAAATCATCTTCGGCGATGCTACACGCGAACTTATTCTTATGAAAGCGGGCATTGCCTCTGCTAAAATCGTTGTCTCTACTATTCCCGACCCCATTGCTGAACGTGCAATTGCAAAAATTGTTAAAAGAATGAACCCTAACGTCTATCTAATCATTAGAACTCGTTATGATAGAGAGATGGAGGCACTCTATTCATTAGGTGTTGATGAAGTTATTCCCGAAGAATTCGAAACTTCTATAGAAATTTTTACCCGCGTGTTGCACATTTTCAATGTACCTTCCGAAGATATTGAAAAATTCGCAAACTATATTCGCGGAAATCGATATGAACTATTCAGAAATATCAAAAAATCTATCAAACATAAAGTATTTTTATCAAAGCTTAGTAACCATCGAACTTATGCAACGAAAGTAAACAAAAATTCTTTCCTTGATGGGAAAACTTTGCTCGAAGCAGATTTGCGTGGCAAATATTCAATTGCTATTATCGCTGTTCAACGCTCGTCGGAAGTAATAATAAATCCCCCGCCTGATTTCCGTCTTCATTCGGGGGATATTGTTCTATTATTCGGTAGTATTGAGAATATCGATACAGTAAGAAAGATAATCAGTTAGCCTTTGATATTTCGTAACCTTCTTTTGTATCTTTTATTGAATAGCCCATTTCAGTAATTTTATTCCTTATCTCATCGGCTCGCTTGAAATCTTTTGCCTTTTTAGCGGCAAGTCTTTCTTCGGCTAAATCAATTACCTCTTGCGGAATTTCTTCTTTCACTTCCTTGCGTTCGGCTATTTCCCAGGCGGCATAAATATCATTAACACGCGACATCACCGCCAATAATTTTCTTGCATCTTCCACGCTAATTTTATCTACTTCGTTGTCGTTAATAAATGAAAACAGGGCTGCTAACGCTTTCGGTGAATGCAAATCATTTGCAAGCTCTGCAAACACTTTATCTCGAAGTTCAAGAGCTAATCCCTCAATTTTTTCGTCAATACATCCATCAGCTTTGTCCCACAAATCATAAATATATTCTTGCACTTTCATTCTTGCTTTTCTTGCAGCACTAATTCCGTCGAAAGTAAAATTATACTTGGATGAATAATGCGCCGATAACATAGCAAAACGTATATCTATAGGGTCTAACCCTCTGGCAATTAAGTCTCTTAGAGTGAAGAAATTTCCGAGCGATTTGCTCATTTTTTCGCCTTCGACTTCCAGGAATTCATTGTGGCACCAGAACACTGTTGGCTCTATGCTGTATCCTGCCTTGCTTTGAGCAATTTCATCTTCGTGATGCGGGAATTTTAAATCTACTCCGCCTGTGTGTATATCAAACGGCAATCCTAATAATTCATATTCCATTGACGAACACTCAATATGCCAGCCAGGGCGTCCCGGATAGTTCGTCCCTTGAATGTAAAAATCCCAATATGGTTCGCCTTCTTTGTGGGCTTTCCACAAAACAAAATCGCTTGCTTGTTCTCTTTCGTATTGGTCTGCATCAATTCTATATCCACTCTTGAAATTATCGAAGTCTATTTTGTATAATTTCCCATACACATCAACTTTTCGCCAGGCAGAAACATCAAAATATACCGAACCTTCTGAAATATATGCAAAGCCATTTTGCATAATATTCAATATTAATTCTTGCATTGACTTTATATATTCCGTCGCTCTTGGCATAGAATAAAAGTGCTCTTGTTTTATCCCCAGTCTTGAAATATCTTCAATAAACGCTTTCAGATAATAATCCGTAAATTTTCTTAAATTTTCTCTTGGGTCTTGTGTTTGTTCGCCCATTTCTGTTTTCCATTCAGGCGAACCAATCTTGCTATCGCGTATTGTTTTATCATCTATATCTGTTATATTCATTACCCAGCGCATCTTATATCCACCCACAACCCGCAACACTCTTTGCAAGAAATCTGCAAATAGAAATGCTCTCATATTGCCAATATGTGCGTAATTATATACTGTCGGACCGCAAGAATACATTCTCACTTCATTATCTTTGATTGGGGCAAACTTTTCTACTGTTTTTGTTAATGAATTATATAATAGTATTTCCATCTTTTATTAATCGAAAATATTTGACAAAAAATAAAATTAGCAATTTTTTACGAATTATTCGTTTGAAAAATTGTGATATTTTTTTGTTACTTTTTCATAGTTAGATTGTTTTTCTATTAAATGAAACACAATTTAAAAAATATTAAAGATGAAGAGCTTTTTTTGCTGATGGCAAAAGGGGACAAGCTCTCTTTTCTTGCTTTCGAAGAATTATACAATAGATATTCATCAAAAATATATACCTATATTCGAAAAATATTAAATAACTCACCTGCTTCGGACGATATTTTTCAGGAAACATTTATCCGTTTCTACGAATTTTCCAAAAAATGCAAAGAAATGACAAATGTCATTGGATTTTTAATTAAAACTGCACGCAACCTTTGCCTTAACGAAAAAAATTCTAAGAATTCTTCGCATCTTGATATTTCGAACTTTAATTTTGCATACTACGATAAATCTTACGAAAAGAAAGAAATTAACGAACTTATAAATATTGGTTTAGATGCTTTGCCCGATAAATATAGAGAAGTTTTGGTTTTACGCGAATTTATGGACTTTTCTTATCAGGAAATCGCTGATATTCTCGGTATTTCTATGCCTGTGGTGCGAATACGTATCTTTCGGGCTAAAAATAAACTAAGAGAATTTTTAGCCCCTTTCCTGACTGAAAATGAAAAAAACAAAATAGGTAAAATAAAATGAATGATTTTCTAAATATTAACTATTCTGAAAAAATTGTCGCCTTCCTCGATGGGGAACTTGACGCCGCCGAACGCGAGAGCCTCTTTCTTACTATGGCGTCAAGTCCGCAATTGCAGGAAGAAATGCGTCAGCAAATTATTATATCCCAATCTTTGAAAAAGTCTCTTTTAATTCCACCCGAGACTTTGAAAAACAACATTTTTGCCGCTATTGGTGTGGCTTCTGTTCCTGCACCAAATACGCCTAAAACCGTTTATTCAAAGCTGCTGAATAAACGATTAACTCTTATTCTATCCTCGCTTCTATTGTTGCTGCTTGTATCTTTTGTTTCTTATCAATTCTTTGATAATGAACCACTTCAAGCAAATAAAACTAACACGTCTGCACCTATAAAGCACGATTTGCCAAAGGAAATACCAATAACAAGCTCTTTTAGCGAAAATTATCAAGCAACGCCGAAACAAATTTCTAAATCGAAAAGCTCAACTGTTATTACAAAACCTATTCCAGAAGTCAATACTAATTCATCGCAATCAAGCGAGTTGTTAGCCATTGCCCAGGAAGAACAATCGCCATCGCTCGATATCCCTGCATATTTTATTGATGAAAGTGATATTTTTGAACCAAATTCAAATTTCACATTCAAAAAGAAAAAGCGTTTTTCTCAAATTTTCGAGACTGTTTTTACAAAAACTGAATTTTTAGACAATCTTTCTATGCAAATTCGCTTCTTCGAAGCTAAGAATTTTGTCAATGCTAATATTAAGCCCATTAGCGAACCAATATTGAACAACTTTGGTTTTGCAATTATCTATGATATTGATAATAACAATTCTGTTGCAATAGAACTTGGGCAAGAAGACTTCGTCCAAAAATTCAAAGGTAATTTAGATGAATTCCCTGCTTTAATTAAACAAAATTACACTGCTTTCTGGGCGGGTGCGTCCTACCAGTATACTTTTGAAGATTACAGGTCAATTAGTCCTTTTGTTCGTGGTATGATTGGTGGCACTCGAATTGGACCCGTATCTAAAATTATTATTGGAGGCAAATATTACCTTACCAATAAAATTTATGTTTTTGCTGGTTTCGAAAACACAGGTCTTTTCTATGAGTTCCAAAATAAATGGCATTCCTCTTTGAAAAGTGGGCTATCAGGAGGTGTATCGGTTAAATTCTGATGCTGGTTGTGCTAATAATATTGCTTGCTTTGGCAATCAATGCTTGCGATAATCCCATCGATATTCAAGCAAATCGTGAAATTTTGGATTTACGCAAAGATGGCGATACAATTTTTGCCATCGTCCCCGATAACATCGATTTAAATAATCTTCTTTTTGGTAAAACTATTACACTTTCATTGAAAGTTGAAAATTTCTCGACCCAGCATCTTTCGCTTAAATATATTGTAATCAAAGGAAATAAAAATAATTACCAGTTCGATAATCCTGTAAGCCTGAATTTATCGCCACTTTCTTTTGATAGTATTTTTCTTAAAATTAATCCGCAAAAATTTGGGCAATTTACCGATACTTTGTTCTTTCGGGATTATTTTCGTCCATTTTTATTGATTAATTACCGCGTGCCGCTTGTTTTTTCATCGGATATTGATTTCGGTGCTGTTCAGGTTGGTTCAATAAAATTAAGCACACTCAATCTCTACAATTTTTCCTCAAATGATGTTTTTATTGATAATTTCACTATCGCAGGCGATACTTCCGTTTTCAAAATTGAGAATTTAAGCCCGAAAAATTTCCCACTCTCTATTCCCGCAAATGGCACACCTCGTCAGCTGATTGTAAGCTTCCGTCCCGATGCTATCAAAAAACACGAAGCAAGCTTTTTATTTCGCTTTGATGTGAATAATGGTGCCGTAGTCGATAATGTTTCCAGATTAGTTGGTTTCGGTTTCTGATTGTTCTACCCAAAATTTATAGATTTCATTTTTCTTTTCTATGAATTTTAATACAGCTGCTGTCTTTATTCCCGCAGCATCCGATAGCAGTTCGCTTGCCTGGTTGTATTTCCCCGTCTTCTTTAAATAAACTAATATGCTTCTGTTCAGTATTTCGCTATCTTGAATATCGCCAAGCAATGTCTGGTATTTCCCTAATTCTTTACTCGATATGCTATTTTCAGCATCAATTTGTTGCAAAAATTCATATAAATAGCGGAATTTTTTGAATTTTATTCGAAATTTATGAATTGTCTCAATATCTGATATCTCAATTTGATTATATTTAATCATAACTTGCTTATATTTCTCGTTTATTGCCTCAACTAAGTCCTTTGCCTTTATTGCCCCGTTATTTAAAGCTTTTCTCATTTCCAGCTCAAAGAAGAAAAACAACCCTTCAATTTCTGTCAGCTTTTCCTGCGAAAATAGTGATTGCAATTTCTTTATTGTTTTTTTCTCCTGCTTAACCAAATAATTAATAAACGCCAGCCAATTTTTACTATTTATTGCTTTTTCTTTGTTGTTTTCTTGCAAAATTTGTATGTCGCGAAGTTTGGACAGTTTCTTGAAATAAAATTTCAATATTTTGATTAAATTTTCACCATATACAGAGTTGATTTTTGTTAAAGCAAATTCTACCAGTGTGATTATTCTTCTTGAACATACCCTTAAATCGTGAATTGTTTCGTTCTTGAATTTCTTCAAAGCATTATTGTATAAACTGATATAAGTGTCAGTTAGTAGCTCATATCTTTTTTGCACTTCCTCAATAAATATAGTGTCCTCAATCTTCATTATTATTCAAATTTTTATTATTTTTAATATTTAAATTAGTAATTATTTGTTTATTTAATATTTGGTATTTGTTAATAATAAAGGATTTGTATGAAAAATATTTTTATTCACGAAGTTGGGATGCGAGATGGATTACAAATGGAAAAATCTGTTGTCCCAAAAGAAAAAAAACTTGAATGGATTGACCAATTAGTCAGTGCAAATGTTGATATTATCCAGATTGGTTCTTTTGTTAATCCTCAAAGAATGCCTCAAATGGCAGATACAGACGAGCTTTTTCAAGAAATCAACCAGAAATATGCCAACACAAGGCACCCAATTTTTTCCGGACTTGTGCTTAACGAAAAAGGATTAGAGCGAGCAATTAATTCCGGGGTTCAACTTATTTGTATGGGCGTTTCTGCAAGCGAAACTCACAGCCAGAAAAACACCGGAATGACTACTTCCGATGCACTGCAAAGAATTATTGCAATGGCACACCAAGCAAAATCTGCGGGTTTTGCTGTCCAGGTATCCGTTCAGAGTGCATTCGGTTGCGGTTTTGAGGGTCGCGTTTCGAAAGAACGCGTCTTATCAATCATCGACAAATATTTAGAAAATGATTTATTCAAAATTTCTCTTGCCGATACAGCTGGTCACGCATTCCCTCAGCAAGTCGAAGATTTATTTGGTGAAATTTTAAAACGCACCGATAAAGCTGAACTTACCTGCCATTTCCATAATACTTACGGTCTTGGGATGGCAAATATTTACGCAGCGATGCAAATGGGCGTCGAATATTTTGAAACTGCTTTTGGTGGATTAGGTGGCTGCCCGTTCACTAAAATTGCTTCGGGGAATGTTGCTACGGAAGATTTTCTCCATTACCTGCACAGATTGAATATGCGAAAAGACATTTTGCTTCCTCAAATCGTAGATTTAGCCCGTCAAGTTTCCGATTTCTTCGGAAAAACTCTACCAGGTTGCGTCTATCAAGCTGGAATATTAAACTACTAACTATTTTAAACACTCTTCGAGTAAATTGTTGCAGTCTAAAAAGCACTTTATCATAACCTTCGGAAGGTTCACTATCCTTCCGAAGGTTCCAAACTAAAACTTTTGAGACAATTCCAGGTTTTCCATAAAAAACGAAAACAAATTTATAGTAGCACAGACATTCTTGTCTGTGTATGCAACAGGTATTAGTGTATGCAACAGGTATCAATATAATTTAGTTATTAATATTCTGAATGGAATGTTAAAAAATAACATACTTCCCGTAGGCTCCATCCCCTTCGCAAAATAACGTCCCAGCTATGTTTTGCCTTAAACCTTCTGTAAGTTGCTAATATCCTTCCGAAATTTCAATACTATTACTTTTAAGTCATCACTTTTTTATTTTCTATATTTTACAATAATTTATCTTAATAAGCGATTAACAATAAATATTTAATTAAGGATTAATTCTATGAAAATTCTTTACTTTTTATTATTAGCAATTTCGTTTTTAGCGTTTTCTTGCGATGACGATAAAAACGAACCAACAAATCCCGATAATAATCTTACTGGGGACAAAAACAGGCTGTATGTCAAGTTTGTCAATAATCCCGAATCGCAATACACTATTACGTCCCTGCAATACAAAAACGCAGGTGCAGTTACTGCCGGCTTGAACCCCACAGGCGAATGGAGCGATAATCTACTTAAAGCTAACCAAAGCTTAAAACCCGGCGAACACGCATTTTTCTTCGTTATTATTCCCCGCCAATATTGGGCGATTTGCAGAATTGGTGTCTACGACACTGTGGCTAAACAAACTGTATATATCAACGACCAGCCCGGTTTTGATGACTATTGGATTAAGCCTACCATTACTCACTGGGGCGGGGACGAAAGAACTGTGAAGGTAACTCTTGAATTTAGAACCGATGAAAATAAAATTGTTCCTACTTTTTGGGGCGATTGGGCTGGCATTGACAACTAAATCAACTGACTTTTGCCCAAATAGATAACATTATTAAAATTATACCCGAAACGACAAAAGTCCACACCATATCAAGGTGCGACACAATCACACTGCAACTCAGATAACTAAGCAATGCACCAAACAAATTTGCAGAGGAAGCAATTCCCATAATTCCACCTTTGTTGCTTTCCTGTGAACGGTAGCTTAATGCTGAATACAAACTTGGTGCGATTGCTGCAAAAAACACTCCAACAACCCCTCGAATTGGAAATAACCATAGATAATGATTTGAAATCACGTGCAGCAAAGATGCACACCCCGCAATAAACACCGCAGGCGAAAATATCTTACTATATGCAGTTGTATCGTTTTTTCTTCCCCAGTAAGGTGCGAAAATAATGCTGAATATTCCAACAGTAGCAACCAATAGTCCTGTAATCGTCGACAATAGACTTTGTGGTGCTCCAAGCCTTGAAACATAATAAGGAAAAATAGGATTTGATAGTAATATAGCCATTTGTGATAGTGTAATTAACAATATTATCTTGGACATTTCTTTATTGTGAATTACAGTCTTTAAATTATCCCGAACTTTATTTCGAGTGTTTGTTGCTTCTACTCTTTGTTCTTTGACAAACCCGATAATCAATATTCCACTTATAACGCATAGCATTGCAACAATAATGAATACGCTTCTTACTCCACTTGCATCGGATAGAATTCCCCCGAAAAATGGTCCAATAATTATTCCCGCAGATGATGCACTTTGCAACATGCCAATTGCGTAACCATTGCGATTTTTTGGTGTATTCTTGCTTACAAACGCCAATGCTGCTGCAATAAATCCACTCGACGCCCCCTGAAAAACCCTTAATGCAAATAATTGATGCACATTTACCGAAAATCCCATTAAAAATACTGCTAATGCTAATCCGAAAATTGCACGAATTACCATTTTCTTCTGCCCGTATCTATCTCCAAGCATTCCCCACACCGGCACAGCAAATATCGACAGAAAATACGGTCCCGCAAACACCATGCTGCTCCAAAACTTTGCCTGCACGGGGTCCCGCACACCTAATTCAAGGACAAACAACGGAAGAAACGGCACAAGCCCGTTCATTCCCACCATTGCAATAAACTGAGCTGCCGCAAGAATGATTAAATTTCGCTTCCATAAATTTTCTGTGCTTGGTCTGAATAGAACTTTTTGAATTTTATCGAATTTTTCTAATAAATTCATTATTTCAAATCCGAGTGAATTCGTCTGATTTTGAGAATTTCCGCAAACATCTTAATACTATCTTTTATTGGGTCGACAGTTGTTCGTTCGTCATTATACCATTCAACTCCAACTTCTTTTATCTTATAATTCAATTTTTTGGCTAAATATAATATTTCCACATCAAAAGAAAATCCATTGATTTTCGCTCTGCTGAAAATATCCACTGCTGCTTGTTCTCGAAAACATTTAAACCCGCACTGTGTGTCCTTAATCCCTTTTACTACAAGTAACTGAACAATTTTATTAAATGTTTTGCCCATAAATTCTCTGTAAAATGGCTGGTGCTTCCTGATTAATTTATAATCCACTGCCCTCGAACCTATACAAACATCATATCCATCTTTCAAAAATTTCTTAAGCTTCTCGATTTCATATATTGGAGTAGATAAATCCGCATCAGTAAATAATCTGTATTCTCCGTTTGCAGCAAGCATTCCACGCCGAACAGCTGCACCTTTCCCGTAATTTATCCCATCGCCTATTACCTTCACTTCTTCGAAACTTCGGGCGACTTCCTTTGTTCTGTCCCGCGAACCATCGTCCGAAACAATAATTTCATAATTCAAATTAGTGTTTCTTAAATATTGTGTAATCAGGCTTAATGTATTACCTAATCTTGCTTCTTCATTATATGCTGGTATTATTACCGATAATTCTGGTTTCATAACTATAATTTTTTATCCTTGCTTAATTTACAAAAATAAGTTATTTTTTCTTTGTGTTTAAATATTTTATACGTTTTAGCTTTGAAAATAATTAAAATATCCGAAGCTGAAAGCTGTGCTGATGGCAATATCGGCTATGATATATATTTCGACAAAAACACCGACCAAAATTTTATCGATTATCTCGCCAAATTAGGTAAAATCAAAATCGATAATACTTTCGACGTCCCATATTTTAAAATTATCGTCAAAGGTTATTACACTCTTAAAGGTTCGCTTGGTCAGAATTTTCTTCGAATGATAGTTCCCGAGAGCATTTTCAAACAATTTTTTGATGAATTTGAAAAATATATTACGAACTATCAAAATATATAACTATGCTATTTTTCCTATTATTGGCATTTGCCATTGTTTCGGATTTTGCATTTGCCCAAACTAACCCACAAGCCTACAAGTTGAGTGGTTCACCATACTATTTCAATGAATGGTCAGAAAATTCTCCTGCAAAAACCTATCCCGTTTCGATGATTTTTCACACTCTCAAAAAGTCCGACCCAAAACTCGAAGACGAAATGACAGGCGACTGGACTTCTCCATACAACTTGAAATCAAAAGCAAGATTTAACGGTCTTGGGCAATACGGCTTTTCGTTTTTGTCAACATCGCTGTCGCAAGATGACGAGGGCTATCCTGGTGCTGCTGTGCTTGCTCTCGATACACGATATTGTTCCGAAATTTATCTGCGATGGACTGCTCGCACTTTTAACGTAGGGGAGAGAAACTACTTCATTCAATTGCAATATCGAATTGGCGATAAATCAGAATTCACAAACGTCCCAAATTCAGTATATTCATCTTCTCAAACAAAAGGTGATTTTCAGGTTTTCGGTCCAATCAAATTGCCCGATGATTATGCTAACAAAAGCTATATACAGCTTCGCTGGAAATATTGCTATGCCAATGATGGTTCTTCGGGCACTCGTCCACAGCTTGCAGTTGATGATATTTATGTAGCTGATAATCTTAATAGTTCAATTAATGAATTTTCGGATAATTTTGAATTTCAGATAATTGATAAAACTCTATTTTTATATCCCAACGAAATATCTTCACTTGAAATATATAATTCATTTGGTCAAATCGTTTATTCTTCAAGCGTTATTCCAGATTATTCCATTATCAATCTGAATTTTTTGTCAAATGGACTTTATTTCATAGTTTTGAATAAACAGGAACGAGTTGTTTCAAAGAAATTGCTTTTATATTGAGAAAAATACATTTCATATTACTTTTATTGGTTTTTGCAGCCTCTTGCACAAACCCTTTTGCACCTGCTTTGCTCAGAGATGCAAAAGACGACTTCCAGCTTGGCGACCAGCGAACTGTGGAAGGTGTGTTCAAAAATTTCAGCTACGCATATAAATATAAAGATACCGTTTTATATGGCAAGCTTCTTCATCCTGATTTCACTTTCAACTACCGCAATTATGATAAGAATATAGACCCAACCTGGACACGCAGCGAAGATATGATTGCCACTGCTCGGCTTTTTGCTGCTGCTCAGGATTTAAACCTTGTCTGGAACGAAATTCTTTACACTCGGGGCGATTCTCTCTTCTTAGATGTTTCTCGAAGTTTCTCTCTAACTATCACTTTCGCACCTAACGATATTTTGAATGTATTTGGAAAAGCTATCTTTTACCTGAAACGAGAAAACCCGAGCCAAGAATGGAAAATAATTCTGTGGCGTGATGAATCGAATTTTTAATAATAGAGGTAATAAATGCTACAACTGAAACCTATTATTGGTATCATTATGGGAAGTGATTCCGACCTGCCTACTATGCAGGCTGCCGCTGATATTTGCGAAGAATTTGGCGTGCCTTACGAAATTAAGATTGTTTCCGCACACCGCACGCCCGATGATATGGCAGAATACGGTCGCAACGCCCACAAACGCGGTATTAAGGTGATTATTGCAGGTGCAGGTGGTGCTGCTCATTTACCTGGTATGATTGCATCGCATACTCCACTCCCCGTTATTGGTGTCCCCGTTCAGTCGAAAGCACTAAATGGACTTGATTCTCTACTGTCTATTGTTCAAATGCCAGCTGGTGTTCCTGTGGCTACTGTTGCCATTGGAAACGCTAAAAATGCAGGTTTGCTTGCTATTAAAATGCTTGCTATTGCCGACCCGAAGCTTTTAGACAAAATGATTGAATACAAAAATAAAATGGCAGAAGAATCACGTGCCAAAAATGATATTTTTGCTTGATGTATTTTTAGTAAAGCATCTCAATAGCGGTCAATTATGGACTTGCAAATAATGTGCAGGTAAGTTCCCCGTTTGTGCGTTCCCAAACTTGTCGAACAACTTTTCCTGAACCACGCACCTGCACTTTTATCCCCGCTGTGTGCAGAATAGTGATTGCACGTCTCAAAGGTAATCCTACAACTGATGGCATTTTTTCGTTATCTGTTTTTGCTGGTGCTGTCTCTAATTTTATCACGGTCGAACGCAATATTCTTCTTCCTGGTTCGGGAAATACTTGCTTAACTATTCCTTGTTTTTCTGTTGTCGAATATCGCAATCCTAATTCTTGAAGAATTTTCTCTGCTTCCGAAAATTCAAGTCCTTGAATATTGGGCACATACACTGTGTCGTTTGCGTTATTCTCTATGTTCTTAACTTTTATCGAATGATTTTTTATTGAAAGCCAGCGCAGTGCAATATTTTTGAAAATTGGGGCGGCAGTCGAACCCCCATAGATACTCGTTTTGGGCTTGTCCAAAAAGACAAGAATACATATTTCTGGATTGTCAGCTGGGAAATAGCCCGCAAATGATGCGTTGTAATCCAATTTTGAGTAAGTGCCATCGACAAGCTGCTGCGATGTGCCCGTTTTCCCTGCAATTTCCACCCCTTCTATTTTTGCTGCAACCCCTGTTCCTTTCTCTACTACTTCTTTTAATACATTCGTAAGAGTATGCGTTGTATTTTCAGAAACAACACGTCTAATTTTTTCTGGATTGAATTTCTTAATTAAATTCCCTTTCTCGTCATAAATTGCATTTATTACATAAGGTTTCATCATTATTCCACCGTTGGCAATTGTAGCAAAAGCATTCGCCATTTGAAGCGGTGTCGCCAATATTCCATAGCCAAAACCAATAAATCTTTTAGTTGACACATTCATCTGTTCTGCTCTCTGTATCTTCCCCGATACTTCGCCTGGCAAATCAATACGCGTTGGAATTCCAAAACCGAAATCTCTAATGTATTTGTAGAATTTATAATCAGGTATCTTCGCTGCGACACTCGACAAAATTATATTGCTCGAATGCACCATTCCTTCCCTGAATGTTGCAATACCAAGTGGATGCACATCCTTTATCACATAGTTTGAAAAATGTAATTCACCTTGAAAACCGTTGTATTTGTCTTCAAGCTTCGTAATATTTTCTTCGAGAGCCGCCGCCGCTGTAACTACTTTGAAGGTTGAGCCAGGTTCGTAAACATCGGTGATAGAACGATTTCGCATATTTGCATTTATGTATGTAGATGGGTCGTTTGGATTGAAATTTGGATAGGTCGCCATTGCAAGCACTTCACCTGTAGATGGCTTGATTGCAACAACTGTTCCCGATTCTGCAAACGAATTCTTAACACCTTGCATTAACTCAAATTCTATAATCCTTTGCAAATCAATATCCAGCGTAAGCTGCAACGAATACCCGTTTGTTGGTCGTATTATCGGTAAATCTGCCGATGGTCGCAACCTGCCCAGCCCATCTCTAAACATTATCATATATCCACTTCTGCCCGTAAGTATGCTGTCGTAACTTAATTCTATTCCCGTAAGCCCTCGATTGTCTATGTCTGTGCAACCAATAATTTGCGATGCAAGCGAACCATAATGATATTGCCGTCGGGGTTCTTCAATTAATATCAGTCCTCTATCTTTGATATATAGCAATTCTTTTACTTTTTCTGGTGTAACTCCTCTCACAAGCCACAAAAAAGAACCTTTCGCCGATGCTATCTTCTTGTTTAAGCTTTCTGCCGATATTCCTAAATTCTTTTCTATGATTTTCAAGATTTCTGCTTTTTTTTGCAATAAATTGGGGTCTACCGCTATCGAGTAACTCTTAACTGATGAGGCAAGCAAATTGCCATTCCTGTCGTAAATATTACCTCGCTGCGAGCTTAAATCTAATTTGGTTTCGTGCTGACGACGTGCTTTATCTTTGTAATACGAAGCTTTTAGTACTTGCAGCTGAAATAACCGCCCTATTACAATCAATAAACCAATATTTATTGCAATCATCAAAAGCCAGAACTTCCAGAATTTCTTCCGTCTTGTATATGTATTTTCTTCACTACTCTTCATTTCTCAATTTAATTTTTTGAGGCACTTTTGTTGGTTTGTTCATCCCTAATTTTTCTTCTGCAATTTTCGTAATTCTTGATGCACTTTCCAGTTCAATTATTTTTGTGATTAATACTTGATTTGACGTCCGAACCTCATCATACTGCTTTTCAAGTTGCTGAATTTCCGACAACAAACTATTTACTTTAAATACATTATCTATATAAGTGATGATAAGAATTGCTGCTAATACAACTAGTCCAAATGCTTTCCACCTGTTGGACTTTATTTTATTGATTAGGCTCATTTTCTGCTTCTTTCGAATAAATCCTGAACTCTTTATAAGTATAATACATCAAAGTTAATATAAATGATAAAACAAACGCCAGCAGCACCATTAATTTTTTGTTGGGCGAAGCTTGTTTGTCGGGAACAAATGCCTTATCCAGCACTTCAACTGTTGGAACGTCCCGATTTTCCTGTATTGCTTCCTGATGCCGTTGCGTTTCGAGATACATAATGATTTGCTCAACGATTTTCTTGTCTCTGTATAAATTTGCGTATTCCCTTGCAAGACCTGGTATTTTATCGAAAGGTATCGAAAAACCGTCCGAACCCGTCAATCCTCCACTTTGCACCGCATTATACTGTTTTCTCAATTGGTTTACTATATTCTGCTGCTGGATTAGATATGGATTATCCTTGCTTAACTCATTTTTTGCAATGTTCAGTTCCATCTCAGCTTTTGCCAATTGCAACCCAACTTCTATTGCCTGTTTCACAAGTGCCTGAGTTTGGTCGTCAATTTTAAGAACTCTGTTAGTTCGCTGAAAGTTTTCAAGAATATTGTCTATCGAATCCGATTTTTCTCTATATTTTGCTAATTCTTTTTCAATATACATTCTTGATTTTTTCGCCGCTGATGTATTTTTCGACCTAACAATTAAATCTAAGCCCTTTACTGCTTCAACTGCAAATTTCTTCGCTAATTGTTTTGTCTCCTGCTTTTCCTGCGATGATGGGAAAAAACACGTTTTTGCAGAAGTCTGGAATACAATTAGCCCCGTTTTCTCTACATCGACTTTAAAATTCTCCTGCAGATACTCAATTAGTTCATTGTGCGTCATCCCATCGTACTGCGGCAATCGTTTTAAATTAAGTTCCTTAATTAAATGCTCAGCTATTGCCCTGCTTCTCAATATATCAGCCAGAACTAACGATTGATTATTCGAACTTCCTGGAAGAGACAATCCCGATGGAAGTCCGCCCGTAAAATTTTGCAGAATTCCTGATAGCCCCGTGTTTTCGCCTTGCTTGGGTGGCATCACTGTTGTATATGTTCTGTATGTGTGTGGCATAATTAGCGAAAAAATAAAAGTAACCACACAAGCAATTACTACAATTATCCAAATTCTTTTCGAGTGTTTCTTATATATCTCGAAAAATTTGTTTATTCCAATGCTTTCAATTTTTGCTTCTGTTTCTTTCATCTATTTCTTATTAATGTTTGAAAATGCAAGAACAACCCCGGCTATTGTGAGAATTTGCGTAGCAATTGTTAGCCCTTTGGTGAATGCTTCCATAAATGTCAATTCACGCTCAGGCGGCACTAATATTACGTCCCCGGGTTCAATAACGTAATCTCTTTTCTTTGCCAGGAACAAACCACCACTGTGCTTGTTTATCATTGTTTCGCTTTCGTCTGCTCTATATCCAAATCCACCGGCTAACTCAATGTATTCCATATAATCAGCACCCGGACGAAATGCAATCAAACCAGGTTTTGCAACTCTTCCCTGAACGTTCACAAATTTTTTAATTGATGGAACTACTATTGAATCTCTATGAGTTAAATAAAAATTGTCCGGTGTGTTCGGATTGTTCATAATTTTCCGAAAATCTATCGAGATAACTCCTTTTCTTTCAGTCTTCCTTGATTGAAAATACCTGAATTCGCTTTCCGACATTTCAGATGGCAACACTCTGCTTAATCTTTCCATTTCCAAATCAGGTTTTTCCAGCTCATATTGGCTAATGTATTCAACAAACTCAACAGCTGCCTCGTCTGTAAAACCACCTGCTCTGCGTATCAAATCAGTAACTCTATCCTTTTTCTCTTCAATTGCATAATAACCAGGGAAATTCACCTCGCCTTTGATTACTACATAATGCAGCTTTCTCCATTTAGGTATGCTTCGAACAAAAATTCTATCTCCCGAATTTAGCGGGAAATCATTCCTGATTTTCTCCGTGCTTAAATTCTGATTTTTTAAAAAGGATAAATCAAGAAAACTCACCTGAAAACCTGTTTTTTGAGCAGAATAATATTCGACCGAATCAAGAAAAGCAGATTCAGTGAATCCAAGCCCAAACTTCAACAATGTCGATAAACTATCTCCATCACGGTATTCAAATAAACCTTTGTTTACAACATCACCATATAGCCCAATAATAGATTTTTCGTTTATTTCCGGCACAATTATTTTATCTCCACCAAGCACATAAGGATTCGCTTCCTCATCTCCAAGAAAATAGAATTTCATCAAATCAACATTTTTTTGTTCGCCATTGTTTCTCAACAATATGATATTTCGCCACGAAGCTTCCCGCCTCAATCCACCAGCTTTGTCAATCACCTCAGACACTCTATCAGCAGGCGTTGCCGGGTAAATACCATTTCGCACAACCTGTCCACTGACGCTAACCTTAAACTGCCTAATCTTTTGCAAAGTGATATGGATTTCCGCTGGATTAAGCCTTTTGCGAATTAATTCCTCGATTAATGAAATTGCCTGCGTTAATGTTTTTCCTTTTAAATCAATTTTCCCAATTCCAGGAATTAGCAAAGCCCCCTCGGGCGAAATACTTATTTCAAAATGCTTGGGTTTCGCAGAAATAATAGATATTGCTAATTCATCGCCCTGCCCTAAAATATACTTATCTGGTTCAATTTCCTTTTCTAATAGTCCGGTTGCCGATTTCAACGATGAAAAAGCCATCTCCTTCGCAAGCGAATCACTGAATTCGTCCTTTGGCAATCGATAAATACTGTAATCAATTTGTGCAGTTGAAATATTATAGGTGAAGGCAAAACTCAAATAGCATAATATAATTGTGCAAATCGTTTTTTTCATATTGCACTGCAAAATAGTTAGATAATTTTACAAATTTATAAAAAAAGCAATAATAAATAAATATAATAAATTCATAATGCTTCCAATCAGTCCTCCAATTATGAAAATTGATTTAATTTTTGTTCATTTATTGATACATATTATTTTTTTCGCTATACTTAATTAATTATTAATAAAAATTTGATAAATTTGTAAGTTATAAATTTGTGAGTGTTCTATGTTCTCAAAATTTGTGAATTACAGCGTTCGTATTTTAATGATAATTTTGGGTATTGCCTTTATAATTTATGGCATTCTTTATAAAAACGAACTTCACGATAGCACTTTGATAATCGTAATGGGCATTGTAGTAACTCTTTTTGGTGTGTATCGTCTAATAATGTATAGAACGCAACTTGAAAGATACAATTTCAATATTAATGAGGACGACAATGAAAATGAGAAATAATATTATTATTGCAGCAATATCGTTGATGCTCTTTCTTGTCTCCTGCAACGAAAAATCTGATAAGCAGCCTGCTCAACGTGAATCAATGACAAGTGGCGAAATCACTGCTTACTGCGATAATACATTAACTCAGCTTTTCGATACTCTCTTTGCTTCTTACCGAAATGCTTATCCTGATGTTAATCTTACTGTTGTTTCCGTTTCTGCTCGCGAAGCAATGGCGAAGCTTCTTGCAGGCGAAGCTCGTGTTATCATCATCGCAAGAGATTACCTTCGCGACGAGGATTCTCTTATGAACGTTTACAAAGTGGCTAAACATAATTACGAAGAAATTGCCGACGATGCTCTATGCTTTTTTACTAAAATTGATTCACCTCTGGATACTCTTAATTCTGAACAAATTTTCAACGTTCTTACTGATAGAAGCAAAACGCTTAAATCGTATTTCCCATTCCTCAAAGATGAACCAATTTTTGCAACATTAGAGCAAAATTCTTCAGTTTTCGCAAACATTAATAAACTTGTTGTTCGCAATAAACCTATTCAAAGACGCCTGCAACTGTTTTCTACGGTCGATTCATTGCTTAACTTTGTCAACACTAATTCAAATGCAATCGGAATTGCCTATTTATCCCACATACATAGAAACTTAGATTTCAAGCCAATTCCTATTGGATATACCGACACTATGGGCAAATACATTACACCTAAACCTGTCCACCAAGCTTACATTGTGCAAGGATTATATCCATATATTGTTACATACAAAGCACTTTTCTTGAACAATTTTAAAGATTTGCCTTTTTGGTTTGCTATGCATCTTTCTCGTGAGGCATCATCAACAAAATACCTGAAAGATGCAGGAATAGTTCCGAAATTTGCAAGATTTAATTTAATAAAAGAGGATTAATATGAAATTCAGATTATTTTTTGTGCTGCTTCTATTCAGCTTCTCAGTCTCTTTTGCTCAACAAGCAAAGCAAAATTTCTTGTCGGCTTTGAATGATAAAAATTATGAATTAGCCGAAAGTTTCATCCCCGCTGCACTTGCCGAAAATCCAAAGGATTTAGATTTGCACCTGCTTTGCAATGATGTTTATCTCGAACTTGGACGAAACGAGAAAGCACTGGAAGTTATGCGTCAGGCTGAAAAAATTTCAAGCAAGCCCTTTGTGCTTAGAAAATTAGCTAACACTCTTTCGATAAATTCTTACCATTCAGAAGCAGTCAGAATCCTGAGAAGGCTTGCTCTTGACGAGAAAAAAGAAATCAGCAATTGGCTTCTTCTTGTCGATGTCTACCTCAGAGCTGATTCACTTAACCAGGCTGAACTTGCTGTTGCTCGTGCCTTGGATATGGACAAAAATAATGTCGAAGCCAATATTAAGCGTGGAGACATCTACTACCAGCAAAGAGTATACGAACTATCAAAAGATAGCTACGAAGCAGCTCTATCAATCAATCCTGATTTAAACGAAGCAAGAATGAAGCTTGCTCAATCTTATTACTGGCTCGGTATTCGTGAAAATGAAGTTAATCCTGATTTAGCTAACCTCTATTTTACTCGTTCCTTGCAGGAATGGAATACCCTTACTCAAAAAGACCCTAAAAATGCTCGTGCCTGGTTTGAACAGGGCAAACTCTTTTTCTTCTCAAAGAATTATGTTCAAGCCGCGCAATCGCTCAACAACTATATTCAACTGCGCCCCAGTGGTTCATTAGGTCGTTGGTATCTTGCTCAATCATTATACGAACTTGGTCGCTGCGATTCTGCTCGCACTCATCTTCGCATAGTTGCAACTGAAATTGATACCGCTGCTGCTCGTGCTAAATTGCTTCTTGCAAGATGCTTCCTTTCCGAAGGTGATTATTCACTTTCTGAAAAGACTTACGAAGAATTAAGTGCTACCGAAACCCTTCAAATGGAAGACATCCGCCGCTGGGGACAGGCTGCTTTGTTTGCTGGCGATACAAACGTCGCTGTCGAAAAATGGAAACAAGCAATTGATATGAATCCTGTCGAAAACTGCCAGCTTATGTATGTTCTTGGCACTTCGCTTAATAAAATGAAACGCTACAAGGAATCTATCGAAATTCTAAATAAAAGATTAGCTACAAATGAGTGCAACGATGATAATAACTACCTTATTCACTATTTCATTGGATTAAGCTACTTCTTCGATGGAAACTCCCAGCAAGCAATTGCTCCATTGCAAAAAGCAATCGAACTCAACCCTGCTTTCCTCTGGTCTATGATTTATTTGGGCGACGTTTATGCAAACCTGAATGATAACGTAAAAGCAGAAGAAATGTTTGCCCGTGCTATATCTGCGGGGACTGCTGATGTTGAAAAATATAAGTCCGAACTTAATCAAGCTTTTGCAAAACTTGCCCAGATGAAACTCGAACAGAAAAAATATAAAGACCTCGAAAAAGTTGGTCGTGATTGGCTTGCTGCTATGCCCGATAATGAATTTGCTGCATTGTTCACTGCTGTCGCATACCACGGGCAAGGTCAAAATGATGCAGCTTGCAGAAATTACAAACTCGTTCTGAAAATTAATCCGAATAACAAAACTGCTCGCGACAACATTAGAGCTCTTGGCTGCGAATAATCTTTTCAATTATTTATTAATTTGTTTAAAATGTAACTGTATTGAACTTTCGGAAGGTTTCGAACCTTCCGAAGGTTTTTTATTATCATTGTATTTCTTTGAAACTTTACGTGTAATTCAAGAATTGCCACTACAAATAATATAAAAGTCGGTTCTTTCGAGACAGCCATAAATTAAGGAATGTCATTCGCATTCGTTTGCATTTTATCTTTTTAGATAGTTCTTTTTCTTTTTAAAAATTCACAATTAAGTATTTTATCTTATTGTAATTATATTTTTTTATATTAATTTATAGTAATACATTATTAGTTTTTAATTTTTATGGATGCTTTTATTACTCTTGAAAATATATTGAAGAAAATGCTCAATGCTTCTTGCCCTGAATGCAAGGAAATTGCCAAAGAAATTGAGCCTGACTTCAATGAAATAAAAAATTTTCTCATCGATATTTCAATTAAAAATAACGAGTTGAATTTAATCAAGCACGAACTTGATGTTTCTCGTAATTGGTATAAATTCCTCTACGATAGTTCACCCGTTCTTTTCTTTAATATAGATACCGAAGGAAAAGTTATTTCTGCAAATAAAATTACTTCTACTGTGCTTGGACTACCGACAAACGAGATTGTCGGCAAGCATATTACTTCATTTGTTATCACAGATTATATCGATAGCTTCTTCAATGCGTGCAACGAGGCAATTGATTTTAATGAAACCATCCCTTGCTACATCAAGGTTTATGATGCTAACGGCTCAATTGTTAGCTTGTCCGGTGTAGTAAAAGCCATTATCAGAGATAAACAAACCGAATTTTATGCTGCTTTTATCGATATTACCGAGGTCGAGCAAAATCAAAAAATCATTCAAGAACAGCAAAAACTCTACTCTTTTTTCTTCGAAGAAGCTGCCGATGCCTTTTATTTTCTCGATGGCGATACCTATACTGATTGCAACCAACAAGCATTGAAAATTTTTGCTCTGAAAAGTAAAGATGAAATAATCGGCAAGCATCCTTATGATTTTTCGCCACCTTACCAACCCGATGGAATAAGCTCGATTGAAAAAGCTAAACAAATGATAGATATTGCCTATTCAAAAGGTGTTAAAATTTTTGAATGGTTGCATCTAAATGCTGATAATCAATTGATTTATACCGAGGTGTATCTTAAACCCGTTCAAAAAGATGGCTATAATCTCATTTTTGTTACATTAAGAGACATTACTTACAAGAAAATTGCCGAAGAACAGCAAAAATTAATCGAAGCCAATCTCACAACTGCTATTAATTATTCTCACATCGGTATTGCTCTCTTTGATGTTAATAAAAAAATAACTAAATACAACCAGGTATTTATTGATGCTGTTAAATTTATTTCCGGCTACGACGTAAGCGACCATTGCGATATTTACTTCCTCTTTAATAATGTTTCCTCCATACTTGATAAACTCGAAAGTGTTTATAATGGTACTTCATCTAATTTCGTAAATGAAGTAACAATAAAAAATACTTCTATTTATTACGAAATCTCTCTCTATCCCGTTAAAGTTGGTGAACAAATATCTGGTGCTTGTATTTTTATCAATGATATTACAAAATTCAAAGAAGCTGAAATAATCTTATCCAAAACTAATTTAGAATTAAAACAAACAGTTTTGGAACGCACTCTCGAAATTCAAAAGCAATCGGAATTGCTCTCTAAATTGATTGACAATGTTCCGGATTTTATTCTGGTCAAGGATATTACAGGCAAATATATTAATTGCAACGATGCTTACTCCAAATTTTTAAACCTCCCAAAAGAGAATATTATTGGAAAAACCGATTACGACCTTTTCTCAAAAGAAGAAGCCGACACTTTCACTGATTTCGATAAAACTGTTTTCGAAACTAAAACTACTGTTCGCTCCGAACAAATTTTGAGATTCTCCGATAACTCATTGCATATCCTCGACAACATCAAAACTCCATTTTTCGACCAAGATGGTAATCCTGCCGGTCTAATTAGTATTGCTCGCGATATCACCGAATTCAAAAAACTGGAAGAAGACATTAAACGCATCAACCAGGAACTCGAAGCAATTATCGAAAAGCGAACAATGAAACTCCAAATGGAGATTCAAGAACGCATCCGTATTGAAGAAGAACTTAAACGTAGCCGTGAAATTTATCGTAACTTGTTCAACAACGTCCCTGTCGGGATTTACCGCTCTACTCTTGATGGCAGAATTATTCTTGCCAATCCTACTCTTGTTAAAATGCTCGGTTTTGATTCGATTAATGAACTTAAAGAAAGAAATTTAAATTTTGAAGGCTTTATTAATACCTCTGAACGCCAATCTTTTCTTAATTCTATTCTTTCAAGCGACGAAATTCAGGTTTTCGAAAGCACCTGGGTAAAAAAAGATGGCTCAACACTTAACGTTCTGGAAAAATCAAGAGTGGTAAGAGACGCAAATGGCAATGTCCTATATATCGAGGGTACAGCCGAGGATATCTCTCAACGTAAGTTGTCAGAGAAATTGCAGCAGGCTGTCTATAGCATCTCGGAAGCTGCTTATAATCTTGACAATCTTCAAGACCTTTACAAATTTATCCATCATTCCATTTCTCAGCTCATTTTTGCTCGTAATTTCTTTATCGCAATTTACGATACCGAACGAAATGAAATTCACTTCCCTTATTATGTTGATGAAATTGATTCGCCAAAGCCATCTTTCAGCGGTCCCTACCCATTCGCTAATGGATTGGTTGAATATGTCATCAAAACAGGACATTTTCAACTTCTTGACGAAAAGAAATTACAGGAATTAGCCTCAGATGGAACAATTGAAATCCACGGCGCAATCCCTAAATATTGGCTGGGAGTACCTTTGAAAACAACGGGAAACCAGACAATTGGCGTAATTGCCGTTAAAAGCTACAATCAAGATGTTTTGTTCGATGAACTTACAAAAGACATCCTTGTATTTGTCTCTACTCAGATTGCAATGGTTATTTACAGGAAAAAAATAGAAGAAGCATTAAACCTCGAACGCCGTTTGCTCGCTGAACGTGTTATGGAACGTACCGAAGAACTCAGCGCTCTCAACGCCGAACTCGAACGTGCTATCCGAACCAAAGACGAATTCCTTGCTAATATGAGTCACGAACTTCGTACACCTCTCAATGCTATTCTTGGGCTCTCGGAAATTCTTCTCAAACACCAGGAAATACAAGCAAATGACCGATTTCAGCGTGCATTAAACACTATTCACGATAGCGGCCACCATCTTCTTAATTTAATTAACGATATACTGGATATCTCAAAAATTGAAGCAGGAAAATTTGAAATTTATATGGAAGATTGCTCCGTCGAACAGATTGTCCAATCTTCAATCAATTTCATAAGGCAAATGGCTAATAAAAAGGAAATTACTATACAGCTCGATATTCAAGACGGAACTCCTAAGGAAATTTATGCTGACCAAATCCGCACAAAACAAATTCTAATTAATCTACTTAACAATGCTGTTAAATTCACTCAAAAAGGTGGTTCCGTTGGTTTATCTATTTCTGCTGAGCCCGAGAATAATCAAATTCATTTCACAGTTTGGGATACTGGCATCGGTATTCGCACCGAAGATATGAACAAATTGTTCAAACCATTTTCTCAAATTAGTAGCAATCTTTCTCGTGAATACGAAGGAACAGGCTTAGGACTTGCCTTAGTTGCTAAATTGACCGAAATGATGGGCGGTAGTGTTTCAGTCGAAAGTCAATTCGGTGTTGGCAGCAAATTTACCATCACACTTCCAATTAAAAGCCAGAAGGCTTATGATTCTTTCTATGATGAGTTACTTAATAAACAATTTTCCAATATCAAGACAGCTCTGCTAATTAATAGTTCACGAGACGATGCAGAAATTATCAGGCAAGACCTCGAGCGCTTCGGTATTTCCTCAGATTTTTATGATTTCGACCAGAAAATCGAAGATACTCTTTACCAAAAAAAATATGATATTGTTGTTCTTGATGTTCTGCTTTGGGACAATTCTGGTTGGGATTATTTAAAACATATAAAATTACACGAAGACCACAAATATATTCCCGTTGTAATCGTTTCAATATTAAAAGAAAAAACTCGTGCTATTGCCAATGGTGCCGATGGCTATGTGCAAAAGCCATATAAACTTATTACTTTATATGAAACATTAAATAAAGTAGATTTAAAACTTGAAAAACAAAAGGCAAAATTACTTGTTGAATCGGAGATAAATGATATGACCAATGACAAAATTCTCATCCTCTTAGCTGAGGACAACGAAGCTAACCTTGAAACTATGGAAGCATTTTTAGAATATGCTGGTTACTCGGTGCTTGTTGCACGCAATGGCAAAGAAGCAATTGAATCTGCTGTCGAATACAAGCCCGATATTATTTTGATGGATATTCAGATGCCAAAAATGGATGGTATCGAAGCTATTCGCATCCTAAAAAATGATAGCAATACTTCTCATATTCCTATTATCGCTCTTACTGCCCTTGCTATGCCTGGCGACCGTGATAGATGCTTTGCCGCTGGTGCTAATGATTATATAAGCAAACCTGTGAATTTCGATACACTTGTTTCAAGCATTAATGATTTAGTCTATAAAAAATAATGTATTATTATTAATTTTGTAATTAACGAATTTATACTTTTTTTAAGATAATAATATGCAAGAAATTACTACTTCTCCAAATCAAAAGATTAAAGTTTTAATCGTTGATGATCAGGCTCTCGTGCTTGATATTTTAGCAAAAGGTTTAGCAAAAGATCCTATGATTGAAGTGGTCGGCACTGCTACTGATGGCTATATCGCTCTAAATCAGGTCAATAGGTTAAAGCCCAATGTTATTATTCTTGATATGGAAATGCCTCGTATGAACGGCATCCAGTTCCTGCATAACCTGATGCCTGTCAATCCCATCCCGACAATTGTTCTCAGTGCTCTAACTGAAAAAGATTCGCAAATCACTAAGGAAGCTTTCGAAGCAGGTGCTGTTGATTTCCAGCCCAAGCCAGGTGCTGGTGCTCGTGCCTTGCCTGAACTTTTCTCGCAATTAATATATAAAATTAAACTTGCATATACTCAAGATGTAAGCCACCTCAAAAAAGTTAAAAAAGATTTCAAACTTCCGAGCAACCATCTCGATAGAACTGCCAAAACTAACCAGATTATTCTGGGTATGGGAGCTATGGATGTTTCCAGCGACCCAAATAAAGTTTTGAAAATTTTCGCTCTTGGCTCTTGTATCGGTCTTGGACTGTTCTGCCCTTCCAAAAGTACAGTTGGGCTTGCTCATGTCGCCCTTCCGCAATCTACCACAGATAAAGAAAAAGCCGAAAAACTTCCTGGATATTTTGCCGATACTGCTGTTGACGCCCTGCTGCAAAAAATGAATGAATTGGGCTGCCCCAAAGAAAAAATCTACGCTAAAATCGCTGGTGGAGCTAAAACCAAAATCGAACTCGGCGAATATTTCAGTATCGGTCAACGCAATACTGTTGCCGTAAAAGCTGGTTTGCTGAAACGCGGCATCAAAATCCTGGGCGAAGACACCGGAGATACCATTTCTCGCACTGTCTCCGTTAAAGCTGGCGATACTAAAATGCAAATTTATTTCCCTGATAGAGGAACTTGGGAAATATAATGGCACAATTATTGATTGTTCCCCTTTGACTATTTTATAATTTTTTGGGGGGAATATGAAAATTTTATCAAACAACAAAACTGCTAACATTTTATTGCTCGTATCTTTTGGCTTAATCGTTATCGTTATGCTTTCGTCTTTTATTAATCGAGTAATTATTTCTCCGCCTGTTCAAGCAGAAATTGACAACGGAGCAAACACAAGCCAAAACGACATTGTTATCCAGGTAAATGTTTTGAATGCTTGCGGTGAGCCCGGACTTGCTGCAAAAGTTATGGAATTCTTACGTCTTCGCGGATTTGATGTCGTCGAAATTGGTAATTATCCCAGGAAGGAAGAAAAATCATTTGTTTTGGATAGGCTCGGTGATGTTCGCAGTGCAAGGAAAGTGGCTTACGCTATTGGCGTTCCTGATTCACTGGTAGTTAGTGCTGTTGATTCAACCTTGTTCGTTCGTTCCACTATCGTTATTGGAAAAGATTTTCCATTGTTGAAGCCATTCAATTAAGCTTAATCCAGCAATTCAGTAAAAATATCATCTAACTGTTTATAAATTGCATCCCAGGAGTGCTTTTCTTCGATAAGCACTCTTGCATTATTTGCAAGTTTTGATGCAAACTCGTCATCTTTTAATATCTTTATTGCATAACGTATCATTTCTTCTTTCGTATTGCAAATTATCGCACTTTCTTCGTTTTTGGCATAAATGCCCTGATTACCTGTCGGTGTGGTAATCACAGGGCAACCACTTGCCATTGCTTCTAATAATTTATTCTGTATCCCTGAACCTCCCGAGTGCGGATGCAAAAATAACCTTGCACTATGTAAATACGGCAGCATATCGGGTACATCAATGTGTAGCTTAATGTTTTTCTTGGATTTGAGCGACATTACGCTATGCGGTGGCTTGGCTCCTGTTATGTGAAACTCAACTTCTGGTAATTTTGCCAATATTTCAGGCAATATCTCATTAACAATCGTATTTATCATAATCTGATTTGCCCATACATCGAGCTTCCCTGCAAACAAAATACCTTCCCGATTTTTAATGTCGTTGTTAAATGTATACCTGTTTAAATCCACTCCATTCGAAAGTAACCTGTATTCAACTCCACTGTTCAGCTTTTGCATTTCTTTTATATCGTCGTTGCTTACGAATGTTACAATATCGAAATATTTAACAATTTCAGGTTCATATTTTTTTAATTTATTGTATTCCCAACGCCTTACAATTTTTTGCAACAAACTTGTTGATTCCCTATATGAACGATATTGGTAAATCGTTCTGCAATCTTCTGCCATTAATATTTTGGGTATCCTTAGGTTCTTTATGTATTCTGCTGTTCGCATAAAGAAAGCAATTGCAACATCAAAATTCTTTTCGGGTTGCAATGCTTCTACTGCTTTCTTGAAACTACTTGAATAGTAATAATCAATTTCTAATGGGCTTTTGGTCAGCAATTTCATTCCTGCTCTCAAACCTGCCGAAACAGGGTCAAGCGGTATTACTATGAGTTTTACGCCTAATTTTTCTATTTCGTTAATATAACTTTTAGGTAAATCAGCACCCTGATGAAATGTTACCAATGTTACATCACAATGCTTTCCCAGATATTTCAAAATGTAATATGGTTTTAATCTATCGCCCCCAATCAGTGGATATGGGAATCTTGCAGTTAAAAATAAAACTCGTAAACGTTTGTTCATATTGTTTTTCAATTGTTTGACAAAATTAATAATTTTCGGGCAACTCCCGTCCCGTCAGTTTCATTATCGCGGCTGCTATCGATGGGAATGAATCTGAATAGCAATAAATAATATTCTCACACTTCAACTTTCTCTCAAAATATGGGTAACCAAATATAATAATATACTTTTTCCTTCCGTTCGATATTTTTTCAAGCATCGTATTTAATTTTTCTGAAATTTCAATATTCCCTTGATAGGCTCTACCTCTCGAAAAGATCGCAAATATCAAAAATTCTGCATTTTGTATGTTTTCTACTAACTTTTGAATATCCTCATCAGAAATATTTGTGTCAAGATAGCCATAGTCGCAGTCATTTTCCGTTGCTTGTGCCAGCATTGTGAAAAATCTTGATGCTGCTTGCATATCATTATCGTTCTGGATAATTGAAAATGCCGCATATTGCTTGCTATTATCTATTGGCAATTCACTTTCTGCAATATCCGATTTTATAGTTTTTATCGCTGCTCTTAAAGCCAGATTTGTATGCTTCATCCACGTATTCAATTTTGTTTCATTTCTTGCAAAACCTGGAATAAGCCCGCAAAATCTTTTTAAAGATATTATTTTCCGTATAGAATTGATAACTTGTTGCCGCAATTCTTCTGAACGCTCAATTGACTGTTCGACTATTCTAATTGCAGATGCAGGATTTTCAGGCATCAACAAAATATCGTTTCCCGCCGAAATTGCTTGCAAGATTAATTCATCTTGCGAATATTTATTGACCACTGACTTCATATCCAACGCATCTGTTAGAACTATGCCATCATAACCAAGCTTCTCTCGAAGAAGTAACTTTATTACTTTCTCTGATAAAGACGCGGGCTTGCTCTCGTCAATAGATTTTACAAGCAAATGCCCAACCATAATTGACTTTACGCCACACTCAATTGCTTTTTGGAATGGGATTAATTCGTTTTCATATAACTCACTTTCGCTGCAATCAATTATTGGCAATTCAATATGCGAATCGATTGCAGTATTCCCGTGTCCCGGAAAATGTTTTGCAGTCGAAGCAACTGTTTCCGATTGCGTTCCCTTAATATACGCGCAAATATGTCGAGCAACAAGTTCGCTTGTCTGACCAAATGAACGAATGTTTATTATCGGATTTTTTGGATTTGAGTTTATATCACACACAGGTGCTAAATTCCACCGTACACCAATGTCCTTTGCCTCTTTGGCAATTGCAATTGCAATTTCTTCTGTTACTTTTGTGTCGTTAGCAATTCCAAGAGCCATAGCGTGGGGGAACGAAGTTCCATCGTCCAGTCGCATTGGCAGCCCATTTTCGAAATCTGCCGCAAAAATTAGCGGTATTTCTGCTATTGACTGCAAATAACTTGTAGCTTTTTCGGCAAGCTCGCAATTCCCACCAAAAATACAAAATCCGCCAATTCCATCTTTAACAAGATTTATTATCTCATTCTTATATTCACTATCCTCAAAGAATTTCTCGACGTCTAATCTTGGGATAATACATTGAGCCGCAAGTTCGCTTGTTTCCCAGTTCTCAATTTTCTTCATATTAACCTGAAATTTCTAAATTAGACTGTTCAAATTGCTTGATTTTTTCTCTAACTTCATCAGGAATTCTTTTCGATTTGAATGTTCCTTTTTCAAGATGCACCATCACAGCTCTTGCAATTGCACATACTTCATTGCTTTCGTTTGTTACAATGTTTTCCATTGTCAGCGATGAATTCCCAATCGAGGCAGTTCGGCAATATACTCTGTACCTGTCTGTGAAAAACAAAGGAGCAAGATAAGAAATGCTTGTGCTAACTACCATCAAAGGCAATTTTTCTCTAATTGTGTTTTTCTCTATTTTAATCCCAATTTTGTCCAAATATTCCAATCGTGAATTTTCCATCCAATATAGATACTGAATGTTGTGAACGACCTCGAAAGAATCAACTTCGCTGAATTGAACTTTGCCCTCCACGTAAAACTTAAACTTATCCAGATTTCTGGCTATTTCATCCATATTTATCAGCAATATTTTAACATATCCAAAAATAAAAAAAAATGTTTACAAATCAATCAACTATTCTTTGTTGTGGAATACTACATAGGAACTCTTGCAGCGCATAGGGGAATCGAACCCCTATTTCAGCCTTGAGAGGGCTGCGTCCTAACCGTTAGACGAATGCGCCCTGATGAAACGATTTTTCATAATTATCGTCAATTATTTCAAAATTAACACTATTTTTGTAATTTTTACAAATACATTTTGCGAGTATATGAAAAAGTTAGTTTATTTTATAATATTCATAGCCACAAGCATATTTTGTATTGCTCAATCTGATTTCGAGGAAATTGAAGAAGTTCCCTCCGATACAGTTTGCTTCAAATATAAATTTCAGCCAGGCGACCTTCTTATTTATCGCGTAGAATCACGCGATAGCATTGTTTTTGAGGACGATAACCCTTTGGTGCGCGACCGCTGGGAAAGATTTATCGTAAAATGCGATTCTGTCGATAGATTTGGAAGATTTCATCTCAATCTTCATTTTACTGACTATACAGCAGTCGAATCAAAAGGTGAAATAAAAGATGTAATGAGAAAAACTTCACCCTGGGTTAATAGAAAATTCTTCTTAGTTATCGATTCTGTCTCAAATAGAATTCATTCAGTCCCCGAAGATGTTATTAATGCTGCTGTCTCTCCCGGCGGACCCTATCAACCTTATTTATTTTTCCCATTCAGCCAATCTTGCAAAGAAGTCAATGAGTCCTGGCTTGTGAGCTCTATCGATACTCTTGTCGAAAATTCTTTTCCTCCTGCTATTGTCGAACACTCAAATTTAATGCGTGCCGAAGATAAAATCGACACTCTTGGCTATTCCTGCATTAGATTTCGCTTTATTAGAACAGGCGAAGCAACCTATCAAATGAAATCCGAACAGCAAACTATATTTACAACAGCTATTATTAATTCAGGTGGTAGATTGTTTATTTCATCTGAATATTTCATTCCTGTTCACTTCTTTCAAACAATCGAGCAAAAATTGCGTGTATACTTTGACGAAGATAACTACCGAGTTGGCAAACATTTCACAAATACATACTTTACTTTGGAAGAATTTGTCCGAAAAAACAATTGATTCTTTACAATATTATTTTATCTTTTAAGTCTCTAAAAATACTACTTTTATCCTTTTTTTGAGGTTAATATGGCTTACAAAGAATTGCTCCCGAATGAAGATTGGGCAATTTTACAATCTTCAATTTTTTCTGTTTTTAAAATGATTGCCGGCGCTGATGGAAAAATCGACAAAAAAGAAAAAGACGCTATCGAAGTAATCATCAAAAATTCCAATAAGTTAAATAACTCACTTGCAAAGGAAATTCTTCAATCTGTTTCTAATGGCGATGAACTCAGTAACATTTTCGATACGCAAAAACAACCCGCAAAAGAAATTTTACGCAAAACTGCATTTATCCTGGATAATAAAATCGACCCCAAAGACGCTCTTTCTTTTAAAAAACACTTAATTGCTATTGGTGTCTTTATTGCCAACGCTTCTGGTTCATTATTCGGTTATAAAATTAGCTACGATGAAATGGATGCAATCAACGAAGTCGGTCGTTGCTTGAATATTGCAGTTAAAGATTTAGAGCAAACAAATATCATTATGGATATTATCAATTCCATCGAAGAATAACTGCTGTCTTTTTCAAAAAATTTTGGCTGTCCTGAAAAAGGACAGCCTTTTTTATTAATGAATTTTTTTTGCAATTTTATTCTTGATAATGCGACTAACCAAATCGTGATATATCGTTATATCTAAAATATGAAACTTTTTATTATTTTCTTTCGTATATTTGTTGAGTTTTTTTCTCCAATTTTTGTGAGCAATGCAGATGGAAATACTCGAAGTTAAAAACGTTACTAAAAGATTTGGAAACTACGCCGCTGCTAACAATGTTTCTTTTACGGTCGAAAGCGGGCAAATCTTTGGTTTGCTCGGTCCGAATGGTGCGGGCAAAACAACACTTATTCGAATGATTAATAATATTTTAATCCCTGACGAAGGCGAAATCTATATTTTTGGTGAAAAACTTAATTCTGATTTGCAGAACAACATCGGTTACCTGCCCGAAGAAAGAGGTCTCTACAAAAAGCTTAAAGTGATGGAGCAGATTATTTATTTTGCTCGCCTGAAAGGAATGTCCAGAGCAGCCGCTATCGAACGTGCTCGCTTTTGGCTTAATAAGCTTGGTGCTTCTGGTTGGGAAAACAAAAAAATTCAAGAATTATCAAAAGGTATGCAGCAAAAAATCCAGTTCATCACAACTATTCTTCATTCTCCTGACCTTATTATTCTTGATGAACCTTTCTCGGGCTTCGACCCAATCAACACTGAACTTGTTAAAAATATCCTGCTTGAACTCAGAGCAGAAGGCAAAACAATAATCCTCTCCACTCACGTTATGTCGCAAGTTGAGGAACTTTGCGATAGCATCTGTATGATTAACAAGGGCAAACTTGTTCTCAATGGCAAAGTTTCAGATATAAAAGCAGGTTATGGTCGCAACCATTTAGTTATAGAATTCGATGGTCAAGATGAATTTATCAATTTGCTCAATGATGTGGAAATTCTCAACCGCACTAATTCAAGGTTAGAGTTAAAATTACTCAACCACTCAATTAACACCAACAATATTTTCAAAACTGTTTCTGAATTTGCTACTGTAACCAGATTTGACCTTTCACTTCCCACTATGCACGAAATTTTCATTGATACTGTTGCAAATCAAAAAGGAGATAAAAATGAACAATAAAATTATCACAATTATTTCGCACGAATATATTACTCGTATTAAATCTAAAGGTTTTATTATTGGCACTCTTCTCGGACCTTTGTTCATTATTTTGCTTATTGTTATCCCGGGCTTAGTTGCTTATTTATCCGCAGATTCAACCTCCAAAAAAATTGCAATCGTTGATAAAACAAATTTTGGTATTGGACAGAAATTAGTAAGCCTCGATACTTCCAAATATTATTTATCTGATAAATCGGAAGACGAGCTTCGCCGTCAGGTGCTCGCAGGCGAAAGTGACGGTTTCGTCGTTGTTGATGAAAATGTAATAAACACGGGCGAAGCCCTTGTTTTTACCTCCGGCGGTGGCGGCATTGGTTTTATTACCAGCTTGGAAAACAATCTTGGTGATATTGTTAAGCAAAAACAACTTAAAGACGCGGGTGCAACCGATGATATTCTCAAACTCATTGATAAACCTTTCAAAATAAAAAATCTCAAAGTTACTGAACGTGGCGAACAAAAAGATTATACTGAAGTTTATGCTGCAATTGGCTACTTTCTGGGCTTTGTGATTTATTTCTTGATGTTTGCCTATGGTTCTCTTGTTAGCCGCGGCGTTATCGAAGAAAAAGCTAATCGCATTATTGAAGTTATTGCCTCCTCTGCAAAACCATTCGAAATTATGATGGGAAAGGTTATCGGAATTGGACTTGTTGGGCTCACACAGGTTGCTGTCTGGATTATTCTTGGTTTTGCTGCAATTACAATTGCAGGAACAATTTTTAGCGGTTCTATCTCTCCTGAACAGATAGTTGAGTTGCAAAATCAAACTGCAATGCCTCAAAGCTCCGGCTCTATGCTTAATATTGCCGGTCTCGAAATCCCGTCTATCTCACCTTGGCTTATTATTGGCTTCGTCTATTATTTCTTAATTGGCTATTTTATTTATGCGACTTTGTTCGCGGCTATCGGTTCTGCTGTCGACCAGGAACAAGATGCCGCACAATTGCAAACACCCGTTACTTTGCCTATAATCATTCCTATTTTGCTTGTTTTCAATGTGATTAGTAATCCCGATAGCACTCTTGCTGTTATTTTGTCGCTTATTCCGTTCTTCACCCCAATTTTGATGACAGTCCGCATTGCGGCAACACAGGTGCCACTATGGCAGATATTAGCATCGATTGTTCTAACAATTGGGACATTTTTCTTATGCCTGAAAATTGCTGCAAGAATTTATCGTGTTGGCATTCTTATGTATGGCAAGAAGCCTACTTTCAGAGATTTGTTTAAATGGATGCGTATTGCTAAATAGCATTTATTTCTGAATGTTCTTGCTTGTGTTCATTTTTATTTTGAGTAATAATTTTTTATATTTGCTAATATAGTTTATTAGCTTCTGGTATTATATGAAAAAGGTGTTTTTATTAGTTTGTTTTTTATCGGGTTGTGTTTTCCTTTATTCTCAAAACAATTTAGATGAAATCAAAATAGGAATTTACGCAAAAGACCATTCAAAAATATATAAAGGGCTATCCAATCACTTTGGGCAAGACTTTTCTGCAATACACCCGAGCAAGTTCGTCGAATTTGCTGATTGGTTGCTCGAACTCGAAGATTATTCTTCTGCTTATCAGTTCTTTATGATTGCTAATATTTCTGCTTTTCTAAATGCAGAGATGAGTTTAGAGGAAAAAAATGCTTTTATTCATAGTATTAATTCTAAATGCGATAGCATTTTGAAAAAAATCAACCAATTGGACAAAATTAATATTGAGAAAAATAAATATCTCCTGTTTCCAGGAAAAATTAACCTTTTGAATAATTTAGCAATTATGCTAAAGAATTCCGAGAGGATTAAGTTCGATGCAAAGTCCTCGAACAAAATGGTTAAGCACACCCAGGAAGGTATTGCTCCTATTCAAGTTGAAACTATTAGCGGGGGCATTCAGTTAGCAGAAGAAAAACCTGAAATCGACGAAGCTCCATATTACGACTACCGCGATATTATCGAAAACCTTGTCTATCCACAAAAAGCAAAGGAACAACGGATTGAGGGAACTGTAACCCTTGAAATTGTTCTCAACGAACTCGGTAGTGTTATCGAAAAGAAAGTTCTATCCTCAGATAATGACTTCCTGAATTCTTATGCTCTTAACGTGATTGACTATGTGAAGTTTCGTCCCGCAAAACGAAATGGCAAGCCTGTTCATTCAAAATTATCTATTCCAATACATTTTATAAATCAATAATTAGAACTGTATGTTGCACAAATTTTATACCTGTTTAGCGTTAATATCAATTTTCCTTGTAAGTTGTAGCAAAAATGATGATACTTTTGAAGAAAACCAGGACGTTTCGCCCGATGTTGATGATGAACAAACTTATGTCGATTATTACGAACCGCCTCACATAAAGTATAATCTTGTAGAAATCAATAATCGGGCTACTCTTGATTCGATTTTCGCATCCATTCCCGATAGTATCGACAAATCAGTCGCTCAAAAAATCATAACTACTTTGAACCGCAAAGAGCTGCGTTTCATCAGAAATGGCGAAAAAATCATCGTTCCCGAAGTTTTTACAAATAACATTCTTGATTATTCGATTTTCCCGCATTATTATCCATCTGCAAGCAACATCGATAAAATTATTATAGTTGCAATTGACAAACAAGCCTATGGGTGCTACGAAAACGGTAGATTAGTTCGATTTGCTGCTGTCAATTCAGGCAAGGAACGAACACCTTCGTTTCCCGGTAGATATGCTCTTGTTTGGAAAGATCGCCTCAGACGTTCGTCTCTTGATAGCACCTGGATTATGCCTTTCACTTTTAATTTTCATAGTGCAGCAGGCAGTGCTTTCCATCAGTTTCAAATGCCAGGCAGACCTGTTTCGCATTCTTGCTTGCGTCAATTTTTAGATGATGCACAATGGCTCTTCCACTGGGGTGAAACAGCCAAAAAAGATACCAGCGGCAAACTTATCCCTTTCAGCGGAACCCCCGTAATCTTGCTCAATCATTTCGATTATTCCCGTCCAACCGGTGGTCCCTGGCTCGATTTCACATCAAACAAAGACGGCATAATCGAGCTGCCCGATAATCCTCTCGAAATTGAGGAAGCTCTTATTCCAATCATTCAAATTCCTAAGGAAGCTCGTGCAAGCCTTACGAACAGAGAAAGATATTTATACGCTGAGGACTCTCTTCGCGCTCGTGGCATAATTAGAGAGCACGTAAAACTTACTCCTTCTATTAATTTTAATCAACTGAGACGTCAAAATCAAGCTAAAAAGCAACAGCAAAAAATAGAAAATAGCAATAGTAACAATACTCCTATTTTAAATGATATTGAAAATAGAGACGGAGTAGCCGATTGAAGCCTTTCTATGCTGAGCTTTTCCTGTTCTTAGTTACTTTCATTTGGGGCGGCACTTTTGTTTTTACCAAAATAGGTCTGGATTTCGCATCTCCAAGCGTTTATATCTTACTACGTTTTTGTATTGCAATTTTTTTGTGCATCATCTTTTTTAACAAAAAATTATTAAGAATAAACAAAAAAACACTTGTCAATGGGCTAATTTTAGGTCTATTCTTCGGTGGTGGCTTTTTGCTTCAAACAATTGGATTAAAATACACGACTGTTTCAAAATCTGCCTTCATTACTGGCATCACTGTTCCACTTACACCTATTGTATATTTCATAGTATGTCGCAAAAGGATTAGCAAATACTCTTTATGGGGCGTTTTTGTCGCTGTGATTGGACTTTGGATTTTCACCAACCCCGATTTCGACAATATCAACATTGGCGATGTGCTTACTCTCTTTTCTACAATGTTCTGGGCATTCTATATTACGTATATGGACGTCTTTACAAAAAAGATAGAAAATCGTTCCATTACTGCTCAACTGGTTTTTTTGCAATTTGTAGCTTCGTCGGTTATTGCTATTGTTTATTTTGTTACTTTCGAAAATGCTTCCTGGGCTGTGCAATTCGATAATATGCTTCTCATTTCACTGGCTTTTAATGCTGTTTTAGCATCATTTTTTGTTACTTTTATCCATACAAGTATTCAAAGATACACAACACCTGTCAAAGCTGCGTTGATTTTCTCGCTCGAACCTATTGTTGCAAGTTCAGTTGCAGTCATCTTCCTCAGCGAAACTATGACTAATATCGAGATTTTCGGAGCTTTTCTGCTATTTTCTGCTGTGATTATCTCTGAGTTAGGAACTTTCTTAGAAAAACAATAAGAAATGATAATATTGCTTTATTATATTTTATTTTTTACTTATTTTTAAAAATCAATAATTAGAGGTATTTATGAAAAAATATTTGCTTTTAATCCTTTTGTTTGCTTCTGCAAATTTGCTTTATTCACAGAATATCGATGAAATTATGACTAATTCTAATAAAGCAATGAACAAAGAAGCATTAGATAAAGTTGAAACTTTTGTCATACACGGTAGTCAGTTCGTTGCTGAACAAGGCGAACAAATTCCTATCGTCTACAAAATTAAACGTCCCGACAAAGTCAGGATTGAAATCGAATATATGGGCAATACTATTATTCAGGCTTATGATGGCAAAAAAGCTTGGATGGTCAATCCCCTCACTGGCTCGAAAGAAAAGCGAAACTTGCCTGATGAAGCAAAAGAACAATTTATGCAAATTTTCGACTTCCTTTATTCTCCCATAACCAAATACGGCGAGCCAAATTATTCGTTCGAGTATCTTGGCAAAGAAACTATTGATGATAAAAACTACATTACTATTAAAATGACAGACAAGGATAGCGATGTTTCAACTCTCTATATTGATGAAATTACTAATTGGTTTTATAAATTAGTTGCCGAAGTAAAGAAAGAAGATGAAACTAATACTATTGAATATGTATTTGAAGAAAAAACAAAGGTTGGAGGGGCAATTGTCCCATCAGTAATTGAATTAAAAGTAAATGGCAATACTGTTATGGTATTCAACTTTGATGAATATGAAATCAATACTCCTCTGGACGACAAAATTTTCGAAAAACCTTAATTATTTATTATTGATATAAAAATAGGGAAGAGGCTTACTTTTTCGGTAGCCTCTTTTTTTTCAGTTGCACTTTAATAAAAACCTTCGGAAGGTTTCAAAACTTCCGAAGGTTTTATAAGTTTAAATACTTGTAATAACTCGATATCTTATGATTAAAATTTATCTTCCTTTCTTTTTGTCTTTCTTTTTCTTCATCTTTACTTCATAGTAACCAGGACGTTCTTTGACCACTCGATTGAAGAATTCGTCGCCGTAACCAACGCCTTTCGGATGACGCCCATTATCAACATTTACGTCATTAATATAGCCATCATTGTATTTAACAACTAATTGCTTCCAGAGAGCAAACCATTCATCGAACATTTTTTGAGATTCATTCAGTGAATAATCGCTCAAAAATTGCATTGCAGAAGCTTTATCCTTCTGATACAATTCGATTGCTGCCTTCTCGATTATTGGCTGATACATTTCATACTTGCTTTCAAGCCGCTTTTGAACAACTTGAATATCTTTGATTATATATGAATATTTTGTATATGCAAGATTTGCAACAAGATTGAAAATCCAGAAAGCAGAATTCAAATCAAGTTCTTTGATACTACCACCTTTGAAACATTTCGGAATATCGTTCATTGCTCCAACATAAAGCGGCACATATACTGTTGAATAGGTATCATCGACGCCATACCAAAATACACCTGCAATTTCCCTTGGCAAGAAACTTCTGCTTTGTGAAACAAAAGAAAACGCAGTCTGCTGAGTTGAAATTGGTCTCTCCCAGGCATAAGTTGTTGTATCGCCAGTGATTTTGAAAACAAGAGGCTTCCATCTATATGGATTGCCAAATGGTTCCGCAGCCAAACCTTTTGTCATATCAAATTCTGTATCATTGAAGTGGTCACGCATCAGGTTCATTACATCTTGCGGTGTTAGCTTCTTATCAGGCTTTATGTATAATGGATATGGCTCTTCGCCTTCATAAGCACGCCAGTAATCGCTCGATAAATTCAGCGATGGTGCCGCACGTCTGAACAAACTCCATACACGCCCTTCGCAAAATAGCAATCCACTTGGTTCAAGCGGACAATATGCATCTGCAAAGCTAAATGGTCCCTGTTTCGGGTTGTAGTATCCACGCTCAATTGCAAAAGAAATTACATCAGGTGCATACATACAGTTTTCGGGGTCGTTCAAAGGGAATTGACGAATACGTGCTTGGTTGGCGTGTGCCGCAACATATCCATCAGGAATACGAACCGCCACCCACACTGCCCCTTTTTCATAAGGTCCTTTGCTTATCATTTCCATCATCCATACTTCCTCCGGGTCTGCGATTGAGAATGATTCGCCCGAACTGTAATAACCATATTCAGCAACAAGCTCTGTCATCACCCGTATTGCTTCTCGTGCTGTTTTAGCTCTTTGCAAAGCTATATACATAAGCGAACCGTAGTCCATTATCGCATTTGTGTCTCGCAGTTCCTCGCGTCCACCGAAAGTTGTTTCTCCAATTGCTACCTGATATTCATTCATATTCCCAATAACTTTATATGTTTCAGGAACTTGCTTAATCTTCCCAAGATGTTTTCCACTATCCCATTCATAAATATCTACCCACGACCCTTCGGGGTGTTTCGCGGCAGGTGCGTAATATAGTGGCTCCATAAATCCACCTGCATCTGCCGAATAAGAAATCATTGTCGAACCATCTGCCGAAGCCCCTTTCGTTACCAGAAAGTTTGTGCAAGGATATGCTTCAAGCGTAAATGCAAAAATCAGCAATAATAAAATTAATTTTGATTTCATCATAAGTCCTTTGTATTAAACAAAATCATTCATATAATCATTTAATATAAAGAAAAAAACAAGATTTAACAAAAAAAATCTTAACGAATTATGAACAATTGATGAATTCTAATTCCAACTTTTTGATTTTTCTTATTATGATTTACTAATTTATTTTTCATATTTTCGTTGTTATTTCGTTATTACTTTTTCATATTTGTTTTGATAATAAAATATATGTTATGAATTCATACAATTTGGTTATTTCGGGTTACTGGTGGCTGTTGATATTATTTATAATTGTGGGATTTGCGCTTTCTTTTTGGGCATACAGAACTACTATCCCCCCAATTTCAGAGAAAAAGCGATATTTGCTTATTGCTCTTCGTGGACTTGCCCTTGCAATATTAATTTTTGCTATTTTTGAACCTATATATTCAATCACTCGTGCATTTATCGAAAAACCCAAAATAGCAATTCTTCTGGATAACTCTATTTCTGCGGGCACAACCGATGCAAAAGGCAATAGAGCTGAAACTTATAAAAATGCTCTAATTAATTCTAATATTGATAATCTGGAAAATATCACTTTCCTTTTCGATAATGACGTCAGGCAATTAGATAGATTCATTATTGATAGCTTAACGTTTGATGGCAGGGCAACTGACATTTCCAGAGCAATTCGCCGTCTGGATAGATACCGCGACGAAGATAATATCCGTGCCGTTGTGCTTTTCACCGATGGTGCTTATAACGCTGGTTCTAATCCTATCTTTGACGCCGAACGCTTTACTACTCCATTTTATGTTGTCGGAATTGGCGACACTACCGAACCAATTGATATCGCTGTTTTATCAGTCGTTACAAACGAAATTGCTTACGTCGATAACAAAATTCAAATTTTGGTCAATTTCAAAGCAAATGGCTTTTCAAATAAAACTGTTAAATTAAAACTCTTTTTCAACGATGAAAAAATTGGCGAACAAGATATTTTAATCGAACAAGGAAAAGAACGCTACTTCCATAATTTCGATTATATTCCTACAAAACCCGGTAACCACAAAATTACTGCACAATTTGACCCAATAGAAAATGAAATAACTCGCAAAAACAACTCAATTTCTGAGTTTATTCGCGTTCTGGAAAACAAACGAAATATCGCAATTTTTGCAGGTGCACCTTCCCCCGATTTATCGATGATTAAACAATCAATTTTGCTCGAAAAAGGCGTCGAAATTAAGGAATTCATTCAGAAAAAAGGTGCAGAATTCTACGAAGCACCTAATCCGAAAGTTCTTCAAGCAAGCGAACTTATTGTCTTTGTCGGCTTTCCTATTCAATCAACACCTAAAAACGTAATTGATATGATAAAACTTGAATTAGAACGAGGAAAACCGCTTCTTTTCATTGCCTCGCAAACCACTGATTATAATAAACTTAAAGAATTCCAGAATTTTCTTCCTTTCATTGTGGTATCTTCGCGTCCGCAAGAATTACTTGTAGTCCCTGATTTCAAAAGTTCTGCTCTTTCCTCCCCTATATTGAGAATTACCGGTAGCGAAAACGACCTGAAACTCTGGAATTCGCTTCCTCCACTATTTCGAACCGAAACATTTGTTCGTCCAAAAGCAGAAAGTGAAGTTTTAGCAACAATGAAAATAAACAACGCTCCATTGAATGAACCTTTAATTATGTCCCGTCATTTTCAAAATAGCAAGTCTATTGCACTTATGGGATACGGTCTGCACCGATGGAAACTCTTTGGTTATGCCTCTGAACTTGCAAAAGGACGTCAAGCTGAGGACCTGTTGAATATCTTTATAAACAACAGCTTGCGATGGCTTTCCATTGCAGAACAATCTAAGCCCGTCAAAGTGCGACCTTCACGCAAATTCTACAACGAAAATGAAGTAGTTGAGCTCTTTGGCGAAGTCTACGACGCTGCCTATAATCCAATCGAAAAAGCTAATCTCAAAGTTAAAGTCTCTGGCAAAAGTGAGACCCGCGAAATTACTCTTGCTCCAACGGGACAGGGTAACTACTACGCAAATATCGAGGGGCTGCCGTCTGGCGATTACTCATTCACCGCAGAGGCAACTCTCAACAATAACGTTCTTGGTACAGACGATGGCCGCTTTTCAATCGGCGAAATTTCTATTGAATATTTGAACCTGAAAATGAATGAACCGCTGCTTAAAAAAATCGCAGAAATCACTGTTGGAAAATTCTATTATGCTGATAATGTTTCATCAATTGTAGATGATATTCGAAGCAATAGATTTTTTACCGAACGTAGCATAAAAAAACGTGATGACATTATTATCTGGAATTTACCTTATTTGCTTATTCTTGTTGTTTTGCTGCTTTCGGCAGAATGGTTTATTCGCAAACGCAGCGGAATGTTGTAAAAAACGTTTTTCTGCAACATTATTATCAGTTATGAAAAACCTTCCGAAGCCTGATACAAAAATCTTTGATGACGGTTCTAAATAAAAGAGGCTGTTATTGCAACAGCCTCTGTAAGATTGCAAAAATATCTATAACTAAAACCTATTCGAATTCAATTAAAAGCTCGTCCTTTGCAACGGATTTGCCCGTTGAAACAGCAACGTAGCGTATTTTTCCACTCATCGGCGACGTTATTGTATTTCTCATTTTCATTGCTTCAAGCACAAGCAATTTATCACCTGCTTTTACATTGTCCCCAATTTTCACGTACACTTCACGTATTACGCCCGGAATAAAGGCGGTAACTTTTTTCGGGTCTTTCGGAACATACTTTTTTCTGGCAACAAATTTTTTTGTCAGTTGCGTCTCGTATACTGTATCGTCAAGAATTAATTTACCAAGATTTTCGTTATTCATCTCTACTCCATTAGAATGGTGGAACACCGTGTTTTTTCTTTGGTGGCACATCTTCTTTGTTCTGCGAAACCCACAAAGCGTGAATTAAGAAGCCGCGAGTTTCTTCTGGTGTGATTACTGCATCGATATATCCATTTGCAGCAGCTTTATATGGATTAGCAAATTTTTCGATATATTCGGCAACTTTCTGCTTACGCATTTCTTCTGGATTTGGTGCATTTGCAATTTCATTCTTGAAAATAATATTTGCTGCACCTTCCGGACCCATCACAGCAATTTCAGCCGTTGGCCAAGCAAACACAAAATCAGCACCAAGATGGCGGCTACACATTGCAATATAACCACCTCCATAAGCTTTACGTAAGATTACTGTCATTTTCAATACTGTTGCCTCGCTATATGCGTAAAGCACTTTTGCACCGTGACGGATTACACCCGCGTGCTCCTGGTCGACACCTGGCAAATATCCAGGCAAATCAACTAACGTTAGCAACGGAATATTGAATGCATCGCAGAATCGAATAAAGCGTGCTGCCTTGTCCGACGAATCAACATCAAGCACTCCTGCAAGCACCATCGGTTGGTTGCCTACTATCCCAACTGTTTCACCATTTATTCTTGCAAACCCAATAACAATATTCTTTGCCCAATGCTCTTGCACTTCAAGAAAATCAGAGTTATCTACCAAAGCCTTGATTACGTCTCTGATGTCGTAAGGTTCATTTGGTTCTTTAGGCAAAATTTCTGCAATTTGTTTATCGAAAATTGGTGGCTTTGGTTGGAATTTGTCTGCTTTCTTGCGGTTGTTCCACGGAATAAATGTAACAAGACGTTTTATCTGCTCGAAACACTCTTGTTCGCTTTCAGCATAGAAATGAGCATTGCCCGAAATTTCAGCCTGAACGCGTGCACCACCAAGTTCTTCCATCGAAATTTCTTCGCCAAGCACTGTTTTTATTACTTCCGGTCCGGTGATGAACATCTTGGAAACTTTATCCACTACAAACACAAAGTCAGTCAATGCTGGCGAATACACAGCTCCACCCGCACACGGACCTAATATTACAGATATTTGCGGAATAACACCCGAAGCACGTGTGTTGCGGAAGAATATCTCACCATATCCCGCAAGCGAATTAACCCCTTCTTGAATTCGAGCGCCACCCGAGTCGTTTATCCCAATAAATGGCATACCCATTCTCATTGCGTGGTCCATCATCTTTGTGATTTTCTTTGCGTGAGCAAGTCCCAAAGAACCACCTGCAACAGTGAAATCTTGTGCATAAATGCAAACAGGATGACCCAAAATGTTCCCCGTCCCTGTAATTACACCATCGCCTGGCAGATACTTCTTGTCCATTCCGAAGTCTTCTGCTTTATGCTCGACAAACATATCGTATTCGTGGAACGTCCCGGGGTCAAGCAAATACTGAATACGTTCGCGCGCGGTGAGTTTTCCCATCTTCTTCTGCTTTTCTATTGCCTGCTCGCCACCACCGATTTCAACTGTTTTCTTTCTTTGGAAAAAATCTCGTACCCTATCCAGAAATGACATACTATTTTCCTTAAAAAATTTCACAACATTATTTTCATCACAAATTTATAATTAATTAATCAATATTTAAATAAAAATTTACATAAGTTTTTGCAATACAATTAATTATAATTAATCAATCGCTTATCTCGGCGAAAATCTCACCAAAAAAGTTAATTTTTTTACATTTTTCTTCTTAAATTATCTTATATTATTTAAAAAAATTCATAATTCTATGCTATGCTCAATGGTTTCAAATTATTAAAATCACTTTTCAGCACCGACGGAAAATGGCAACTTAAAACTTTGCTTACTTTAATTGCTTTCTCAATTGTTATCGCTGTTGTAATTTTTACTCAATTGCTTGTCGACGAATTAATCCAACACGAGCAGCAAATTATCAAACTATATTCAAACACCTACAAACATTATTCAGACCCAAATAAAAATTTAGAATATCTTATTTTCTTTTTAGATGAAATAACTCCGACTATCACTTTCCCCGTTATTATGACTGATGCAAATGATGAACCACTCGAAGATTTTGCATCCTACACTCTGAATATCAACCTCAGTAAAATGATGACAATCGAAGAACAGCGCGCATTTCTCAAACGCTACATTCAAAAAATGAGAGAAAATTACGAACCGATTATTATCGAGGACGAAAACGGTGTCGTTGTCCAAAAAATTTACTATACTCATTCTGAATTAATCGACAGATTACGCTTATTCCCATTTGTTTCTTTAATAATTATTTCAGCCTTTATCGCTATTGGATACGTTGCTTTCAGCAGCGTTCGAAAAAACGAACAATCCAAAGTCTGGGTTGGTATGGCTCGCGAAGCTGCCCACCAGCTCGGAACCCCGCTGTCGAGTTTATTAGCCTGGCTCGAAATTCTGCGATATTCCAAGGATGACCCCAAAGCTGTCGAAGATACTATTAACGAAATGAGCAATGATATTAATCGCTTACAAATTATTACAACACGCTTCTCAAAAATTGGCTCTATGCCCGAAAAAGAACATATCGAACTGAATACACTAATCGATGATGTATGCAGATATTTCGAAAAACGTCTTCCTCACCTTGGACGCAAAGTCGAAATTATCCGTGAATTCAGCGAAAATATCACAGTAGAAGCTAATCAGGATTTGCTTGCCTGGGTTTTCGAAAACTTACTTAAAAATGCTGCCGAAGCAATTGACCACAAAGAAGGTAAAATCACAATTCGCACCGCAAAAGTTTCTCACAAATTTGCTCTTATCTACGTCGAAGATAATGGCAAAGGGCTTACAAGCAAAGTCCGCCGAAACTTGTTCTACCCCGGTTTTACTACAAAAAAACGTGGGTGGGGGCTTGGGCTAAGCCTTGCAAAGCGGATTATCGAAGATTACCACAACGGTAAAATTTTTGTCAAAGAAACTCAATTAGGAAAAGGCACAACTTTTGCTATTGAAATTCCGTTAAAAAATTAGTTTAGTTATATGTATCTGGAAAACTATTTTTACATATTCTCTGTTGCTTTTTTATTCTATATCTTTTTGTGGTTGCGAAAACTATTTCGTAAAGAATGGATTGCCTCCGCTGCATTTTTGTGGACGCTCAAAATTTTAATTCTTGTTCCTTTCTGGGCTGCTTATTTCTATGTGATTTTTCCCTTTGCTTTTCCTTATGTCGAAAACTATATTTATCCAACTGATAATCTTCAACCAATTATAATTGAAAATACAGAAAATATCGAGCAAAAATTCTTACTTATCGGCAGAAAATTCAAATCAGATATCTGGGAACCTGTCTACGATAAATCACCTTTAAATTTAAATAAAACGCCTATATATACTATTAAAAAGCACGACCTGCTCGAAATAACTGCTCGAAGTGGCACAAAAGATTATGATATAATCGGCATCGTAAAATTAACGGGTTTTCGCTACAAAAGCGATCCCTTCATCGGATATGCCTTTTCTGTTCCATCAGTTCCAATTAAAGTATATTCACACGAATTTTGGCAGCGCAGCAAATTCGAAAAAGTTCAAGTTGAAATAAAAAAAGAGCTTCTGCTCTTTATATTATCTTTTGCAGCTGCTCTTGGAATACTATTTCACGCAATTTCGATAAAAGGAAAACTAATTCTTCGTGTTATTCTTTACGCTTTATTTTCATTAATCTTTGGTCTTTCGGCATATTTAGCATATCAAACTGCTACTACTCTTGTGTATTTTCTTCGTTAGTTTCTCTGTCCTCGAATAGTGCATCTACAAATGCTTTTGGGTCGAACGGTTGCAAATCATCAATCTTTTCACCGACACCGATATAACGAACCGGAATATTCAACTCATTCGCTATTGGTATAACAACCCCACCTTTTGCAGTGCCATCTAATTTTGTAAGAACAATTCCGGTAATATTTGCAACCTTCGAAAACTCTTTTGCTTGCTGGATTGCATTTTGTCCCGTAGTAGCATCTAATATCAAATAAACATCATTCGGTGCGTCGGGCTTCAATTTTTTCACAACTCTTGTGATTTTTTCGAGTTCAGCCATCAAATGCCCTTTATTATGAAGTCGTCCCGCTGTGTCGATAATGACAACGTCCTTTTTCTTTGAAATTGCTGATTTTAGAGTATCATAAGCTACTGCTGCGGGGTCTGCTCCTTGCTGTTGCTGAATAATTTCTACTCCTGCACGTTCTGCCCATATTTCTAATTGTTCGTTGGCGGCGGCTCGAAAAGTGTCAGCTGCTCCGATTACCACACTTTTACCCGCAGACTTATAATTATATGCCAGCTTCCCAATTGTTGTGGTTTTGCCAACACCATTGACACCAACAACGATAATTACCCACGGTGTATTCTCTTCCGGAATTTCATAAATCGCATCATTTTTTGCTGATGGCGAATGAACAAGTAGATTTAATATCTCTTCTTTCAGCAAAACATACAAATCTTCTGCATTCTCATATCCTTCTCGCTTCACTCTTTTGCGCAACGTTTCAATAATTTTTTCAGTTGTTGCAACTCCAATATCCGATAAAATTAGAATTTCCTCTATTTCATCTATCAAAGCGTCGTCTATCTTTCGTCCGCCCCCAAGCAATGCTTTCAAATTGTCAACTAACGAATTACGTGTTTTCGATAGCCCCTGCTTGATTTTATCGAAACCAAGTGCCGTAGTTGCTTGCTTGACTGCTTCGGTAAATTGTGTGGTAGCTTTTTCAACTTGTTCGGTTACTTTACTAACTTGTTCGCTTACTTTATCTTTGATTTTCTTAAAAAAGTTCATTTCTGCTCCATTATTTTGAATTCAAAAATAATTAAAAAATACACAAGAAAAAAATTAAGTGTTCAATAATTAAAATACTTATTTAATTTTTCTCATATAAAAATAAAAAAAATACATATATTTGCAATTTAATATTAATGGATTAATATGTATGAAAATATCTGATGCTCACTGCGATACTTTGACCGCCTTCCGAAATAATATATTTTTCAGTGAAAATGCTCATTGGAATTTGCTGAAATTTCAATCTGTTGGCGGGTCCCTACAATATTTTGCTCTTTTTACCGAACCCGAGCTTGCAGGTGATACTGCTTTGAGCTTTGCTGTTAATTGTCTCGGTCGTTTGAGAAAGCAACTACCCGACGCAGTCCAGTTGCTCACTAAATCAAGCGATTACGACGATAGCAAAGTGAATATTTTGCTCTCTATCGAAGGTGCTGCTCCTATCATTAACGATATAAACAATCTTTATGCTTTCTATTCGCTTGGTGTTCGAGCAATGACTTTGACCTGGAACCATAGGAATTTCCTTGCAGACGGCATTGATGAACCCTTCGGGCTTACTTCCTTCGGCAAAGAAGTTATACTCGAAATGGAAAAGCTCAAAATGATTGTTGATGTCTCTCATTTAAATGTTGCGGGTTTCGATGATGTAGTTAGCACAATTTCTTCTCCTTTTATTGCTTCGCACTCCAACGCACGCTCTGTTTTCGACCATCCAAGAAACCTTTATGATGAGCAAATCCAGGAAATTATCCGTAGAAATGGCTTTATCGGTATTAATCTCTATTCCAATTTTTTGGGCAACGAGCAGGACAACCTGAAAAATAAAATGATTGAACACATCGAGCATATCTTGAAACTGGGTGGCGAAAATGTTTTAGGCTTTGGTGCTGATTTCGATGGTATTACTCATTGTCCTTTCACTGGCGTGGAAAGCTATCCCGAAATTTATAATATGCTCAAAATTGCTCTTTCTGATGATGATTTAGTCGATAAAATTATGTTTAGAAATTTGAAAGATTTTACTCTTAACTATATTCAATAAGATATGAAGCACTATCATTTTGGTGAGATTTCTTCCACTAATGACTACATAGGGCATCTTCTTCAAATTGAAGATGAAGTGGTTGTTACCGCTGAATTCCAAACAAAAGGACGTGGCAGAAACGAAAAGAACTGGTTCGGCGAATATCGTAGTAATCTTTATTATTCTTACGGCAGAAAACATAAAGATGAAGTTAATTACGAAGAACTTGTTTCTTACCAGTTCGTCGGTTGTCTTGCGGTGCTGGAACTTCTTGAAGAAATTGCACCAAATGTCGCTTTTCGCTTGAAATATCCCAACGACGTTTATGCAAAAACCCCCAACGGCTGGAAAAAAATCAGTGGTGTTCTCGTAGAGCATTCTTTTTCAGGCGAACGTTGCGATAGCTCAATCATTGGAATAGGTATTAATGTTAATCAAAGAGAATTCCCTATTGCCGAAGGTATCAATCCTACTTCTCTTTCTTTGCTTGGTATAGATACCGAACCTGAAAAATTAATTGAGCCACTTTCAAATAATATTAAAAAGTATCTAAGCTTTTCTTCTGATGTGATTTTTGAAAAATGGTCAGGTAAATTAACTGTTTTCGATAAAATTATCATTGTCAGCAACAAAAGTGGTTTGTGGTTGGCAACAAAACTTTTCCCAAATGGACAATTAGAATTGCAATCAATTGATACTGGTGAAAAAATTATTGTTGATAATTCTGATTCTGTAAGATATGAACTGGATTAAGAAAAAAACACTTTCCGTGGACATTGGGAACAGCAGAATTAAACTGCTCGACGATGATATTTTTTCCGTTTTTGAACTTCATCACGATGACTGGCTGAAAAAAATTGAAAAATACTTGTTCGATAATAATGATTATAAATTTATTGTTGTATCAAGTGTTAATCAAGAAGCTTACTTGTGTTTATCCAAATTATTCAAAGAAAAAGGTGTACAGTTTGCCAATGCAGCCGATATTTTAGAAAAGTCCCGTATAATAAACTTTTCACGTGTTGAAGGTATGGGAATAGATAGACGTCTCGGACTAATTGCCGCTGTTGGTGAATTCGCCCCACCTCTTGTTACTGTGGATTGTGGAACAGCAATTACTATTAATATTTTGATTGAACCGAATATCGCTCTTGGTGGTGCTATTTTTCCTGGTCTTCGCACACAAACAAAAGCTTTGCAACAATTCACTTCTTTGCTTCCCCTTGTTGAGCCTGTTAAGCCAGCCTCAATTTATGGAACAAATACGATTGAAGCTATTCAGATTGGTGTGTTCAGCTCAGTCATCGGTGGCATAAAGGAAGTGGTAACAAGCCTTTCTCGCAAGAAACTTAAGCGGCAAAAACCAAAAGTAATTGTTACTGGTGGAGATGGAGCACTTGTTGCCGAAAATTTAAGTGGTTTCGACGTTCACTACGAACCCAACCTTGTTTTGAAAGGTCTTCAAAAATTAGCAAAATCAGTTAATATTTTGTAATTTTTTGTTAAATTTGATTGTTTTTTTTGTTAAATTTGATTGTTTTTATTAATATCCTGAGAGGAATTTACTATGAAAAAATCATTAATTTTATTGGTAGCAATGGTTTTTGCTCTTTTTTCTTGCAAACAAGCAGAAAAACCAGCCGACGAAATTCAAACATTAACTCTTGAACAAGTATTATCTGATAATTTCGAATACAAAGGCGGGCAGGTTGAACTTGAAGGTTTGGTTTTGCACGTTTGTGCTCACAGCGGCAAGAAAATGTTTATTGGAAATCCCGATAATCCCGAACAAAAAATTCAGATTTTCACAAGCGATAATATCTCCTCTTTCCCAAAAGATTTAGAAGGCGTTAAAGTATCTGTCGTGGGAACCCTTGAAGAAGAAAAATTAGATATGGAGTATGCAAATAAATTAGAAGAAGAAATCAAAGCTGAGGAAAAAGAAAGCTCCGACCATTCCTGCGAATTCGAAGAAAGTATGAAAAAAGTCGAAAACTTAAAACAAAGAATACAAAATAGCCCAAAAGGGTACATCTCTAAATACACTATGAAAGCTACTTCTTTCAAAAAATTATAATTGTTTTTTCAATTTGCTGAGTTGTCTAAGTAGTGTCTATTTTTAACCTTCGGAAAGTTTCTAAACTTCCGAAGGTTTTACTAAAATTATCACAAAGTGCTTGAAAAACGTTGTAGAACAAGATTTATGCAAATTATGTGGTGTCTCAAAATTTTGAACCATATGATAAATAGCTTTGATAATATTTATTGCAATTAAACCTTTTGAGACATATCAATAATTCACGAACTTTTAGACATCAAATTTATATGTTCAACTAACCACATTCAATTATGAATTTATACAAACTTAATCGCACCCTTCACCGTGATTTGGGGTATTTTTTTATCGGTATGACACTTATTTATGCAATTTCCGGGATTGCTATAAATCATATTAAAGATTGGAACCCCAATTATATTATCAGAAAAGAAGCATTTCAGTTAAATGAGATACTTTCCCATAATCAAATCGACCAACAAAAAGTTTCCGAAATATTACGCTCTATCAATGTTGATTCATACAAAAGCCACTATTTCCCCAAGAGCAATATTTTGAAAATCTTTATTGATGGCGGAAGTGTTACTTGCGAGCTAAATACTGGTTATTGCGAAATCGAAACAATTAAACGGCGTCCATTATTTTACCATCTGAACAAAATGCACTATAATCCTGGAATAATCTGGACTTATTTCTCTGACTTTTACTGCGTTGCACTTGCTTTTCTTGCTATTTCCGGGCTTTTCATCATCAAAGGCAAAAACGGATTGAAATGGAGAGGTGCTATTCTTGGAATTATTGGAGTAATCATTCCTATACTCATTTTATTACTTTACCTGTAAAATATTTGTTGTTTTTTAATTATTTTTTGACTATTATAAATAAAAATTCTTGCACCATTATAAGAAACGGAGGCGAAATGAATACCGAAGCAAGCACTCAAAACCCCTCGATTACTTACTTTTCAATCGAGGCTGCTTTAAAAGACCCCCTTAATGTTACTCGCTTAGACTTACATTTCAAAGATTTAAACAAATTTCCCGAACAAATTTTCGAATTCCCCAACCTGGAAGACTTAATACTTTGGAACAATCAAATAGAAGAGATACCAGACGAAATCTCAAAACTAAAATCTCTCAAAAAATTAGATTTGAGCGGAAACAAAATCAAAAGTGTTCCTAAATCTATCGCTGAACTACAAAATCTCAATGTGCTTGTCCTCAGCTGGAACGAACTCGAAAAATTACCCGATAGCATCGGTGAATTAGTTAACTTAAAGCGTTTAGGCTTGAACAATAACAAAATTAAACGTCTTCCCGATAGCATTGGTAATCTGAAAAATTTACAGGAACTTGTTCTTAGCGAAAATGAAATTTCCGAGCTTCCTGAAAGCATCGGACAATTAGAAAATTTAGTGAAACTTCGCGCTCCTGGCAATTTCCTGGCAAAACTGCCCGGTTCTATTTGCAACTTGAAAAAATTAGAAAAACTCGAAGTTCACGAGAATAATTTAGCCGAACTTCCAGAAAATTTCGGCGAACTTGAAAATTTGCAAAAATTCCGTGCATATAAAAACCTACTGACCAATTTGCCTTCATCCATCTGCAAATTAACAAAACTGAGAAAGCTCTTCCTTTACGAAAACGAACTTCAAGAATTGCCAGAAAATTTCGGGAATTTAGTCGAACTTCAAGAACTCGATTTAAGCTTCAACGAGCTTTCTTCTCTACCGCAGAGCATATCATACTGCAAAAATTTGAAGAATGTTGTTCTAACAAAAAACAATTTTAGCGATGATGAGAAACGTAAGATTAATGAAATGCTCAGAGGCGTTAGCATAATTTGGTCATAAATCTATTTTAAATAAATAATAAATGAAAAGAGGCTGCCATTTATGTACGACAGCCTCTTTTTGTTTTAAAACTCAAAATCTTGCTACTTTTTCTTTCCTTTGTTTTGACCCATTCGAGCAATTTTTTCAGCTTCGGGGAATAGAGTTTTTGCAACTTGGAGTTGTCTATCGATATCGCTAAATACCAGAGCTTGCTTGGAACGGTCAAAAATAATATTTGCAAGTAGTGCTTTTATTACTGTTTTTATGTATTCTTTATCAGTTTCGAAATCTTTTTCATCCCAGGTGATTTCCTTGCTTTCAACAAACTTTCTGAAAGCTTTTAAATCATCATTAGATACACTGAATTCCTTGTAGAAAGCACTAAAATTATTCTCGTATTTTGCTCTAAGTTCTTTTCCACTATTGTAACGAGTGTTTATAAACTCATTATAAAGATTTTTACTGCGAATTTGTGCCGATAATTTAGTAATGGTATCGCTCTTAACAATGTAGTCAGGTGTAATTCCACCGCCACCCAAAACAGTTCTACCAGCACGCGTCTTGAATAATGGAATGGAGTCAAGTTCAATTTTGTCTTTTCCTTTTTCTGCCTTCATTTTTTCAATCGTATGGTCGAGATTTAATCCTTCTTCAAGTTCAAAACGTTCCATAAAACGCTTGAAATATTTATCTTTATCTTTATATGGTCTTTGAATTGAGCGACCAGAAGGAGTATAGTATCTTGCAATTGTTAATCTGAAAGCCGAGCCATCTTGCAAAGGATACTGCCTTTGAACAAGCCCCTTGCCGAACGAGGTTGTCCCGACAATCAGCCCACGGTCTAAATCTTGAATTGCACCTGAGACAATTTCGCTCGCAGAGGCAGAACCATAGTCAATTAACACTATAAGTGGTATATCTTCCAGCTGATTGCCGCGACGTGAACGATACACTTCGTTGGCATCTTCCATTCGTCCAAGCGTGTAGACGATTGTATCGCCCTGCCCGGGAAGAAATTCATCAGCCATTAAAAATGCCTGGTTCAGGTATCCACCAGGATTACCACGCAAATCTAAGATAAGTCTTTTCATTCCTTGATTGCGTAATTCATTAGCTGCATTGAGCAATTCTTCGTGAGTTGTAGCAGAAAAACGGTTAATTGAAATTACTCCAATATCAGTTCCTTCCAAAATATATGATGCAGTAACGCTATGTAGAGGAATTTTATCCCTGATAATGGTGAAATTCATAGTTCCTTTCTGTCCAGGACGATAGATTTCTAATTCGACTTTTGTGCCTTTGGGACCACGCAATTTTTTGGGCACGTCCTCTTGTCGCATTCCAATTGCAGATACACCATCGATCTTTACAATTTTATCGCCTGCGAGAATTCCAACTGCTTCGCTCGGACCGCCCGCAATAGGTGAAATAACAGTAATTGTATCGCTAATTATATCAAACTGAACCCCAATTCCTTCGAAAGAACCACGCATATCTTCATCAACACGCTGCATTTCTTCGGCGTTGATATAAGTAGAGTGCGGGTCAAGGTCGCTAAGCATTCCCTTGATTGCTGATTCAGTTAGTGTGCTTGCAGAAACTTCGTCGACATAATTTTTAAAAGCTGTATTAAATACAACCTTGTATTTTTCAAGCTGGTCGAAAATGTTGTCGCCTGAAATCAAAGGACTTAAGAACACACCAGCAACTATTCCTAATCCAAGAAGTGATAGGTAAAGTGAGATTTTTCTATACATTATTATTCCCTACTGTAAAACTTAATAATCAAATATAGCAATTTTAAAAATATTATTTACGTATAAACGTAAAAAATATAAATTAAGTTTCTTTCAAAATTGATTTTTTCCCTTTGTTTTGATTTAAATAATTTTTTTTGTTTGTTCTTTATTGCAAGGTTAATAAAAAAATAAAAAAAGTAAAAAAAATGTTTTGAATTTTCATATTATTTATTAGATTTGTTAAAAGTATTGAAAATATTGAAGTAAATAAATATTTCTAATAGTGCTGAGAAAATCAGGTATTGATTTTATAGATTTTTTTCACATATAGGAGCTTTATATGAAGCATTTATCTATCTTTTGTTTAATCCTTTTACTTTTTGTTGGAGTGGCTGAATATTCAGTTGCTCAAACATCAGCTCCACCTACTTCTTCTTGGGCTGTTACACCTAATCCGGGTGAATATGGGACAATCCTATTTAAGCCCGTTCAGTATGGTGGCGTTTTTATGATTAATGGTCGTCCTATGGCGGCAGGCGATGCTATTGGTGTGTTCTTCTACGATGGAACTGTCCGCAAATGCGGTGGTTACATTGTTTGGCAGGGCACAACCAATGATATGAACTATGCTTTAAACGTTTGGGAAAACGATACTCTTACTCCAAACGTAAAAGAGGGATTTTATCCTGGCGAAACCCTTAATTTTCTGATGTGGGATGCTCAATTGCAAATGGAAGTTCCGGTTGTTAACCTCGTTTGCAATACTAATGGTATTCCTGCTATCAACTACCCATATCTTGGTCCTTGCCAGACAACATATTCAGGCAGTATGTTGTTTATGTACGATGCAATTTATGGTGATGCCCTTGTTCCACCAACTTTGGTTTCGCCAGAAGATCTATCTACAAATGTTGCATTAAATCCAACCTTGTCCTGGGAAACAGTTCCTACTGCTACTGGCTATGTAGTTGAGGTTTCTACTTCGAATACTTTTGCTACAACTGTTTACAGTGGAACTGTAACTAACAATTCAGTTCAGCTTTCTGGATTATTAAACAATACTACATATTACTGGCGTGTGAAAGCTTTGCGTGGTACAACTGAGACTGAATGGTCTGTTGTTTGGTCATTCACTACTTTACCTGGTGCAACAGGCTATACAGTTTCGGGATACATCAAATACAAAAATAACGCACAAACCCCAATGAACAACTGTACAGTTGTATTGAAAGATGCTCAGGGTCAAACTGTTGGAACAACAACTACAAATACTCAGGGCTTCTACGAATTCACTAACGTTGCTGATGGCAACTACACATTGCAAATTTCTACTACTAAAGCTTGGGGTGGGCTAGCTAATATTGACGTCCTTAGAACAAGACAACATTTAGCTGGTGTCCAAGGAACGATTACTCCATTAATAGGCGTTAGATTGTTAGCAGCAGATGTGCATATTCTTGGTGTAGTTAATGCAGTTGACGTTTTGCAAATGAGACGCAGATTAGCACAACAAACTTACAGCTGGACTACTCCAAATTATGTCTTCTATCCTACAAGTGTAACAGTGAACGGAGCTAATTCAACTTTAAATATTGAGTCTTTGTGTTCCGGTGATGTTGATGGTAGCTTTACTCCGCCATCAAATTAATGTTTTTAATTTTACTGTGTAGTTTTGGTTCAAAAATAATGTTTAACAATATTAAAGTAATATTATGAAAAAAATTTTTTATATAGCTGCCTTCATCTTTCTCTCATTTAACTTGTTTGCTCAAAGTAATACAATAACATTAGAATTGGGTACAGTAACAGCAACGCCGGGTCAGTTAGTATCAGTACCGGTAAAGATATACGGGGCAAATGGTCCGAATGCAATAGTATTAGCTGAATTATATATCAGTCATGGTACAGGAATAACGAAGACTGGTACAGGTACAGGATTTGCAGACTATCATCCGTTGTGTCCAGCAGCAGACTGGGTAGGGAATATGAGTTATTCACCAACTATGATAATGAACGGATGGATAGCAGGTGATTTATTTAATAAGAGTTTCCCTGATGGCTCGGTAATGTTCAACATAAATGTAGTGTATAACGGACCGGGGACTGTACCATTTAGTTGGGGTGTATCAAATTATGGTCAAGTATCATTTGTAGAGAATGAAGACGTAAACTTACTTGTTGAGTATGGAGGAAATGTAACATTAGCTTATGTAAATGGCGGAATAATACCTGCAGGTCCGACGCTTGCAGCACCAACATTATCATTGCCTGCAAACAATGCGACAAACGTATCGATAAATCCAACGCTGGAATGGAATGCTGTAACAGGAGCAACAGGGTATGTATTGCAGGTATCGACAGATAATTCATTTACAACAACCTTAGTAAATCAGAGTGTAACAGGAACAACATATAATGTAAGTGGCTTAAACTACAATACAACATACTACTGGCGCGTAAAAGCTACTGATGGAACTTCTGAAAGTGATTGGTCCACTGTCTGGTCATTCACAACGATGATGCAGCCGCTGACAGCAGTAATATTATATATGCCTGTGGATGGAGCAACAAACGTAACATTGACACCAACATTAGAATGGATGGCAGTAGCAACAGCGACAGGCTATGAAGTAGAAGTATCGACAGAAAATACATTTGCAACAACAGTATTCAGTGGCACAACAACGAACTTGACCCAAGCATTAAGTGGCTTGAACTATAATACAACCTACTACTGGCGAGTTCGTGCTCTACGTGGTAGCGAACAAGGTCCATGGTCAGCAGTCTGGTCGTTTACAACAATTCAGCAGCCATTGACAGCAGTAGTATTGAGTGCACCGGCAGATGGAGCAAACAATGTAACATTGACACCAACATTAGAATGGCAGTCAGTAGCAACAGCAACAGGCTATGAAGTAGAAGTATCGACAGTCACCACATTTGCAACAACTGTATTTAGTGGTACTACTACAAACTTGTATCAGTCATTAAGTGGATTAATAAACAATACAACCTACTACTGGCGAGTAAGAGCATTGCGTGGTAGCGAGCAAGGTCCTTGGTCGGAAGTATGGTCGTTCACAACGATGATGCAGCCGCTGACAGCAGTAGTATTGTATATGCCGATGGATGGAGCAACAAACGTAACATTGACACCAACATTAGAGTGGATGGCAGTAGCAACAGCGACAGGCTATGAAGTAGAAGTATCGACAGTCTCCACATTTGCAACAACAGTATTCAGTGGCACAACAACGAATTTAACACAAGCATTAAGTGGTTTATCATACAATACAACCTACTACTGGCGAGTAAGAGCATTACGTGGCAGTGAAGTAGGTCCTTGGTCGGACGTATGGTCATTCACAACTGAATTACCACCACTTACAGCAGTAGTATTAACTTCACCTGCAAACAATGCTACTAATGTGTCTGTAAATCCAACATTGCAATGGCAGTCAGTAGCAACAGCGACAGGCTATGAAGTAGAAATATCGACAGTCACCACATTTGCAACAACTGTATTTAGTGGTACTACTACAAACTTGTATCAGTCATTAAGTGGATTAATAAACAATACAACTTACTACTGGCGAGTACGTGCATTACGTGGCAGCGAACAAGGTCCTTGGTCTGCTGTATGGTCATTCACAACAATTCAGCAGCAAACTGTTGGAGCGCCAAACCAGGCTTCATTCATTACTTTCTCACAGGTTACACCTAATTCTATGAAAGTTACTTGGTTGAATGGCAATGGTGTTGGTCGCTTGCTATTAGTTGCTGAAGAAAACCTCAACCCTGCACAATGGAACGCAATTCTTAATGCATTAAATGCTAATGTTGCTACTTATGCTGCTGTTAATGGCAACTGGAATAACAAAGTTGCTGTTACTGCTGCTGGTAAAACAGCTTATGTAATTGGCAGAACTATGGGAACAGCTCGTTCAGTTGATGTTACTGGACTTGCACCTGGAACTACTTACTACTTCCACGTTGCTGAATACAATGGCTCTAACCCAGCTGTTTACAACGTAAATCAAGCTTCCCTAAATCCTCGTAGCAAAGCGACACTTCTTGGTGTGGTTGCTCCTGTTGCTATTGCTGCAACAAATGTTACTACTCAATCGTTCTTCGCTAACTGGACTCTTGCTTCAAGTCAATATGATTACTTCGAAGCTGATGTTAATGGCGAAATCGTTGACGTTGGTGCTTTCCCAACTGCTAATGGATTTACTTTCGGCTTCTCTGCCGATCCAAACACAATTTACGAATTCAAAGTCCGTACTGTCTATAACAATAATAACAGTGCTTGGTCTAATGTTCGTATTATCCCAACTTACCCATTGGATGTTGTTACCGGTCCAGAAACTGGTTGCCAATATATGCCAAATGTATTTACAGTTAATCTTGACGATGTTACAATCGAATGGGATGCTGAAGATGCTGATGAAGTTTATGATTGGGAAAACAGTTTAACTGCTGCTTGGGACAATCCAGGAACTTATAATGTGACAGCTAATATCACAGATGTTCTTGGTAACACAGGTTACCACACTGTTTCTATTACTATTAACGAAGCTCCTGAAGTTACCTGTCCAAACTCATTTGATGTTTGTGTTGACGCTGGTTTAATCAATTTGAACCAATTGCAAGGTGCAACACCTGCTGGTGGTGTTTACTTCGGTGAAGGCGTCGATGAAAATGGTAACTTTGATCCTGCTGATGCTGGTGTTGGTACTCACACTATTATCTATGCTTATCAAAATCCTGCAACAGGTTGCGATAACTACTGCGAATTTGAAATTACTGTGAATCCATTGCCTGTTGTTACCGCTCCAAACGACATATTCGTTTGTGCTGATGCTCCACAGTTCACCCTTTCTGGTGGATTGCCACAAGGCGGCACATACTATATCGATGGTGTTGCTATTACTACATTCAATCCTTCGAATGTTAATCCAGGTGTTTACGAAATCGAGTATCGTTTCACTGATGATAATGGTTGTACTAATTCTGATTACTTTACGATTACTGTAAATCCATTACCTGAAATTACTGTCGAAGACTTTGAAGTATGTGCTTCTGCTCCATCGTTCGAATTGAATATTGCAACTCCTACTGGCGGAACTTATAGTGGTACAGGCGTTTCTAACAATACATTTAATCCGTCTGTTGCAGGCTTAGGAAATCACGTGATTACTTACGTTTATACCGATGCAAATGGATGTACCAATTCGGCTGAATTTACTATTACTGTTGTTCCAACTCCTGTTGTAACAGTTCCCGATGATATGATTGTTTGTATCGATGCAAATCCTGTTACTTTATCTGGAGCAACACCAGTAGGTGGTATATACAGCGGTAATGGTGTAGTTAATGGTGTATTTTATCCAGCTCAAGCTGGTGCAGGTAATCATATAATTACATATACTTATCAATCTGTTGGTTGTACTGTATCAGGTACATTTACAATTTCCGTTAAACCACTTCCTGAAATTACTATTCCTTCTTACGAACCAGTTTGCGTTCTTGATAATCCAATTGATTTAACTGCTTCTCCTGCTGGTGGTACTTTTACAGGTAACGGTGTAGCAAATGGTATGTTCAACCCATCTGTTGCAGGTGTTGGTACTCACACTATTACTTACACTTATACCGATCAGTTCGGTTGCACTAACTTTGCTGAATTCGAAATCATCGTTACACCTGCTACTGTAATTACTCAGCACCCAGAAGATGTTCAAGTCCTTTCAGGTCAAAATGCTACTTTCGAAGTAGTTGCTCAATATGCTACTTCTTATCAGTGGCAAGTTTCAGTGAACAACGGTCCTTGGACTAACATTGCTGGTGCTACAAACGCTACATTAACTCTTAATAATGTTTCTACTGCTATGAACGGCAACCGTTATCGTGTTGTTGTTAGCGGTTGTGGTATTGTTATCAGTAATTTTGCAACTCTGAATGTTGAGCAAACTCTTACTGTTCCAACTGTTCAAGCAAGCAACATCGTTTGGTTAAGCTGGGGTCGTACTAATATTAATATGAATTGGACTAATGGCGATGGTATGGGTAGAATAGTTGCTGCTGTCGGAGGCACTACTACTTTCCCGAACTGGACTCCTACTCAGAACTTCAACTATGCAAGCGTCGCTAACTCGAACTTTGCATCAGCAACAACAGTCGACCCAACATTAGGAGTTAAAATCGTTTACGCTGGCAATGGTAATGGTGTTAACGTTACTGGACTTACACGTAACACTAACTATGCATTCCACGTATTCGAATATAATCAAACATCAGCCGGTATTCTCTACAACACTACTTCAACTACTAACAACCCACGCGGACGTAAGACTTCGCTCAAAGAAGGCGAATTCAACGATGATAATCGCTACTTAGATGCTCCATTTGCTCTTAGCAGTGTTTCTCCAAATCCTGCTTCGGACAACATCTACTTCAACATTGAAGCTTACGAAGCTGCTTCCTTCCGCTTAGAACTTGTCAATACTTTGGGTGAAGTTGTATTCGCTACAAACTTGAACCTCTCGGAAGGCACTTGGCCAATGAGCATCCCAACTATGGACGCCACTGGTCGCCTTGCTGACGGCACTTATATGTTGAGACTTGTTTCTAACGGTTACGCTCAAACTCAGAAAGTAGTTGTTATCAAATAACGCTGCCTAACCTTACAATAAAAGCCTCGGAGTAATCCGGGGCTTTTTTATTATATAACTTGCAAATTGCGTAGTAATTACGTTATTGTCTGTGCTGCATTTGTTATCAATAATTTGTAGTTCAGATATTGCTGTATTAATAATGAAAATAGTTTTATATCTTGGTAGTCTAAAAGCAAATCAATGCTTAAATAGAAAACCTTCGGAAGGTTCAAAACCTTCCGAAGGTTATGAACACTGATTTCGAGATAGCCTGCTATATATATTTCATCAAAAAGAATTACACACAGAGAATTCACAGACAAGAATGTCTGTGCTACCTTGCTATTTTTGCTTTGTAATTCAGATATCCAATTTAGTATATCTAAATTAGATATAAATATCTTGAAAGTTTAAAAGCAAATCAATGCTATTTTAAAGAAAACCTTCGTAAGGTTCCAAACCTTCCGAAGGTTCTATCTTTTGAGAAAGCCAAAAGTTTATTAAACAAATACTTTTGAAATTGCTTGGCTTAAACAATACTATATTCTTTATTTAAAAATTGCAAGCAATATACCCGCTGCAATTGCAGAACCAATAACACCCGCTACATTCGGTCCCATTGCGTGCATAAGCAAATAGTTGTGCTTGTTATATTCAAGCCCAACGTTGTGAGATACTCTCGCCGCCATCGGAACAGCCGATACACCAGCCGAGCCAATCAATGGATTAACTTTTCCGCCCGTTAATTTATACATTATTTTTCCCATCAGCACCCCACCAACAGTCGACATTCCAAATGCAATTACACCCAAAATTATAATAAAAATTGTCTGCAATCTTAAAAATGATTCCGCTGCCATTGTAATGCCTACTGCTGTACCTAAGAAAAATGTAACTATGTTTATAAGCTCATTAGAAGCCATCTTTGCAAGGCGTTCCACTACTCCACTTTCTCTTAATAGATTTCCACCCATTAGCATTGCAATTAATGGTGCAGTCGGTGGTACAACAAGAATACTGAAAACCATCACAATAATTGGGAATAATATTTTCACTCGCTTCGATACCTGCTTTGGTAGCTCCATTACAACTTTTCTTTCTGCATCTGTTGTTAGCAGCTTCATAATCGGTGGCTGAATTAACGGGACCAACGCCATATAAGAATATGCCGCGACCGCTATCGGTCCTAACAGATGCGGTGCTAATTTCGATGTCAAATATATCGCTGTCGGTCCATCAGCCCCACCTATAATACCAATTGACGCAGCTTCTTTAAATGTAAAGCCTAATGCCACCGCAAAAATAAATGCTGCAAATACACCAAGTTGCGCGGCAGCCCCAAGTAAGAAAGTTTTTGGATTGGACAGTAGCGGTCCAAAATCTGTCATCGCACCTATTCCTAAAAATATTAACGGTGGAAATATCTCTAATTTTATGCCTTTCGATATCCAATAATATAATCCACCTGCTTCACGAAATACAGGTTCCCCATTAATCATTTCAATCACAGGTGCAACAAGCAAGCCAGAGTTAGGTAAATTTGCAAGTATTGCCCCAAATGAAATTGGTAATAGAAGCAAAGGCTCAAATCCTTTAACGATTGCCAGATACATTAATATTCCACTTATTGCAAACATAATCAATTGGGGAAAGCCAATTGACCAAAATCCCATTTGTTCTACAAATCTCATCAAATTTTCAAACATTTCTTCACTCCATTATTGATTCTTCTGAATATTGTGGGAACTTATCAGGTTCATCCTTCCTAATGTTGCCCACGGTGAGACAGGCTGTGATTTGATAAATCTAATTTGCTTAATTTTAATCTTGCCTGATAATGTAACAGATGCTGCCGCTGTTAGTATTGCTATTAAATCCTCTTCATTTTCTGACGAAACAATACTATTTGCCGCTTTTGCTCTTTCTGCCTTCTTCTTTTGATTTTCTACCAATAAATACTCTAATTTGTTCACTCCCTCAATAATTAAATAAAACAAAAAAAGCACAGTCAAAACACCTGTTAATCCTACAATCAATACTAAAAAACCTTCGAGAATGTTTTCCCAAAACATTTTTACTCCAAAATTTTATGTTAATGCTTGTTTTTATCGCAAATTGCAGCACAAATATTCTTTATTGTCGGGTCCGATATCCTGTAATATCTCAGTAGCCCTTCTGGACGGCATTGAACTATTCCTGCGTTTTGCAGTAGTTTTAATTGCTTTGATACATTCGCTTGCATAAGCCCCGTCTCGTTGATAATTTCAGTTACATTTTTTTCACCGTCGAATAGTGCACGAATTATCTTCAACCGTGAATGTTTCGATAACATCTTGAATTTCTCGCTCATTAACTTTAAATCGCTTTCTGAAAAGTATATTTCACTCATAATGCACAAACATTAAAAATTATTAATAAATGACAAATAATAATATAAGAAAACTTTAAGTTAAGAAAAAAATGTCTAATTGTAAAGAAAAAATAGGATATTTATCTGATATTACTCTTTGAGTGCACCTGAGGTAAGCCCACGTATAATTTGCTTCTGGAATATGATAAACAGTATGATTATTGGTAGACCCGAAATTGCGGCTCCTGCAAACAAATGTCCCCAATCTATCGATTGTTTTCCAAGATAAAACGCTAATCCAACAGGTAGCGTTCTGAATGCTTCTTCATTTGTAAAAAGAAAAGGAAATAGAAAAGAATTCCAATTCGATAGAAATGTATATATTCCTAAAACAAACAATATTGGTTTTGCAAGTGGGGCTACTATTGTAAACAATACTTGCCATTCGCTTGCACCGTCTGTCCTTGCCGCATCTTCAATATCTGTTGGCAAGTTCAGTATATACTGCCTTACCAAAAAAATCCCAAACGGCGTTACCATCCACGGTACAGTCAATGCCAAATATGAATTTATCCAACCTAACTCTACCATTAATCTATATAATGGTATCATTATCACGTGCGATGGAATGAATAGCACTGCTATAACGCTTGAAAAGATTATTTTACTTGCGAGCGATTTCCATCTCGCCAGTGCATATCCAACCATCAAACAAAATAGCAAATTACTTGCAGTTACAATGCTTGCTACCAATATTGAGTTGAAAAAATATATATCAAATCTATCACTTTTGAAAGCATCAACGTAATTTTTTATGGTAAAATCCGAAGTTAGAAGCTGAATAAACGTTTTGCCTTCGGGATATTCTTTCAAAGAATAAAATACCATCAGCAACATAGGCGCTATCATACCTATCGAAGTCAATATCAACACAAGATAGATTAATATTTTCGCTATCCTATTCAACCAGTGCCTTTTTGAGCTCGTTCAATGCCGTATATACCGCTCTTTCTCGGTTAATATTCCTATTCCCACCAAAAACAAACTTCTTTGCGTATGTCTTCTCTTGGCTCGATAAACCAATCCATACTGTGCCAACTGGTTTTTCAGGGCTTCCACCCGTCGGACCTGCAATTCCCGTAATACTAATTCCAAAGTCAGTATTGAAGATTTTTCTCACATTTTCAGCCATTTCGCAAGCAGTCTGTTCGCTAACTGCACCAAATTCAAGCAGAGTCTTTTCCTGAACATTTAGCCTTGCGCTCTTTGCCCAGTTTGAATATGTTATTTCCCCACCGATAAAAAACTCACTCGCTCCACTAACCGATGTTATTTCTGCTCCAAGCATTCCGCCCGTGCAAGATTCTGCCACTGCTAATGTCTTTTTCTTTGTTTTGAGTAATTCACAAACTGTATCAGTTAGTTCCTTGTTTTCCAGTGGCAACACAAAATTAGAAATTTTACTGATTAGCGTCTTTTCAATTTCATATAATCTTTCGTCGCACGAAGAGAAATCCGGTCCCGGAACCCCAATTCTCAACCTGACACCTTTTGTCGATGGAAGATAAGCAAGTGTTTCGCCTTCTTTCAAAAACTCTCTTTCGTTTCCAATTAATTCAGCAAGGTTCGATTCAGGAATGCCTGATGTATATATTGTTTTATATTTAACTACTGATTCGTGCCTTCTTTCAATTTCTTCTATGAGCATCGGAATAACAGAAGTTTCCATCATTTCTTTCATTTCATAAGGCACCCCGGGAAGCGATATGTAATATCTCTCTTTCTCGAAAAATACCATTCCCGGTGCAGTTCCTAACTTATTGCGTATAACACGGCATTTTGAAGGCACTTCTGCCTGCGAAAGCGACATTTTTGAAATTTCCCTTTCTCTTATTCTGAAAAATTCTACAATATCTGCATTTACCTCTTCATTAAACACTAACTTGTCGCCAAAATAATCCACTAAAATCGGCTTTGTAATATCATCACTTGTAGGACCAAGCCCACCCGTCATTATGATTAAATCCGAACTTTTTTCAAGAAATTTAAGCGATTCGATTAATCTTTGTTTATTATCTCCAACAGTCAGGTGAAATATTACCTCTGTCCCAATTTCCGTGCATTTTTCTGCTATCCATTGGGCATTTGAGTTAAGAACCTGACCAATACATATCTCGTCGCCAATCGAGAGAATAGATACCTTTAACATATATTTTTCACATTAATTCAATAAGATATGTTTATAACGTTTTAGTTTTAATTGTAGTATCTTTCGGGCTCGAAATAAATTCGCCTTCACTGTCCCCAACGGCATATTCAATCTTTCAGCTATCTCGTTATAAACGAGTTCTTCAAAATGACGCAAAGAGATAATTTCTCTAAATTTTTCAGGCAATTCTTCTACTGCTTTTTTAATTATCTCAAATCTTTCCTGTTCAATCAATTTTGTATCAATAGTTTTATCGGTATCCTCAATTTCAATAAAAATTGCTTCATCCGACTTATTGCTTTCAGCGTTAATCGAAACCAGGTTGAATTTCTTCTTCCTGATAAAATCAATGCAGTTATTTGAGGCTATCCTGTATAACCACGAGGAAAATGAGTACTCAAATTTGAAACTACTTAGCGAGTTAAATGCTTTAATAAAAGTCTCCTGTACCAAATCCGCAACATCATCTTCATCTTTTATCATCTTTCTAATTAAGTTTGCTAATATTTTCGAATATCTCTTTTCGAGAATTTTATACGCATTTTCATCATTTTTTTCTAAAATGAGTATGATTAATTCTTTGTCGTCTTGACTTTTATTGATAATATCTTTTTTTCTCTTATTCATAATTCTAAAAATATAATTATTTTTTTAATTTAAGAAATCTTTTTGCGTATATTTTGTCTTTATTAATTCTATTATGTTGGATATTTTTATCGAAATACAATGAAAAAAACAATATTATTGCTTTATTTTCTCTCAACTTTTTCGCTTTTTTCTGAACTAATTATAAATACAAACTCAAATGAGATTATTATAAAGCTGAATAACCTTGAAAAAATGATTATCGATAAAAACGAGCGTTTGCAGCTATTTTCTTCGCTCGATACACTCGGCAATTTCAATAGCCTGATTTTTCCAATTGCTTTGCAGAAAGATAATGATTTTCGCTTCTCTTACAAAGTGTATTCCTACAAATCAACAAATATTCAGTTTGATGGACAATCAGACCTTACATTTTTAGAGAAAATTCCTTCCTCGATACGCCGAAACGTTAAAATTGCTCGACTTAAACTTACTCCTTTTCTTTTCGAAAACAGCACCGCAATCATTGCTGATAGCTTAGAAATTAGGATTTCTTTTTCTTATCCAATCTCGACTTTTTCAAAATACAATCAAAAGTTATTCGATTACGAAAAATCATTTTTCAATGACATAATTAATCCCAAGCATTTGCCTGCAATATTGGAAAGTTCCTCGACCAAGCAGGCAAGCTACACGCAATCTGCCCCGTGGTATAACCCCGAACAAAAATACCTGAAAATCGAGACCAAAAATCATTCCATTGCTATGATTGACGCCTCACAAATCTTGAATTTGGTGCCCGAATTGGAAAACAAACCCGTCAATTCATTTCACCTTCTCTTTAAGGGTCAAGACTATCCTATTTATATTAGTTCTGAAAATCAACTGTTTAATTCTAAATCGAAAATCTATTTTTTAGGCAAAGCAGCTCAGGGAGATACAACATATTTAGATTTCTACACAGATAAAGCCGTATTCTACCTGTTCGTTGATGAGAATAAACCGCCCGTCCGACTTTCATTGTTTCCTGAAATAACCCCTACAAATACAATCCAAACTGTTGAGATTAACCATCATATCGAACTCGATAAGGAATATTTCGGCGGCACAAACGATATTTATTCACGTCAAGATTATCTCGAAGGCTGGTATTGGGCGAAACTCCATCGCTTCAAAGAATGGTGGGAAGAGCAGCTTTTCGGATTTAAGCAGTATTTCCCGATACTGCCTTCCGAAAGTGATTCGCTTCATATCTCATACCGTTTTGCTACTCTCAATATTTCTTTGCCTGGAATTGGTCTTCAATATCGTGGAAAAGACCCTCAGCAAAAATACTTTTTCCATACAATTTTCAATAAAGACACTGCCGATGCTACTTTTGTTAATCAATGGACAGATTCACTTGTTAATTTTTCGGTTGCTGGGAATAATATCTACAATGGCTTTAACGAACTTAAAATATTAAATCGAAGGATAGATTCTTCTAACGGATTGCTTGGAGTGGATTTCTTCCGCTTCCAGGGCAAGGTCAAACCCTTCCCACTAAAAGGTTTTACCCAGTTTGACATCAAGAACTTGCCTCAACCAGGCAAATTGACCATTCCAGGATTTAATTCTTCCAGCGTTGTTTTGCTCGACACAATTAATGGCTTAATCTCGTTTTCCCGTGGCGTTGAAGGATTTAGATTTGCTGCTTCTGCGGGCTATCAAGCAAATACATTAGTAATAAACGATTCTTGTATATATATTGATAGTGGCTTTGTCTTCGCTTACCATAATTTTTCAGAAATACAAGTTCTAATTTTCACTGATAACATCAATTCCAATGTCCTTTCCTCAATTTACAATCAACTACCCGAAAATTCATTGGTGATTTTTGCCTACAATTTGCGCAAATCATTGCCATCTGATGTGCGGTCATTCCTCCAAAGCATTGGAAGCACCGAAATATCAAATTATTCTCCTGATAAAAATTGGGTTTTTGCTTCATTAAAAGGCAAAACAGAAAAGCACGAGAGCCTTAGCAATAGTACCGCCTCAATAAATGGCTTTTTAATCCAAAAAAATGCAGGTTCTTTTCAACATAATTTCGCTTTCGACGAAAAGCAAAACTATTCCGTTTTTTTGAATTCAGATAATTCTATTCAAAGTCCATCTATTAGCCTGGTCAATTCAACATATTTACGCCAATCAATAGAAGGTGCCGAACTCATTATCATCTCTCATCGCAAATTCTTTGAGCAGGCAAAGCAGTATTCTGAATACAAAATAACCAAAGGTATCTCAAATATATTAGTCGATGTCGAAGATGTCTATAAAGAATTCAACTACGGTAATATTTCTCCTCTTGCTATAAAAAAATACTTGCAATACGCTTATAATAATTGGAAGATTAGACCCAAATATCTGCTACTCTTTGGTGATGCCTCGTGGGATTGCAGAAAAGTGCTTTCAGGCAGCCGAAGCGATTGCTACATACCATCTTTTGGCTGGCCTGTATCGGATTACTGGTTCGGGTTGCTCGATGGTGATGATTTCGACCCTGAAATAATTGTTGGTCGCATACCTGCACAAACTGAACAACAAGTTGCGAACTATATCGAAAAAGCAATTGCTTTCGAAAACCAACCAAATGCCCGCTGGATGAAGAAATTCCTCTTTCTCTCGGGTGGCGATGGTGAATTGCAACGCCGTTCGTTCGCTTCATACCGTTATAACGTGTTCGATAAAGTCGAACCGTATCCAATTTGTGCTGAAACTGCCTGGGTTGGAATTAAAAATTTCAACGCTGGTAGCGAAGAACAAAAGAATGAAATCCTATCACACTTAAATTCTGGGACAATCTGGACTTTCTTCTTTGGGCACGCCTCCTCGCAGGTTTTCGATTTAGATGGCTGGCACGTCGAATATATGAACAACAAAGGAAGAACGGGCTTTCTATCCACACTTTCTTGCAATGCAGGTGCCTTTGCCGAACCTTTTGATTTTCACGGTCGTAATGAATCTTACGTTCTTGCAAAAGATAATGGATTTGTTATCGCCTTCGGCTCCACTGGTGTTGGTATGGTCGAAGGTGCCCTTTCGCTAATGACATATATGGTTGATGGTCTGTCGGACTATCGTATCGCTCTTCGTAGAGCAGGCGACATTCTGCTTTACGGAACATCACGGCTCGACCCTTCCCAGTGGGTGTATTATGTAACTCGCGATTTGGTTAGCCTGCTCGGCGACCCATCTCTGTCAATTCGCTTGGGCTATGAACCTGATTTATTTATTCCTTTGAACGAAATTTCCGTCACGAGCCAAAACAATGAAGGTATTCTCTCGGAAAACGAAAAATATGCCACCATCAAAGGACGCGTCTATAATAACGGATACGCCGCCAATAATCCTCTTTACGTTCGATTAATTCGCAAATACAAAAATCAAACAGATACTTTGTTCCAGCATTTTAATCTTATATGCAATATCAATGAGTTCGAATTCCATCTCCCTATTGAAAATATGCCAGGTGAACATTCTATTGAGTTACTCGCTCAAAGCGACTTCTTCGCCGATAAAAATTACTCTGATAATTCTATCAATTTCACTTTCTTTGTCTATTCGCAAAATATTATTCCAATCGACCCACAAGCAAATTGGAATGTTACTGCTAAAAATCCAGTGTTCCGTTTTATTAATTCTTTCAGCAAAGAACAGGCTGCTTTTTATTTAGATATTCTCGAAATCAATGGCAATGATACTGCAATTGTTGCAAGTTCAAATAATCAGCAAATTTCAGTTTTTGACGGATATTTAGATTGGAAACCTCATATTGAACTTGAAGCAAATAAATCATACCTTATGCGTTATAAAGTGCTTAATTTATCAACTGGAACATCGAGCTACTATTCATATCTTCCTTTCCACACTTCTAATGACAATTTGAGCAAAACGCAAATCAAAATCTCAAATAATTCAGATTTCCGTGATTTCCAATTCGATGGCACAGAAATTTTCGATAACAAACTTCGAATTGAAAACCCGAAAATCTATTTCTCCTTGCTTGGGCTTAATGGCTATCCTACGGGCGAACTCGATTCCTGGGTCAATATTACTCTTGGCAACGATGTCTATATTGACCACCGCTATTACCGTGGTTTCAACGTTGTAGTTGTTCCAAAAAATCAACGCTTGCCAAAAGGACGCTATTATAGATATGATACCTGGGAACTGCCCGATGATGCTCGCAATTTGATTAAACTTCTTCGCGACAGTGTAACAAATGATGATTATGTTCTGATTGCTACTTGCAACCAATCTTTCCGAGCCTTCGAAGAACTTGTTCCAAATACAGATTTTGCTTATATAGATAGCCTGCGCGTGCTTCTCAAAGATTTGTATCACTCCAATCTTGCCGAAAAGTTGGCTTCAAACAAATCTTTCGTTTACGTCGGTGGCAAATCCGTCCGCAATATCTGGGAAAATATTAATGATTTCGATAGTGCTTCGGTCTATGGTTATCTTGAATTCTTTTCAATTAACGGGAATTCAACATACTCTTGCGAAACCCCCGCTAAAAAATGGAACAGCATTATGATTTCTGGTAACTATTCCGAACCTGAAAATATACTAACCAAATTAACATTCACCTCCGCTGATAATTCAATTTCTTTCGATACCACATTCGTTGGGACTGGGAAATTCATCATTTCTGACGTCCCAGCTAATCAATACCCGTTCTTCAAGATTAATTCCACTTTGAACAAATCACACTATTTAGATGATATTTTTATTGATAGTATAACCGTTGATTTCGAACCATCAGAAGAATTGCTACTTATGTCAAGCACACAAGTCGCTTTTCCAAATATATTGCGAGGCGATACTAACGAAATCCATCTCAACGTAAAAAATTTATCTTTACGCTCAAATTCAGGGCAAATTACAGCAAATATTACAATCAAAGACCAGTTTAATGCAAGCTCTCAATATCAATTTACCCTCGATACAATCAAAGTTAATGATACTTTGTCCTTTGTTGCCAAAATTCCAACCGACAACGTTAGCGGAGCAACAACGATACACTCATCAATTACTTCAACGAATGCAGAACGTTTCCTTTTCAACAACATTCGGCAAAATCACTTCAATACGCAGGAAGATACTGTTCGCCCCTGGATTGTTGCTAAATTTGATGATAAAACAGTTAAAAATGGTGATTATATCTCGAATTCCCCGCTTATTTCTGTTGAACTTTATGATAATTCACTTTTGCCTGTTATGAGACAAAATGATTTACAAATTCGCATAAATGGCGTTATGCAAACACCCGAACGCACAAAATACTACCAGCTCGAAACTTTTGGAAACACTCGCCCGCTCAAAGCCCGACTTACAATCATTCCCGATACTCTCAGAGAATCAGATAATTCAGTTCTTATCTATTTTTCCGATGCTTCATCAAACCGAGATACAGTCAAATATTTCCTGAAAATTGCCAAAAATGGTGAAATCAGAGATTACCTGATTTATCCAAATCCATCAAAATATAGAACAAATCTAAAATTTTACTTGCTTTCTCCTGAAAATAATCAATCATTTACAATTAATATTTTCAACTCCTACGGTCAAAAAATTCGACAATTCAACTTCAATTCCACCATTGGTGAAAATACAATAAGTTTCGACAATTTCGACGAACAAGGCAATCTATTGCCCAACGGTGTTTATTTCTACTCGATAATAAGCAATAACTCAATTTATTACGACCCGGTATTTGGTAAGTTTTTGATTAATTATTAAACTTTTTTCATCAAAAAATAATTTCTTATTAAGAAAAATTATTATTATCTTGAACTTTTATTATGTTTTTGTTCATAATATTAGAATGATTTATGGCAGAAGAAAAGAAAAAAGTAAGTCTAAAAGACTTCCCACCAATGTTTTGGTTGGTTGTCCTTTTTGAATTTTTTGAGAGAGGTTCATACTATGGTATGATGAGTATTCTCTCAGTTTATCTTACAGACCAACTTAATTTTACAAAAGAAAGCGTTGGACTTATTAAAAGCACAATCCAGCCGCTGCTTTATTTCCTTCCTATTCTTGCCGGAGCTATTGCCGATAGAATGGGCTATCGACGCACTCTTACGGTTGCTTTCTCCTTGCTCGGAATTGGCTACTTCCTGACCAGCCAAACAACAGCGTATTCCGCTGTGTTTTTCTCGTTAGTCATTATGGGGCTTGGTGCGGGAACATTTAAGCCAATAATATCAGGGACAATTGCCAAAGTTACTGACGAGAATACTTCTTCCGTTGGATTTGGTATATTTTACTGGTCAATTAATCTTGGTGCTTTCCTATTCCCGATGTTTTTAGTTCCATATCTCAAATCAATGGATTGGAGCTACGTAATGATTGCTTCTGCAATATTCACGGGTGCTATGGTTATTCCCACATTACTCTTTTTCCGTGAACCAAAAAGAGAAGAAAAACCAAAAGAATCGCTCGGCACTGCTATTAAAGAAATTTTCAGCAAAATTGCTATTGTTTTTATGGATTGGAGATTTATCCTTTTCATTTTCCTTTATTCACTCTTTTGGATTCTCTACTTCCAGATGTTCGACAGCGTCCTCTGGTATGTCAAAGCATTCGTCGACCCAACTCCGTTAAATAGCTTTGTCTATAATACATTTGGTATTAATTGGAGCTTCGACGTTGAACACGTAACCGTTATTAACGCTCTTACTATTATTCTGCTTCAAATTCTAATATCAGCACTTGTCCGAAACGCGCGCGCTTTCCCAACTATGATAACAGGCATTTCTATTGCTACGCTTGGTATGGCTATTCTCTCAGTAAGCACAAGCATTTGGGTGTTTATAGCCGGTATTTTTATTTTCTCAATAGGTGAAATGACAGCCCATCCAAAGTATATTTCTTATCTTGGATTGATTGCTCCGCCTGACAAAAAGGCTACTTATATGGGGTTCGGCTTTCTCTATGGGTTCTTCGGCTCCTCAATTGGCGGAATTGTAGGTGCTTTTCTATATGTCGCATTTATTGATAATCCAATGATTGCTTTCATAAGAGAAAAATTGGCTGCAAGCGGTTCCGATATTGTTCTTCCCGCTAAAGTTACTATTAACGAAGCATTAGCCGCTGCCGAACAAATTGGTCTCACCAAAGAACAAGTCGCCCAATACGCACATCCATCTGAACTTTGGTTGATTTTTGCTGGTATCGGAGTTTTATGTATCATCAGCCTGTTCATCTATGAAAAACTTATCGGAACTCGCGATACAAACAACAACAATAAATAAAGTTAGTTGAATAGAGATTTTGGGGTACTTCAAAATAGTTTGCTTCAAAATTTAGTCGTGTCAATAGAACCAGTTTTCAACCTTCGGAAGGGTCGAAACCTTCCGAAGGTTTTTCAAAAAATTTTAGATTAAGCGTATGCTCTGCCCAAAACAAATAAAGAGATTTATTATTGTTGCATTTTATCACTTAGGAGACATCTCCTACAATTTCGTTATCGAACTAATACTTTTTAGGCAGCCTATTATCTTTAATTAATAAAATGTTAATAAAAATCTGTAACTTTATTGAAACTATTTTTGTCTTACGTTCAAGTTTAATGTGAAAAATTGATGTTCAAAAGTAGCAAACATATTGCAAGTGATAGTGAAATCATTGAAGCCGCTGAAAATTTCAGGAAGGGGAGTGCAGAAGCTTTCCATATTTTGTACAACAAATATCAGCAAAATATTTATCGCTTCTGCTTGCGTATGCTTGGCGATTCTGTAATTGCAAAAGATGCCTTTCAAGAAATTTTCATCAAGGTTTATGAACATCGAACAAACTTCAAAGGTAATAATTTTGCTGCCTGGCTTTATACTATTGCTCGCAATACTTGCTTGAATTACATCAGAGCTCGCAAAGAACACGAAATTTTCGACGAAGTCTATCACGGCCAATTGCGTATGCCTAATAGTGATATCGGTATGCGCGAATTTATCGAAAAATCAATTGCTCAATTGCCCGTTACTTTGCGAGAAGCACTTATTCTACGCGAATACGAAGAACGCTCTTACCAGGAAATTGCTGATATCCTTGGCATCGAACTCTCGCTCGCAAAAGTTAGAGTGCACCGTGCAAGGCTGCTTCTTCGTAAAATGTTGCAACCAATTATGAAGGAAATACATGAAACTTGACGTTTTAATATCGAAATACCTTGATGGGGAACTTTCCTACGACGAAGATATTTATCTTCGCAATTTGCTCAAAAACAATCCCGATGCCAAAGCTGAATTCGATTCCGCTGTGATTGTCAATTCTGCAATTCGCGAAGATGCTCAATCTATTCATACCCCACAGGATTTACTCAAAAATACCGAAGACTTGGTCCTTATGCGTATCCTGTCGGCTAATGAACCTGCTTCCGCTCAAAAAGAAAAAAGAAAAATCCCTCTTTGGTTGCCTAGACTTTCTTTCGTCTTCGCCGTGATAATGATTGCTACCCTCTATTTTGTTACAAACAATTCTAATATTGACTCTGTTAATAATTCACCTTCTTTTGCTGTTAATAATTCAGGAATTGAACAAAAGCAAATCATTCCCAAACCCGATTTATCCTATTTTTCACCAATTGCTGAAAATACAAATACTATAAAACCAATAAATAATTCACAGAAAGTTCTTGCTGCATCTGGGGATAATAGTTCACAAAACTCACAAATGATTTTAGAAGATTATGTTACTCTAACTGAGAGTGTTGATAATAATTCTTTATCTGATGCAACAATATCCAATTTGTTGGTTCAGACAATTGATTATAGTTCGATAGATGAAGAAATTGAAAATAATTATTCTAAAACAATAAATAATAATGAATCTTCGGGCTTTTCACTGTTTTCTATGTCCAGGACACAGGCTCTTTCGTCAACATTCGTTCCTGCAAACAACCAAATTAAGATAAATCAAAACACTACTATTAATCTATCATTTCTCGATAATTTTACTACACCTGTTGTTTTATCAACGCTTTATACGACTAACTCCATAAATAAAAATTCTAAAACAATTTCCTCACTCTCTCAAAGCATTGCGTACAATTGTTCTGAGGATGTAGCCCTTGGTATTGAGTTCGGCTATACCGAATATAACTACGACAGAACAACTATGATTAAAGTCCCTTTCAACAGCGGCTCTCTTAATTCAAAAGTTGAAATTGGAAATAGTCCCGACCAATCAGGTGAATATGTGTATATTCCAATTAATTTAGCTCAAAACTATCAGCAATATTGGATTTCCACATTCATAGATTATGATGTTTTCGATTACGATCGCATTTCGCTAAATACAAGAATTGGTGCGGGTTTATCAGGCAATGGGGCTATGTTCTATTCAAGACTTATCTCTGATATTGAACTTATCAACGGCGTTTATTTGAAATTTGGTGGCGAAATAAAATCATTCGAAGGTCTTACGCTCAATGCTAAAACAAAATATATTACAACTGGTTCATTGATTTATGGGATTAAATTAAAACTATATTAACAAATATTTCACATTTTTTATGTTTGATAATTTTTTTTTGTATATTTGAAAAATGTATAAAAATACTTTAAATACTTTTACTAATAATTTAAGAGGTAGATAATGATTAAAAAATCTACTCTGTTTTTGCTTTTGACTTTTGCTTCTGCTTTATTGACTAATACTTTATTCGCAGAAGTAATGCCAAAACAGCTGCTCCCTGCTCCTGAACGCAATCTTAATATTCCTACCGTAGGAGCTGAGAATGCCAAATTTGTCAAGTCTAATTACAAATTGCAAGCTGATTCTAAATTCATCGTTTTCGATTCGCTTGCTAACGTCTATTCTTACGGAAATATGATGACTAACAAAGCTATCAAATATGAACCAAAAACTAATAAATTGGTAACAATCAAACGTGGTTTTATAGATAATGACCGCTATCCAACCTACTCAGGAAATAATACGAAAAATAATTTGTTTATCCGTGTTTCTGGCGACTGGGGGCAAACCTGGGAACCTGCAAAAATAGCTTATGATAAAACTGTTTCCAATTTTGATGAAGCACGCTACCCAAGTCTTCATCCATTTGTTTTCGAAGATGAATTAGCTGTTGGCTTTAATGCTTCAAGAGTAATCGAAAAACAAAGTGTGTGGACTGGACATATTGTAGGTTTCTGGAACGATAGCTACGGCTCTATTCCAATTCGCCACTCAAAAGATGTTGCAGGCTATCCTGGCTTGGAGTGGGGTATTGATTCTCGTGTTTATGCAAATACTTCTGAAGATGATGAGGGTTTCTACCATCTTATTGTTAGCCGAATTTCACCCACCAACAACCAGGATGTTGCTAACGCAAATCATATTGGACTGAGAAAAGTTATCGAACTAAGCGAAACTTCAATTCAACACATAATCCCAGATGCTTGGTCAAGTTCTAAATTCAGAACTACCGAACCAGGTTATCGTACAAATGAAGTCGTAGATTTCAAAGAATTTGGCAATGGTAATCTCTGCCTTGCTGTATTTGGTGGCTTCGAAGCTTATACAATTCAAAGAAATACTTTCGGTATTTCAATTTCAACTGATAAAGGTGATACCTGGTCTGAATTCATTCTTCTTCCCTGGAGTGTTGTAAATAACTTCATTACATCAAAAGGACATCCTGCTGATAGTGCTGTGTTTATTTACGACAATAAAGCTTTTACTACCTATGAATTGAACAACACTACTTTTATGTCCTTCGTTGCGAAGCTACACGCTTTCGGAACAGGTGAAACAGTTTCTTATGTTGTAGAAATCAATTATAATTACAACACAGGCGAATGGAAAATCTATCCAATTGCACAAGATATTGGCGGGTGGATTCTCTATCAGGATATAACAGACGCAAATAATCAACGAACTAACTGGAATGATAACGAACTTGATGTTGCTCGCACTGTCGATGGACGTTATCTTTTAGCTAAATGGGTCGGATTAATTGATTATGACCCTGAAAATAGTACGTTTAGAACAACAGACATTTTTGTTTCCGTCAGAAATACCTCCGAAAATTCCTGGTCCGCACCTATAAACATCACTCAATCTGATGAATTAGATAGAATGACTATGTTGCCTGATTTGATTCCTAACGATTTGAAAAAAGTCCCTATTTTCAAAATGGCAACTATTACCACTCCTGATATGACCGAACAACAAAAGTTCAACGAGCAATTCTATGGTGGTAAGGACCAATATCTTCTTGTTGGTAATTTCGACATTTCTGTTTCAAGCGTCGAAGATGAAGAACCTTGCAATTGTGAAGTGAAAATTCTTCACGTGAAACCAAATCCTATTTCATCTAATGGAACTTTGTCAGTTACTTTCTATATGCCCAAAGATGATAAAGCAAACTTGACAATTTTTGATGCTACTGGTAGAATAGTTGATGATTTAAAGAAATACGATAATACTTATCAATTCGGACCTAATACAATCGAAATTGATATTTCGGGTAAAAATTTACAAACGGGAACCTACTATCTTGATATTTACAGTGGCGGTAAACGCGATACAAAAGTAATAACTATTGTTAAATAATTATTTTGTTTATTTTTAAGCTAAGTTTGTTATAGGAGTAAAAAAATGCGGAAAATTTTTCTATTGCTTCTACTTGTGGCAATAGCACTGCCAACAGATGCTTTCGCAAGCATTCACGGCGTTCTGAAAGGACGCGTTGTGGATACTGATGGCAAAGGTGTTATTGGTGCAAGTGTTCGTATCGAAGGAACAACTCGCGGCGCAGTTGTTCGTAGCCCAAATGGCGAATTTACAATTGCTAACATCGTCGCTGGAACTTACAAAGTTCGCGTTACTGCTGTCGGCAAAGCCGAATACGTTGTCGAAGTGCGTATCGTTGCCGACCAGGTTACAGAAATTAACGTAAGACTTCGTGATGAAGGTGTTCAAACTGAAGTAATCGAAGTCGTTGCAAAAAAAGAACTGGTCGATAAAACTGCAATCGGTTCGAAAAACGTTCTCTCAGGCGAAGACCTTACCAATATCGCTCGCGAAGGCTTGGCAAGCGTAGTTGGTATGAGTGCTGGTGTTACAAACACCGGTGGTGGATTTGCTATTCGTGGTAGCCGTGCCTCCGAATCTCAAATCCGTTACAATGGCCTTGATATTGGTAACCAGTTCACTGGCGGTTTCGGTGCAGCTGGTTCTTACTACGCTCCTATCGTTTCTACTAACGCAACAGAAGAAGTGCAGGTTCTCAAAGGTAGCTTCTCCGCAGAAGTTGGCGAAGCATTAGGTGGCGTTGTAAATACTGTTCCTAAAACTGGACGCACCGACCGTTACGAAGGTTTCTTGCGCTACAGAACTGACGCTGCTGCTCTTTGGGGACGTCAGAAAAACGGACTTAAAGTTGTTCAAGACGGAACTCGCTACAAGGCTGTTGATTATGGCGAAGGTGCTAAACTTCAAGGCAAAAACGAACATCTTGTCGAATTCGGCGTCGGTGGTCCACTCCCTTTAATCGATGGTTCTACTTTCTATATTTCAACTAACTATCTTTATGAAAAATATCGTAGTGCAAGCTATAAAATCTATGATCCTCTTGGCAATAATTTAGGTCAAATGCCTGATAACCAATTATGGAGAAAAAATATTACTGGTGTTTTGTCCTTTGCTGTTACTAACGACATAAAACTTATCACCGGTGGTATGTTCGGTATGACAAATTATGAAAATTCTTCTCGTTCTTGGCTATATGCTAACGATGAAGGAACTCCACTGATGAAAGATGGCAAAATTGACATTGTTAATGGTGTTCCCACTCCTAATGGAATTCCTGAACGCGTTGTCAAACAAAATGTTGTTAATATTCAATTGTCGAATGTTTACGCTCGTATTAATCATACTTTAACTGAAAGTAGCTACTACCAGCTTACTGTTTCACAAAATATCCAAAACGAAGCTGGTTCGAGACGTAAGAAATGGGAAGACCCTGGTTACTTCTCCGGTTTCGAACTTTATGAACCAGAAGATAAATATGTCTTTGATGGTATTCAAAACAAATTAGTGCCTGCTCCACAGGGCGTTGGCGACAAAATTATCGACATTTATCAATCTCTTACAGAAATTCGCCCATCCGAAGATGGGTACATTAAAAAAGACTTTATTGCTAAAAATCCTCTCACGGGATATTACGAAGGTAGCGGAAACGCAACTGGTGCAAACAACGCTTATGGTTTGCCTAATGCTTACTATACTCACGGTAATTCAAGTGGTTTTGAATTCCGTGAAGGTTCATATATTCAAATCGACGGTAGCTACACAAACGTTTTCAAAACTGGCGATTTCGACCATAATGCTAAAGCAGGTTTCGAAATGCGTTTTGTCGAACTGCACCGTCATCAAAACTCAAATCCCTGGGATGGTAACCCATTCTATGATATTTATACCGACCGCTGGGGCGGCAATATTTATGCCGATAATGAACAACTTTATAAAGAATCCAGCAAGCCTTTCAAACCTTTCAAATTCGCTGCTTATGCGCAAGACCAGTTCTCATATAAAGGCATTATTCTCTCTGCTGGTTTGAGATTGGATATATTTAATTCAAACTCGCTTTATAGAACTGACCTTACCAGATTTACTTCTATCGTTACTGATAGAAATACTTTCAAAGATTCTGAAATGAAATATCAGGTGAGCCCAAGAATTAACATCACTTATCCAATTACTGAAAAATCCAATCTCTCTATTGCTTACGGTATGTACTTCAAAACGCCACTTCTATCAAATATCTATGATAACTTCAACGTTTCCCGTCTTCGTTCTGGCAGCAGCTTAGGAAATCCAAATATGGAAGCTGAAAAGAGCCGCCAATACGAAGTTGCTTATAGAAACCAATTGACCGATGATTTCTCTATGACTATTACATCGTATTTCAAAGATACATATAACCAATTAGGTGTTATCTACGTTGCTGCTACTCCTGACCCGTTCTATTTGCTCGATGTAACTGAATATAGTAACTCTCGCGGTATTGAATTCGAACTTTACAAACGCGCTTCTGATAATATTGGCTTCCAGATAAATTATACACTGTCCTATTCTGATGGTACTTCCTCAAGTGCATTTGAAAATGCAGGTATCGATATTGACCCTTATTCTCAAAAGCCTACTTTTCCACTCGCTACTTATCCTCTTGATAACGATGTCCGTCACGTAATTAACTATAACGTTTTCTTCTACTGGCAAAAAGGCGAAGGTCCATCTATCGGTGGTATCTATCCACTTGAAAATACCACTTTCTCATTTACTGGTGGCTATGAATCTGGTTCTCCATATACTCGCGTTGACCTTAATGGCAGACCAATTTCAGAACGTAATGCTGAACGCGGTCCTTCTTATTGGAGTTTGGATGGCAGAGTTGCCAAATCATTCTTCCTTCGCGATTGGTTCGGTCAGGGTATGAAAAATTCACGCATCGAGTTCTTCGCCGATATGCGTAATATTCTTAATATGCGCGGTCCAGCTGGCTTCTATACAACCACCGGCGACCCAATTGATGATGGAATTACCTTAAATCGTGAAATAGGTACTTTTTCTGAGGTACCACTATATAAAGAAGCAAATTATGCTCAGGCCGAAAGCTTCCGCTCAGACCAATATGATTCTTATGGAAATAGATTATATAATCCTATTGCTGATTTAGATGGCAATGGAATAGTTACTCAGCTCGAAAAATATCAACAATTCTTGAAAAATGCTGAAACATCTTTGAAATTCCGTTCTCTTTTCCGTACGCCATTTAGAATTTGGCTCGGATTTAATATGTATTTCTAATTGAGTTTATGATTAATAATATAAAGGATGTAAAAAGAATATGAATCCTAAAAAATTTCTGCTAATACTTGTTGCTCTGGGGCTTTCTGCCAGCTCGCTTTTTGCTGATGTCGCTCGTGATGCGCAAGGCAAGCCTCTCTATGATGTTCAAAGAGCAGCTCGTGGTGTATTTGATTTGCAAAAAAATACTGTTAGTAACCTTGAGTTTTATACTACTAACTACGGTATTTTTGCCTTGAATACTGCTCTCAGTCAAGGTAGCGGTATTTGGCCTCGTGGTTCACAAAATCACTACATTTTCGGTGGTGGTGTCTGGTTCGCTGCCAAGAAAAAAAGACCTGGTACCGATCAATTCAGAAACTATGTTACTGTTACATATAACCCTAACTCAGGTGCTTCGTGGATGGTGCCCGGCAGAATTGCCGATGGTGATTTAGTTGATAACGAAGCCGCAAAAAAATACAGGGTTTATTTCTCAACTGACTTTTATTCAAATGACGGCAAACCAATTAACGAAGATGATGGTCCAAATTGGCCTATCTGGGATGCCAATCCTGATCCAAACGCAGTTGTAACTAAGGATAGATATTTCGGTTGGTATATACCAGATGTTGGTATGCGTAATACTAATACTTATCCAAAAGGTCCTGCTTTCATTTCTGGCGAAGATATTTTTGCAACTTACAAAGATACTGATTTAAGCCGCTACGAAGGTGGTACTGCTCAACGCCGTCAGGAAGGTTATCCGCTTCGCCTCCAATTCGAACAAATGATTTATTCCTGGGGATTCGGCGATTATCGTGATATAGTGTTCTTAGCTTACAACATTACAAATCATTCCACTGATACATTAAGGGAATGCTGGCTCGCACCTGTTATGGACGTTGATATGGCTATCTCCTCCAATCTAAGCGCTGGTGCAGCAAACGATAGAGTAAAATTCTATAATACTGATACTACTCTTAACCTCGCATTCCAATGGACTAATACAGACCGAGGCGAACGCGGTCAAGGCTTTGGTTACCTTGGCTATACATTCCTCGAAAGCCCTGCTGTAATTCAACATTATGATACCGTATGGACAACCGATTCTCTAACAGGTGAAAAGAAAATCGAAAGATTAGACCTTGTTATTAAAGAAGATAGTGGTTTCATTCGCAAAGATAGTGTTTACTATGCTTATAGTAGCCAGCTCGGTTTGCGCACCTTCAGAAACTGGTCTATTGACTACGATCCAAAAGAAGACGACGAAAGATATTCATTCATCGCTGCTGGTATTCGCGAAGGTGATACAGGTCCTGGCGACAAACGCTTTATGATGGCAACCGGTCCGTTCAATATGCGTCCAATGGACACTGTTCGCGTTGTGGTTGGTATCATTCTTGCAAATACTTCAAAGGGCGGTGATGCTGACGGTTCGGAAGAAGACGTTCAAGATCTTGTAAGAAAAACTAAATTCGCTATCGACGTATATAATAAAAACTTCGCTGCTCCAAAACCTCCTAATAGAACTGTTTTCTTAAAAGCAGAAGGTATGAATAATGCTGTTAGCATTACCTGGGATTCCACAGCAGAAGTTTCCGTTGATCCATTAGAACGTGGTATGGACTTTATGGGATATGCTCTTTATCGCGCTCGTCGTACTGATTTAGATGCTTACGATCAGAATACAATTGCTCCAAACAGCGAATTCCCTCGTGGCAAAGGTCCTCTTGGTTGGAAGCTTTTACGCAAATGGGTTATGCCTACTCCTTTTCAGAAATCGTATGTTAAAACCGGTGATGAGAAAAATACTGATTACCCAGCTATCGATTCACTGAGAATTGTCGGTCCTTATGTTGATGCTAATTATAACATTATTGATTCTATGGTTGTCCGCGTTATGCGCGTCCCAAATGGTTGCAATCTTTATCCTACATCAGTTGTTAGAAATACTCTCTATATAGACCCAACATTTAGAGCAAACAATCCATATCCTACTGCTCCTGTTGTAGCAAATTTTGATACAAGTTATTACTCACAGCCCTGGGGTCCTTACTTCAACAGTATTGCTAATTTCAAAAAAATTACTTTAACTAATTCACAGACAGGTGAATTAATCGACTTCCCATATATTAGTTATAATGTTAAAGAAAGAAATTTCTTTGCTGATAGTATTCTTACTGGCTTGATTTATATCAACCGAGCTTTAATGAAATACAACCCTCTTCTTTACGAGAAAAAATCAATTAACATTGACACTGCTTATCTCAATTCAATTCCTGCTGACGGTCTTGTTTATATGAAAGATAATGGAAAACTTACTCAAACAGTTGATACTGCTTACTTGAAGAATACTTTACGCTCTGCATATATCGATGGAAAACTTACATTTATAGTTGACGCTTACGTCCCTCTTCCAAAAAATCAATGGATGCAAAACGAAGATCAGGTCAACAATGCTTTACAAGAAATCTATAAATTAATACTTGAAGGTAAGGTTTCAGATTATCATTTCCGTGAGTTTGAAAGCACTCCTGACGTTCAGCAAAATGTAATTATTCCTTATATGGCAAAAATTACTAATAATCGCACTTTCATCGATATTGGCGACGATAATGATGATGGTGTTATTACTACTAACGACGACCCTACTAAAACTGAAAAACTTATTAATAACATCCCTTATTATTACAAGATTTTAGCTTTGGATGAAGGCGATTTTACCCAACCAACACCTGGTAAATATAATGATGGTAACCCTGGACTTCCTAACTTCACCGAAGTATACCCTGCTGCTCCTCGCGCCGAAAAACGCCTAAAGTTTGAAGTAATCGACGTTGATAAAAACATCGGTGGTCTTTATAACTTCAACTTCTACGCTGTTGATCCTGAACGCGCTATGCAGCTATTTGGTGGCGATACCCTCGAATTAGAATTCCAGCCATACTGGTACCAACGTGAACTTCGTTTCTTGGGTCGCCCCGAAACTGATGTGAATAAATTCGGATTGTATCAAAGAAGAATGACTTTAAGAAATATCAGTAAAAATCAAACTTTATTTGATGGCATAACATTCTTTGAAGTTCAGCCTTGCTACCTTGAATCATACAGAGGTCTATTTACTGAAAACGCATTCTCTTACGTTCTTTCAGATACATTGGTTCTTGACAGTATTTCAGGTAAAACTGTAACATTCGGAACTCCCGAAAGCCGCGAAATTATTACACGTTCAGGCAAATTCTCAAGCGGTAATTTTAAAGAAACGGGATACTGCTATTCATACTCAATGCTACCACCAGCATACGGAACATTAGGTTTTGACTTCGATTTCGCTATCCAACAATTTGGTGGTAACTTCCGCCCCGATACAATGACTATCCATAAAGCTAAATATGCTGATGGAGGTTCAAATCGTACTACAAATGCATCAACTCATATCGGCATTAAACGCAATTTAGATAGGAAACCAAATCAAGATATTGTTCTTACTACTCAACCTGTGAATTCGTACTACACATTCCAGACATACGATAGAGTTGCTGGTGGTGTTACTTATGGTTCTTTCAACAATGGCCCAGGTGAGTATGTCGTTGAATTCTTGCCTGGTGGCGAAGAAATTATGCACTTAGAATGGGGTCCTGATAATCAAAAACAAAACAAGCGTTTCAGAGTGCCTTATCTCAATCTTCGTATTACAAACCGCATTAGCTACGAGCGTCCTGCTCCTGAAAAAGGACCAAACGCAACTGAAAAAGTAACATATCCTGATGAAATCAAGCATATGTTTATCGACACTATCCCGGCACATACTACTGCTTACTTCCAATTCCCTGCTCGTTATTATCCCGACCCACGCAATCTGGCTTATCACGGCATTAATACTAATGAGTACATTGGCAAGTATAATATTGCAGCTTATGGCTGGGTAAATGGTCGCCGTGCTACTGCATTGCAAGCTCCACGCGTATTCGCTCGTCCTTATGGTACTGAACTTGCTAAAAAAGCAAAAACATACGTTGGTCAAGGTAAATATTACTTGACTGGTATTTCAGAAGATGGTCAGGATACTGTTGATTTCTGCCACGGCTTGGATATCTCCGGCGTTCTCTTCGGTCTTGACTACGTAAATCGCGGTGGTCGCTTCCCGAACGAAAATGAATGGGGTAGAGCTACCGACTATACTTTTGGCGAAGACTTCAAACCAGGTGATAAAATCGTTCTCAGCACATTCGGTGGTGCTTTGGGTCTGCCAATGCCAGGCGCCAAAGTTCGCGTAAAAATCTCCAAACCTATGGAAGAAGGCGAAAAATACACTGATAAACTTCTTGACCAAATCCAGGTTGTGCCTAATCCATATTACGTAACTCATCAAGGTCAACGTTCACCTTATGATGCTAAAATCTATTTCACTCGTTTGCCAAAAGTTTGCACAATTGATATTTACACTATCACCGGCGACCTTGTGATTTCGATTAAGCACGACGAAAATACTTCATCTGAAAAAGACCGCTATGCTCTCAATATTTGGGACTTGCTCACTAAGAACGGACAACGTATTGCAAGCCAAACTTTAGCGGCTGTTATTACTACACCAGACGGTGCACAGACTATTAAGAATTTCTCAGTAGTTGTTGGTGGTTTCAGAATTACTACTGAATAATTAATAACTTGCGGTAGAAGGGGGCTTTCCCCCCTCTGCCGTGAATGTTTAATTACTTGATAATTGGAGAATAAAATGAAAAAAATAGTATATCTTATCGCAGTTTGTTTAGTCTTGATGAGCACCAACAATCTTTTCGCATTGGAAAATACTTACGGTTCGTCCAAAGGTGGAAAAGAACTTCGTAAAGTAGGTGCCGCTGGTGCTCAATTCTTAAAAATTCCTGTTGGTGCAAGAGGAAGCGCAATCGGCGCCGCTTATTCCTCTATGGTGAATGACCTCTCTGCAATCTATTGGAACCCTGCCGGCTTAGCAGACGTTCGTGCTATGGCAGGCGAATTTTCTTACACTCAATGGTTGTTCGACTTCAGCCACAACTTTGCTGCTGCTTCTATGCCTATTGGCGAAAACTTTGTGGTTTCTGCACACGTTACCTCGCTTAATAGCAGTGATATTGAAATTACAACAGTTGAACGCCCCGAAGGCACCGGCTATGAATATCAAGCATCGGACGTTGCTGTTGGTGTTACCTTTGCCGGTTACCTTACTGACCAGTTCTCTTTCGGTATTACCGCTAAATTTGTCAATAACTCTTTTGCTGAAATGGATGCTAATGGTATCGCTTTCGATGTCGGTACTATGTATAATACTGGTATTAACGACATTAAACTTGGCTTCTCTATTCACAATCTCGGAACTGAACAAAAATACACGGGTCGTGGGCTTCGCTCATCTAAAAAATATCACGACGCTCTCTGGGCTGCCCCAATCGACGTAGATTATCTCTCTTATTACCATAATATTCCTATTATTTTCCGTGCTGGTCTTTCTGGAAACGTCTATAAAGACGAACAGCACAAAGTTGATGCAGGTGTTGGATTTACCACTCTTTCCGATACTCCCGAACAGTTCTCAATCGGTGCTGAATACACCTGGAAAAATATGATTTCTTTCCGTGCTGGCTATGTTTTCAACACTGACCAATTCGGTTTCTCGGGCGGTGTGGGCTATTCATACCTAACTGACCAATTCTACGGAAAAATTGATTATTCAATCAGCCCTACTTTTGATATTGGTTTAGTAAATCGTATTACAATTCAAATCGGTTTGTAATTTTCTCTGTTTAGCAATGATGCCGTTTACTTCCGTAGGCGGCATCTTTCTTTTTTAATATAATGATAATTATCTATAATATTGCCCTGCTTATTCTCTATTTTTTCTCTTTTATCTTGAAACCTTTCTTCCCAAAATTCAAAGAAAGAGAAAAAAATGTCAATTCATCGCTTCAATCTCTAAATAAACTCGACCACACAAGAAAAAAAACTTGGTTCCACGCAGCCTCTGTTGGTGAATTCGAACAAGCAAAGCCTATTATTGAAACTCTGAAATCAAAATTCCCTGATTTACAAATCATTTGCTCGTTTTTTTCGCCCTCTGCATACAGAACACAAGCAAAATATGAATACGCCGACGCTACGTTCTATCTTCCGCTTGATTTGCCAACAAACTCAAAGTTTGTCATTAATAAAATTAAACCCAATGCAGTTGTTTTTGTTCGTTATGAACTCTGGGCAAACTATCTATTTCTATTGAAAAAATATAATGTTCCTACTTTTCTTGTTAATGCTACTGCACCAAACCAAAACTTCTTTAATAAAATGCTTTTTATGAAGAAATTCTACAAGTTTGTTTTTTCACTTTTCCATACGATTTTTGTTGTAAATTCCGACCATTCCCATTACTTTAAGCAGTTGGATGTGAAGCCCGATGTTCAGATTCTTCCCGACACTCGTTTCGATAGAATTGTCCAGAAAGTCGAGACCGCAAAATCTAAACCAATTATTTCACATTCCTCATTTTCAGATAAATTCATTTTTGTTGCAGGAAGTATCTGGGAAAAAGATTTTGAAATAATAGCAAATGCCCTAATCAAGTATAATTCGAATAATTCAAATAAAATTACTTCAATTCTTGTTCCGCACGAGCCACACGAAACTTTTCTCCAAACCATCGAAACTGTTTTCCCAAATTCGATTAGATTGTCCAAACTTCTTTCTGAACCGCAGACTATTCAATCTGGTGGTGTTGTCCTTGTCGATAGTATTGGCAAGCTCCTGATGCTCTATTCAAACGCTTATTTTGCTTATGTTGGCGGTGCTTTTGGAGTTGGAGTGCATTCTCTCACTGAACCTGCGGGATACGGCATACCCATTGCCTGCGGTCCAAATTGCTTCAATTCACCTGACGCAAAGCCAATGCTCGATTGCAATGCACTATCAATAATACGCAATTCTGATGAATTCCACCGCTTGATAACGGAATTAACAAATAATCAAACTCTGCATAAAATCCGCTCCGAGGCTTCTCGAAATTATGTCTATTCCAAAGTTGGTTCTTCCGATAAATTTGTCGAATTTTTATCTCAATTTCTACAATGACTTTCCATCAAAATTATCTCTTATTATTAATTCTAATTTTGTGCGTTTCTTGTGTTAGAACACCCAATTCACCCGAAAACTCGGATTTTATTACAGGGGAAAACGGCGTATTTATTCTTTGCGAAGGTCTATGGGGAAGCGATAACGCTACTATTTCACGATTTGATTTCTCTAATGGCATAATCATTAATCAATATTTCAGGAAAGCTAATCCAGAACTAAGAATTGGCGATACCGCCTCCGACCTTGAAATAAAAGGTGATACCGCCTTTGTTTCTGTTTCAACAAGTTCAACTATCGAGGTTTTTAGCAAAATTAATGGCAAATCTATCGGCAGGATATTTCTTCCTCAAAATTCTATGCCACGCGATATTGTTATCATAAACGATACAATCGGATATGTAACCTTGCTTTTTAAAAATCAAATTGCAAAATTTAACCCGAAAACTCTAACATACAGCGGCGAAACAATCGATGTCGGTCCTTTTCCTGAGGGGGCAACAAGACTTGGTAATTACCTTTATGTTGCTAATTCAGGTTATGGTGATTTCTTTCACTATGCTCCGAAAGCAGGTTCTTTATCTGTTGTTGATATTAACAATTCCAAAGAGTTCAAAAGTATATTTTGTGGCAAAAATCTTATCGAAGTAGTTGCGAACGCAAAATACAATCGTATTTACGCTGCATACTATAATCTGCCCTCGCTTCCTGATTCGCTCGGTGGCATAGTTGAAATTGATGCTGCAACCCACCAAATCACTCGCCATTGGCGAACCCGTCCCACTGACATTACTCTATCACCATCGATGGACACACTCTATTTCCTTCAAGGTAATACTGATGCAATTTCTGGCGTATTCTTCATTCCATTAAATAAATCTTTTGCTCAAATTGAGCAAAAAATAATAAACAAAAACCCAAATTCAATCTGGTATTCGCTTGCAATCAGTCCTGATGCTTCTCTTGTTTTAGTCGGTAATGCTAAAAGATTTACTTCTAATGGGGAACTCTTAATTTTCAAAAATAATTTCGATTCAATACCAATAAAAACTTACCCCGTAGGTGTCAATCCTAATAAAATTGTATTCTTCTGATAATTTAATAATCTTCGTTTATTCCGTTTCCTCTATTTTTTCAACTCTGCGTATACCTTTGATTAAAAGCAACTTGCCAAATATTTCATTTAATTGATTTTCGTCTTTTACGTAAACTGTGATGGCTCCCTCGAACATTGAACCCGAAGTATCAAGATTAACTCTTCTGATGTTGTTCGAACCAATCGCCATAGTTATATCCATCAGCATTCCCTCGCGGTCCTCTCCTTTTATCAAAAGTTTCACTTCATAGTTTTTCTTCATATTCTGCGAACGGTTTTGAAGAGTAGAATTATATTTAAAGTAATTATGTAGATGAAAAACTGCCTTGAACGACACAACAAATTCTTTCCACTCAACTGTTGGGAAACTATTTGGTGATGAAATTACCTCAACCTGGTCGCCATTTCTAAGTTTATACTTTAATTCCTGCACTATTCCATTAACCTTACCCGAAATACAGTGCAGACCTAATTCCTGACTTATATTAAAAGCAAAATCGATAATTGTTGCTCCTTCGGGCAACTTTATCGGATGCCCATCCTTGGAATATACTGTTAGTTCACTATCAAAGAGATTTGTCTTAATCGAATCCCAGATTATTTGCGTGGCTCGTTCGCCTTCTGTTAATATCATATCTCGCATCCAATTGCCCCAGTTCTGAACGTCGGTGTCGTTCAATGCTAATGCTCTAATTCTCCCCGATTTCAACGAAAACTTAGCCGCAAATCCGCCTTCCGCTATTTTCTCCATCTCTTCTGTTCGAATTAGTATCTCAACACGCTTCCCATCGGGACCGAAAAGTTCAGTGTTCAGCGACCTATACCAGTCCAGCTTTGGATTTGCTACGTAATCGGCAAAACTAATTGCATTAAACGCATTTGCTAATATTCCGTGAGCACGATAACATTCCGCAACATCGTTTGTTTTTAGAATTAAAACTATCGAATAAAAATTATCAATATCCTCTAAACTTTTGCCATCTTTTATCATCTGAAAGATTTCATATTCATACTTATGCACAATTGTTATAGTCGCTTCTATTCCTTTTTCCTTTAAACTTTTTTGAATTAGATTAATAAATACCTTTATATATTCGATGAAGTCTCGTCGTTTGCTATTTAGTGCATCTTTTATTGCTTCGTATGTTTTTCTATCCGAGTAATAAAATGCCCTATTTTCCATCTCCATTCTTACTTTATTCAGCCCAAGCCTATGTGCAAACGGTACGTAGAAATTCAGCGTTTCCACAGCAATTTCATACTGTTTTTCCTGTCCCAAATAATGCAAGGTTCGCAAATTATGCAACCTATCAGCGAGCTTAATTAGTATTACTCTTACATCTTTTACCAGCGACAAAAACAGCTTCCTGTAAGTTTCCGCTTTCTTTATTTTGATTAATTCTTTTTCATTTTTCACTAAGTTTATTAATTCCTTGTCAGGTTCGTCTATCTTTGTTACTGCATCAACAATTTCAGCAATTTCTTCTGAGAATTCATTTGCTATTTTTTCTCTTGTAACTGATTCAACGTCTTCTATTGTATCGTGCAGCAACGATGCAACAATGGACTGCTCATCGTAAATACTTAATTCTTTCATCAAAATTAATGTTACATTTAGTGGGTGTGTGTAGTAAGGAAATTCACTTTTACGCAATTTTCCTCTATGATGATCTACGCAAAACCAATATGCCTTGGTTATTAAATCTATGTTTAATGAATTGTCGGTTTCGGTTACTTTCTCTAAAAATATATCTAAATCTTTATTCTCATCTCCACTAAATATACCCTGCTCATCGTATTCATCTGGAAATTCGTATATTTGCTCCATATTTTACTTTGCTTTTATAATAAAATAAAAAAATATTATTGTAATGAAAAATAATTAAAATTATTGACAATTCAAAAAAAATTAGTTTCCCTCGATAGATTTTAATTATGATAAATTTCAAATAAATTGTATTTTTATAATTGTAATTTCATCTCTATTGCTATGAATATTTATGAGGAAATATTTAATAATAGTCTTGATGCTAAATGTATTTTAGACGAAAATTCTCAAATTGTTGCTTATAACTCTGCTTTCTCCCATATTTTCGTCTGCGATAGTTCTTGCAAAGGAAAATTCTTTAACGACGTTACTAATCTGCGGCTGGATTTGGCTTCTTTTAATAATAAAACTAAACTTCATATAAAATATGAAAATGCGAAAAACGAAACATATTACCTCGAAGTTTCTTGCTTAATAATTAACCAGATGGGGAAGAGGTTATTTTGTCTTTTCTTCGAAGATAATACCGAAAAATTATTGAAAGAATATGCCCTGCAAGAAGCAGAAATTGAGAAAGAAACCATTCTTGACTACCAAACCGACTTTGTTATTGTTCAAGACCTTGATTACAATATTCTTTGGGCAAATAAAAGTGCAACGGAAGGCTCGAACCTCACACTTAAAGAAATGCTTAATCGCAAATGCTACGAAATCTGGGCAGATGATAATTCCCCTTGCGAAAATTGCTCCGTTTTTCGTGTCAAACAATCCTTAAAACCCGAAGAATTTGTCCGCAAAACACGAAATGGCACTTATTGGCTAATCAAAGCCTCTCCCATTTTCAAAAAAGACGGAAAATTACACCGAATTCTGGAAGTTGCTGAAAACATCACTCACAAAAAAGAACAAGAGAGAATTATCGCCGAAAACGAAGCCCAATATAGAACGCTCGCTAAATACGCACCTGTCGGAATAATTGTTTTAGATAATCTTGTCCCCGTATTCGCTAATCCGAAAGCTCTGGATATCCTGGAATTCAAAGACTTGCAAGTATTTAGTATAAGTGAACTACTTAAACACATATACCCTGATGATTATGAATATTTCCAGAATTTTATCGAAATGATGCGAGATTATAAACTGAAAGATGAAAATGTTACAATAAAGTTTAGATTAGAAAAAAACGATAAAATAAAATATATTATCTCAACTGTTTCCTTTTTTAATGTGCTTGATAAAAACTACTATCAGATTATTATTCTCGATAATACTGAGCTTGAAGAACTATCCGCCATTCAGAGAAAACTTGCTGTTGAAACTGTTTACCTTAACGAAAAAAATAAGCTTATTGAGGAACTTAACAAACGTCATAAGCATCTTGCTAAAAAATATAATATTTCCGATGATGATGTGCGCCGACTTAATAAACTGCTCAATTCATATTTCCTACCTGAACGTGATTGGGAAATATCAAAAAAGCATTTCGAAGCTGTTCACAAAAATTTCTTCACGAACTTGAAGAAAAAATTCCCAAATCTTACTCAAAATGAACTGCGCCATTGCGCCTATATTCGTATGAACTACACGACAAAAGAGATTGCCCGTATTCTAAACGTTGCACCTTCCAGCGTCCAGAAAGCCCGACTTCGTTTGAAGAAAAAACTTAATCTTAATACTCATCAAGACCTCTTCCTTTATATTATGTCCATATAACTAATGCCCTTCCTTATTTTATTTTTTTTATACCTAAATAATTTGTAGTTTTGAATTTATGTTTTGTGCAAAATTTAGTATAAACTAAAGTAATAAGTTAAATGGAAAAACAAAGAACTATTTCAAAAGAGGTATCCTTTTCCGGTATTGGTCTGCATACAGGCAATCCTTCTACAATCACTTTTAAGCCGGCTCCTGCAAATTATGGATATAAGTTTATCCGCACCGATTTAGAGAAAAGAGTTGAAATCCCCGCACTTGTCGACTATGTTGTTGACCTTTCTCGCGGAACTACTCTTGGTATAGACGATGTCCGCGTTCATACTGTTGAGCACGTTCTTGCTGCTCTTGCTGGTATGCGCATTGACAACTGTATCATAGAGCTTTCCGCAAACGAACCGCCTGTTGTCGACGGCAGTTCCCTGCCTTATGTCGAAGCTTTGAAGCAAGCGGGAATAGTCGAGCAAGATGCTGAACGTAAATACCTCGTTATTGATGATACTGTTCGCTACACAAACGAAGCCAAACAAGTCGATATCGTTGCTCTACCTCTCGATGACTACCGCATAACTGTTATGGTAGATTATTTCAATCCCGCATTAGGTAGTCAGCATACCGGTTTGTTTAATTTAGAGCAAGAATTCGAAACAGAATTTGCTCCTGCTCGCACTTTCTGCTTCCTTACAGAAGTCGAAATGCTATATAAAAACGGTCTGATTAAAGGTGGTAGCCTTGATAGTGCCATCGTTATCATTGATTGCGAACTTTCCGAAGATAAAAAACAATGGGTTAAAGAAACTTTTAAAGTTTCTGATGTGCCTGATTCACTTGTTAATGGCGGTATTCTTAATAATTCTTCTTTGCGTTTCAAAAATGAACCTGCACGCCATAAGTTGCTTGATATGATTGGCGATTTAACTCTTGTTGGTGCTCCAATCAAAGCCCAAATTCTTGCTGCTCGACCAGGTCACGCAAGCAATTTCGAGTTTGCGAAACTCCTCCGCAAAAAATATCTCAAACAACTCGAATTAGAGCGGCTTAATCCATCGAAAGCACCTGATGTTGTTCTCGATATCAACGGGCTTCTCAAAATTATGCCCCATCGTTACCCATTTTTGCTAATTGATAGAATTATTCATTTCAATGAAGAAAAAACTAAGATTATTGGATATAAAAACGTTACTTTCAACGAACCATTTTTCGTTGGTCACTTTCCCGAACGACCCGTTATGCCGGGCGTACTAATTTGCGAAGCACTTGCTCAAACGGGCGGTTTAATTGTTTGGAGCCAGCTCACACCCAAAGAAGTTGGTAATAAACTTCTTTTCTTTATGGGAATTAAAAACGCTCGTTTCAAAAAACCCGTCCTTCCAGGAGACCAACTGGTTATGGAAGTTGAACTTACTCATAAAAAACTCAATACTCTTATGTTCAAAGGTGTTGCTTATGTCGACGGTACCCCCGTTGCAGAAGCAGAATTTCAAGCAGCAATTGTTGATAGGTAATATATGGCAGTACAAATTCATCCATCAGCTGTGGTTTCGCCTAATGCTCAATTAGGTGAAAATGTTGTTATTCACCAAAATTGCTTCGTCGGCGACAAAGTTACTATCGGCGACGGCTCGGTTCTTATGGCTGGTGCTTATGTCGACGGCAGAACTACCATTGGTAGTAATTGCAGGCTTTTCCCATACTCCATTGTTGGCACTGAACCGCAAGATTTAAAATATGCCGGTGAAGATACTCTCACTATTATTGGTGATAATACCGTTATCCACGAGTTTGCAACAATCCATCGTGGAACTGCATCCACCGGTAAAACTTCCGTTGGCTCTAATTGCTTGATTATGGCTTATTGCCACGTTGCTCACGATTGCTCGGTTGGCGATAACGTAATTATGTCGAATGTCGCTCAAATTGCTGGGCACGTCCATCTCGAAGATTTTGTTATTCTTGGTGCTTTTGCTAAAATTCATCAGTTTGTTACCGTTGGCAAACACGCTATGGTTGGTGCCGATATTAAAGTCGTTATGGACGTCCCTCCATTCGTTCTCATCGGACGAAATCCACCCCGCGTTGAAAAAGTCAACAAAATTGGCTTGCGACGCAGAGGTTTTTCGGAAGATGTGATTAACGAACTTCAAACTTTCTACGATACTGTGCTATTCTCGGGCTTCAATAATAAGCAAGGTATTGAAGAATTTATGAAAAATCATCCTCAATTTTCAGATGATGTCCAATATTGCATCGATTTTATAAGAAATTCCTCTCGTGGAATTCATAGATAAAGAATAGTGATTTTTTTAATAAAAAAGAGGCTGTTGATTTTTCAGCCTCTTTTTGTTTTACTTAATATACAATCTTAATTATCACTTTCATTCCAAACTATTCATATCTCAATGCTTCTATTGGGTCTAAATTAGCCGCACGCATAGCAGGAATAAGTCCGGCTAACACTCCAACTATTATTGATACAATTGTTGCTATGATTAGCAAATTCAGCGGTATTACAGGCGATAGGAAGTTGAAACTATCGTTCCATTGTGGTAAATATGTTGCCACTAAGTAAACTAATACTGAACAAAACACGAACGATGTTATTGCTCCAATCATACACAGAACTGCCGCTTCAACAAGAAACTGATACAAAATAGAACGTTTTTTTGCTCCAACCGCTTTGCGTATTCCTATTTCTTTTGTTCTCTCCGTTACCGATACAAACATTATGTTCATTATTCCAATCATACCTACCAAAAAAGATAGAAAAGTCATTCCTATACCAATACCCCAGACTGCCGCCCTGATTGTTACAAACGATTTTTCGAAGGCCTGACTTTCGTTTATTGAAAAGTCGTTTTCCTTTCCCGGTGGTATGTTCCTAACTGTTCGCATCACTCCCTCAGTTTCAGCTCGTACTTCATCCATTGCACTTATGCTGCCAGCTTTCACACAAATTGTAAAACTTCTATTTGTATATCCAAATGTAGAGAAGAAACTTTTCATTGGAAAGTAAATAACATTATCAACAAAATCTAACATCATTGTGCCTTGTTTTGTAATTTGACCAACTATTAGAAAGTTTCTTCCGTTGATTTTGATTGTTTTGCCTATTCCATTGCTATCGGGAAAAATCCGAGCTGCTGGTATAGAACCAATTACGCAGACATTTTCTCCATTCCTATCTTCGAACTCGCTGAAAAATCTACCGCGTTCAATATTTCCCATAGGTGTTTTTGCATATTCGTATGTTACGCCTTCTATTGATATCCCCGAGTATGTTTCGCCCGCGTACTTAACCGTTCCACCCCAATACCGAGCGTTCGGAACCACTACTTCTGCTGAGCGAATTAGTTCTTTGAAGCGTAGTGCTTGTTCATAAGTTATATTTTTTCGTGCTTGCACTTCTTTCCAGTTTTTACCACCTGCCCAATCCCATTTATCAACATAAAGCATATCTTTACCGATAATGTTAAAGGTATCTTCTACTGCTTTGTCCAGCCCGGCTAATATCCATCCCATTATTATTACAAAAGAAATCCCAATTACTACTCCAAGCGAGGCAAGCCCCGAACGAAGCTTTGCCGACTTCATCGATTCAAACGCAATTTTTATGGATTCTTTTATTTCGAGCAGTAACATAATTTTCCCATCAATTATAGATAAATCGGATTTGGATTTTGCACTTCCTTTTCGATTAATCCGTCGCGAATTCGAATTATTCTATGTGCGTGGCGTGCTATATCTTCTTCGTGAGTAACCAGAATTATTGTGTTGCCCGCTTTCCATAGCTCAGCAAACAATCTCATTATATCTTCGCCTGTCTTTGTATCTAAATTTCCCGTTGGTTCGTCCGCAAGAATTATTGACGGATTTGTAATTAAGGCTCTCGCAATTGCTACTCTTTGACGTTGCCCGCCGGATAGTTCGTTCGGTTTGTGGCTCATTCGGTCCTCAAGTCCCACATCAGAGAGTGCTTTCTTTGCACGCTCAATTCGCTCGTTTCTGCTTATTCCCGCATATATAAGTGGAAGTTCAACATTTTTTAGAGCTGTTGCACGTGCCAGTAAATTAAAAGTCTGAAATACAAATCCAATTTTTCGATTACGGATTTCTGCAAGTTCGTTGTCTGTAAGAGAACTTACATCAACACCTTCGAAATCATATTTGCCCGAAGTTGGTGTATCCAGACATCCAATAATATTCATCAAAGTCGATTTCCCACTACCCGATGGTCCCATTATTGCCACATATTCATTTCGGTGAATTTTCAGAGATACATCTCGCAGGGCAAATACTTTTTCGCTCCCGATGTCATAAACCTTAGAAATATGTTCAATCTCTATCAGCAAATCATTCTCTTTCATTATTTTTTCCCGGCTTTATTAGGTTTCTTCCCGAATAGTGTATCTACTTTTACTTTTGCTCCATCTGTAAGCAACTTACTTACTGCCTGATAGCTCCCAGAAATCACTTTTTCACCTAATGATAGTCCCGAAATAATTTCTATGTAACCTTTGTCGCTAATTCCCGTTTCAACTTTTCGCATCTTTGCTTTGTCCCCTTCAAGAATAAATACAATTTGTTGAGGTCGTGCTTTGCTTTGTGTCTGTTTTTCATCAGGTCCTGCTTCGTCCTCATCAAACGAATTCATTCCTAAATCACGAATAGTTACTGATTGCAATGGAACAGATAGGACGTTTGCACGTGTTTCTGTTTGTATTTCTACATTGCAGCTCATACCTGGACGAAAACGTGCGTCTTGTTCCAGTAGTCGTATCTTTACCTCAAAATTGGTTACTTCGTTTTGGGTGCCTAAACTTGATACTTTAGCAGAATGACTAATTTCAAGCACTACCCCTTTAAACTTTCTGTCTGGTATTGCGTCCAGCTCGACATAAGCAGTGTCGCCAAGCTTTAAATAAACTATATCGTTCTCATCAACATCGACAGCGGCATTCATTACATTCAGGTCTGATATACGCATCATTTCAGTGCCCATCATCATTTCTGTTCCAACCACTTTTTCGCCAAGCTCAACTGAAAGCGATGTTACAACGCCGTCAATAGGGGAGTATATTGAGGTGCGAGCCAAAGACCTTTCAAACTGACGCAGTGTAGCCTTCGCTTGTTCATATCGAGCCATCGCAGCTCTATACGAACTCATCGCTAAATCATACGATGCCTTGTAATTATCAAATTCCTGCTTCGAAATAAACTTCTTATCGAACAATTCTTTCGCACGGTAGAAATCATTTGTTGCTCTCTCTTTCTCGGAAGCTCGTGCGTCAATATCGATTTTTGCAGCTTCGACACTTGCTTTTACTTGTTCCAGCTGAGTTTCGACAATATCCGGATTAATACGAGCAAGCAATTGGCGTGCTTTAACTCGTTCTCCTTCCTTTACTCCAAGGAAAATCACTTCTCCTGATGTCTGAGATGAAATCTTGACTTCTGTTTCAGGTTGGATTTTTCCTACTGCCGAAACTGTTTGCGTAATTGTTCTTTTGCTTACTTCTTCAACTGTTACTGCAATTGCTTGTTCGCCACGTCCAAAAATCACTAATGCTATTCCTGCTAATGCCAGAATTGCAATTGTTATTCCTATGATAATTCCTTTTTTGTTGTTCTTTCGCTTTGCCATTGATTTGCCCAATTATATATTAATACTATTTGCTTTATTAATTTCATCTGGTAAAATTTCGTCTTTAAAAAATACTGCTGTTTTTGCTATGTGGTCGTGCAGTGCCATCCGTGACTGAGAAAGCACCAAAAAGCAACCAATAAATATAACAATTCCGAAAAATGACTGAAAAATTGAAAAAATCTCAATGTTTGTTATAATATAAAGCAAAAGCCAAAAGTAGTTAAAATACTTCGCCACGAAACGTTTCACAAGCGTTCCTAAACATGCTTGTGTGCGGTTAGAATTTGCTATTTTTATGCTCAATACCATTTTACCAACCGTTTGGGCGAAAAATATTTCCATTGAGTAATATGCAAATGCAATCACAAGCACCAATGGATAAAATCGAGCATATAAATCTTTCATAATAATTTGCAATTCTTCGGGATTTTCCCCAAAATCCTGACCTATCGTCATCAAAGATGCAAAATCATCAAGTATTCCGAAAAAACTCATTGCAAGAACAAGCAGAAACATATAAATCACAAAATCAATCAGATATGCTCCCAATCTCCGCCCGAAACCAATACGAAATTCTTCCGGTTGTGGTGGCTGCGAATAATCGGGAACTAATTCCCTGAATTTGTCCTGCATTTCTTGACGAAAATCGTTATGTTCGTTCATAAAAACTCCTATTTGTTTATTCGAAACTTAGCGTGCCAATTGAGTATTTAAGGTCATTTTTTGCTTTGATATAATTATAAATAGCATTTATCTTATTGATTTGGGACGAAATAAGCTGTGTATTCGCTTGAATTAAATCATTGGTAGTTGCTGCTCCAACATTTAAGCGTTCTTGTGTGCTCTGATAATTCTCTTGTGCTGAAAGAACTGTTTTGTTGGCTATATCTATTTGTTTTTCAGCAGTCTGCAAATTTAAAAATGCAATTTGAACTGATGAAAGTATTTGCTGTTCGAGCTTTTGCAATTCAACCGAAATTCGGGTAAGTTCCAGCTTGCTCGATTGCACTCGTAAATCAGTGCTGAAATTATTAAAAATCGGAACGCTCAAAGACAACCCGAAATAATAATTGCTTCTGTCGAAACCTTTCAGCGAAGTGTTCATCCACGACCAATACGAATTAGCAGAAATCTGTGGATAATAGTATGATTTAGCAATTTCAAGGTTCTCCTGTGTTGCTTCTAAACGAAGTTTCGACGACTTCCAGTCCAATCTGTTGTTTAATGCAATATTTACAGCATTATTTATGTTGCCAATTTCATCTCGAAACGCTCTAATTTCTGCTTCTGGCAATGCTGATGGCAAATCATCAATTCTAAATTCAACATCCATCGTCGGTGGCATACCCATTATTGTAAGAAGTTGTGCTTTTGCAATGTTTAATTCATTTTCGGCGGTTATTAGTTCAAGTGTGCGGTTGCCTAAATCTGCTTCTTGTGCATATACAGCAGTCGCTGGCAGAACTCCTGCTTCGTAGCGAGCTCGAATTCGAGATAGTTCGGCTTCCCCAAGCGAAAGGTTTTCTCTATGTGCACGCACAATTTGATATGCGCGGACAACATTGATATAAGCGTTGTAAGCATCCAGGAATACCGTTTGTTTCAGAAAATCAATATTTGTTACAGCAGATTTCATCGTTTTCTGGGCTCGCGTATAATTTGCTTCACGTCCAAATCCATCGAATAATACAAGATTAGCACCTAAGCGAGCACTATATTGATTTAGCAGTTCATCGCGTATTTCATTTGGGTTGTTCAGCTGACGTGAATATGACGAACTAAGTGAAATGTTTGGCAAATACTGACCAAATGCATTTTTCATATCAACTTCCGAGAACTCAACCGAAGCACTACCCAATCTCAAATCATAATTGTTTTCTAAAGCTATTTGAAGAACTTCCCGCAAACCATATACTTTCTTTGATGTAAATTGAGAATGTAAATTTGTAGCAATTATTAAGAAAAACAACATATAACAAAGCTTTCTCATTATTTCTCCATCTATTTTTCTTGTTTTTTCTTTTCATATTACGTTATGCAAATATATTTGTTTCAAAATTTTGAAAAAAATATTGAAATCAATTATTTTTGCTCAAATTAATACTTATGTGAGAATATAATGTATATAGTGAGACTATTATTAATTATTATTGTTACTCTTTTTGATTCTGTCGCTGTTATACTTCATCTGGCTTTTGCTAAATCACCCGATTTTTCTGCTTATGCTCGTCGTTGGGCTCGACGAATTCTAAAAATATCTGGAATTCAGGTTATTGTCGAAGGTGCCGATCATTTGCAAAAACACGAAACCTATGTTTTCGTTGCAAATCATTCGAGCTTGTTTGATATCCCTGTCCTTCAAGCAACAATCGAAAATGATTTCCGAATTATTTACAAAAAGGAACTCGAAAAAATACCTGTATTTGGCTATGGTTTGAAAAAATCACCATATATTGGCATCGTTCGCGAGGACCCACGCAAATCTATGAAAAGTATGGAACTTGCAATTGAAAGCATTCAGAAAGGTTCTTCCGTCCTTGTTTTTCCCGAAGGCACACGCTCCAAAGACGGCAACCTATCCGAACCAAAACGTGGTGCTTTCGTTATCGCTGCCAAAAGCCACAAACCTATTGTTCCCGTTGCTATTAAAGGAACTTACGAAATATTAAGTCAGGGAATAAGCGGCATTCGTCCTCGCCAGGTTAAAGTAAAAATTGGAAAACCTATTAGAGTGATTCCTCAAACTCGTTCAGATGAAAGCGATTTGATGGCTCGAACCTGGGAAGAAGTAAAAAAATTGTTAAGCGAAATGTAAAAAATTATTTGTGTAATTTAAAAAAAACAGTTATTTTTGTAACTCTAATTCGCTCTTTGGTCAGGTAGCTCAGTTGGTAGAGCAAAGGACTGAAAATCCTTGTGTCGGCGGTTCGATTCCGTCCCTGACCACAACCACCTTCAAATTTCTCTCAAATAAAACTATATAATAAAAATGCTATCTAAAAAAGAAAATTGTAATGTATTAACAATCTTTTTATCTAAATCATCAAAATTTAGAAATTCTCCGTAATCTTCACAAATATTATTCTACACTTATCTTCAAGCACTTTGCGATAAACATAAAAAACCTTCGGAAAGTTTAGAACCCTCCGAAGGTTCAATCTCAAACTTTTCACATAACCACGTGATTAATTAACCTTTTCCCAATACTAATACGCCAACTCCAAAATATCCGCCATTTCTTTTTCTGCAAGAGGCAACAAATTCCCAACAACCCCAAGCCGCGATGCATTGAAAGCAATTTCACCGATTTTTTCTTTCGGAATATTCAAATCACGCAACGAAACAGGGGCACCCCAGGAACTATATTTCGACTTCATCTCGTTCAAAGCTTCATCAAGTGAACTGCAATTCCATACGTTCTTTGCAAAGCGTTCGTATTGCGATGGATTTGTGTGCCTTGTGTATGAAATCCAGGCAGGGAAAACAACAGCAAGCCCCGCTCCGTGAGCAATTTCGGGATAAACGGCACTGATACCGTGTTCTATTCTATGTGCTGACCATTCTCCAAGTGTAGATGCGCCAACAAATCCGTTTAATGCAAGTGTTGCTGCCCACGCTAAATTCGCCCTTGCAGGGTAATCGTTCTGATTTATCTGTAATTTGTCCAAACACGATATAATTGTATTTATCAAAGCTTCCGAAACAGAAATCGACACTTCCTGAACCGTTGAATTAAAGTAATATTCAAGAATGTGGCTAATTGCATCTATTCCACCATTTACTGTTTGGTGCCACGGAAGGCTCATCTGAACTCTGGGGTCTATTATCGTTGCTTTTGGGAAAAGACAGGCAGCTCCAATATTCCATTTCTTTTTCTCAAATTCATTCGTCAGAACAGCGAACGGGTTCATTTCCGAACCTGTCCCTGAAATTGTAAGCACCGTGAAAATTGGCAAAGCGTCCTTTATCTCTGCTTTTCTTTCGAATGCGTCCCAGAGATTATTCAAATAGTAGCCTGCTGCAATTGATTTTGCCTCATCTATTACTGAACCACCACCAACAGCCAAAATCGCTTCCAAACTGTATCTTTTGCATAGATTTATTCCTTCATTTGCGTGCGAAAGCACTGGATTAGGAACAACCCCCGAATGCTCCACAAACTCAATCTTATTTTCTTTGAGTGACTTCACAACTGTATCATATACTCCATTCTTCTTTATCGAACCACCACCATAAAGCAACAATACTTTTTTTATTCCACTCTTTGAAATTTCTTTGCCAATGAGTTCAATGGTATTTTCACCGAAAATAAGTTTTGTTGGATTATGAAAGACGAAGTTTTGCATTTCTTCCTCCTATCTTTTGATATTACTAAAACTGTCAATCAATTTTTGCCCTATTCCGTAATATGTTTTAGTTCCATAATCATAAATTATTGGTAGCACTTTCTCAATGTCAGGAATGCCTTTTTCATTCAAAATTTCTTCATCAACTGTTACATCCACTATCTCACCAATAAATTGGGTATGCACGCCTAAATCATTTACTTCTCGAAGCTTGCAGTGCAGCACTACTGGAAATTCATCTGCATAAGGTGCATCTACAACGTTTGATTTTACTTCCGTCAAATTGTTTTTCGCAAATTTATTCTCTTGCTTTCCTGAATATATGCCGCAATAATCTGCTACATTGACGTGCTTTTCAGATGGAATACACACCGAAAACGCCTTTCGGTTGATAATGTTGTTATATGTATATCTTGCTTTTCTTATAGAAACAGCAACACACGGAGGGTCGCTGCAACAAATACTACCCCACGATACAGCCATAAGATTTGGAACATTTTGCTCGTCGTAGCTCCCGACAAGCAAAACAGGGTTTGGATATATAAGCGTCTTCGGACCAATTGATTTCTTCATTTCATTTTCTCCTATGGATTTGGGGTTTTAGTATAATCAATTTCAGAACCTAATACACTATGCGGTATTAAATATATAGCAAGCATTACAATTGCAGCAATAATTGGCCACTTTTTGTTATCAGGATTTTTCCGTAGCTTGAATAGTGCAATAATCCAGAAAATTAACGCAACAAGCGTTTTGTTGTCTGTTAAATCGTGCCCGAATGGCCAACCCGTCCAATAAGCGTCAAATGCAAATTTCTGAACCAGCGGTCCTAATATCATACCTCCAATGAAAAATAATATTGTTGTCCAAAGAGCATACTTATATAAGTTGCCCCCACCGAAAGCAGCGTGCAACCCCGTTTTCACCGAAAGCACCATAGCAAAGAACATAAAAATGACGTGAGGAATTAGCAACCAGCTCGGAACTACGCCTTTAAATCTGATTATTGCAGGTTTTTCGTTCAATCTCACTTTTTCACCATTTGCGGTAATCAAATCTACGTAATAAATTACTTTTCCAGCAGGTGGTTGCTCGGGAATATCTCCAAGCAAGAACTTCCCATCTCGTTTCATTGATTGTGTTGTCCATTTGTCGTAGCTTTTATATCTCTTCAAAGTAATCTGCCCGCTTATAGTTCCCTCCGGCACCTCAATTTTAACCAACTCGCTGCCACTTCCATCGTGGCTGCGTGGTAATTTAAATTTTATCTCTTTACCGTTGATTTCAACTTTCCCTCTCATTGGGTAAGTTGGACCGGTCATTCGCTGGTATGCTGCACTTGCAATCATTATTACAAAAGATAAAACCCATATTATTATGTTTGTGCTTTTTTTCATATTATCTCCTAATTTATTAATGATTTTGCCTTTTCTGAATTAGAAATTGCTTTATTTAATACCTTATCGTCGAAAATACGCGTTGCTAAAAATCCCGAATTATCCCAATGCCATAGTGCTAAATAAGACTTAATCAAATTTTTGATATTTTGCTCGTCGATTTTTGCCATTTCTGCATTCCAAATATTCTTTGATAACGAAAATTGATAAAAATCATTATATAATTGCTCATCGACATTGAAATTCTGCAAGTAATTCTCTAATTCTTTGTATTCGTTTGCCATTTTCTTTTGAAAATGAGATAAATATATTTTACGAGTAAATTCCAACAAAATTCCTTTGTTCATTAGCACTTTTGAAAGCAAAGTTAGAGTATCGCTTCGAACTAACTCATCAGGAAATACGCCACCTTTTGAAATAAGTGTTCTTCCTTTCTTGGTTGTGTATGTCGGCAATCGTGTTGCTCCACCCGTTTCTTCGAATGCTTTCGATATTTCCCTGAATGCTTCTTCGCCAATCGATAGTTTTAAACTTTCGTCCAGCTCTGCTTTTTCCATATTTTTCTTCAAAATACCTTTGTCTATGCGTCGCCCAATTGGTGAAAAATACTCAGCGACAGTTAATCTAAAACCCGAACCATCTCTCATAGTCCATAATCTCTGCACCGTCCCTTTGCCAAATGTATTTTCGCCAAGCACTATCGCTCTATCGTGGTCTTGCAATGCTCCTGCAAATATCTCAGCTGCCGATGCTGTCTGTCCATCAACCAATAATATTAGCGGTATTTTCAAGTATTTTCCGTCTTTTTCTGTTCGAAAATTCATAGTAAAATCATTATTCTTTGAATTTGTGTATACAATCACACTATTTTTAGGAAGAAATTCCGCAGTTACTTTCACTACCTCATCAAGAAAACCGCCAGGATTTCCCCTCAAATCAATAATTAGGCACTCCAATCCTTTTTTTAGAAAATTATCTATTTCGTTTGTTAAATCATCATACACATAAGAAGTGAAGCGAGAAGAAGCAATATATCCAATTTTTCGAGATTTCAAATAAAACGACGATGCTATGCTGGACACCTTGTAAATCTCTCTTCCCACAACATAATTTTTTAATTCCCCGATGGTGTTTTTTAGTATTAAATTAACAACAGTTCCTGTATCGCCTGCGAGAAGCTCGTTGACTTCCTGCTGTGATTTTCCTGTAACTGCCTGATTATCGACGAATAGCAAAATATCGCCCCGCTTTATTCCTGCTTTTTCAGCCGGTGAATTCTTCTGCACTGAACCGACAACAACCGAATCATTAATTGTAGCCGCTGTTATTCCAATCCCTTCTGCTCTGCCCGTGTTCTTTTCTTGGTATTCTTTCAGTTGCTTTGCTGAATAATAATTACTCTGATTGTCTAAAAAATTAAGCATAGCTCGGAAAGCGCTTTCCGATGCTTGCTCAATATCAAATGTATCCAGATGATTTTTTACCGCTGTTTCAAGAATAAACTTAAATTTCTGTGCATTATATTCTATCAAATTATTGACATCATTTGCAGATGCATTATTATTGATATTTATTACAGCAGCAATTATTAATATTATAATAAGAACTCTTTTCATAAAAATCTGTAATATTTTAGTTTTGAATTTTCGGTACTAAAACAAAAATTAAATATTTATCAACGTTAAAACGTCTAAACGATAAATTTAGTTAATATTTTTTCACATATGGGAGTAATTATGAATAATTTAAGTGCTGACCTTGTCGTAATTGGTGCGGGACCCGGTGGCTATGTTGCAGCAATTAGAGCATCCCAACTTGGTTTGAAAACAATTTGCGTCGAGCGAGAACATCTTGGAGGAATTTGCTTGAACTGGGGATGTATTCCAACAAAAGCATTGCTTAAAAACGCTGAATATATGCACTTCCTTAAAGAAGCAAAAAACTACGGCTTCAATATCGAAAAATTTGACGTCGATTTCCATCAAGTTATCAAGCGTAGCCGTGATGTAGCCAGCAAAATGTCCAACGGAATTGGCTTCCTTTTCAAAAAATACAAAGTCGAGCATCTTAAAGGCGAAGCTTCATTCAAAACCAAAAATATCATTGAAGTGAAAGACAGAAATGGCAATATCACAGACACTATCGAAACAAAAAATGTGATTATTGCAACTGGTGCGCGCCCTCGTATGTTCCCGGGCATCGAAGTAGATAGAAAAAAAGTGATTACAAGCAAAGAAGCACTTATTTTGCAAGAAGCTCCTAAATCTATGATTATTATGGGAGCTGGTGCTATTGGTGTCGAGTTTGCTTATTTCTACAACTCTTTCGGAACAGAAGTTACAATTATCGAAATGATGGATAGGCTTCTTCCCGTTGAAGATGAAGAAGTATCAAAAGAATTAGAGCGTAATTATAGAAAAGAGAAAATCAAGATATTAACTAATACAAAAGTATTGTCTGCAAAAGCAGTAGGTGATGGGGTGGAAGTGAAAGTCCAGAAAAAAGATGGTTCAGAAGAAACTCTCAAAGCCGATATTGCCTTGAATGCAATCGGTATTCAGGCAAATATTGAAAACATTGGGCTGGAAAATATCGGAGTTGAAATAGAAAAAGGATTTATCAAAGTTGATAAGTTTCTCAGAACAAACGTCGAAGGTGTTTTCGCTATTGGAGATGTTGCCGGTGCCCCCTGGCTTGCTCACAAAGCATCAGCCGAAGGTATTGTTGCAGCTGAATTTATTGCCGGTCACGAAGTTGAAGGCGTTGATTATAATAATATTCCGGGTTGCACATATTGCCAACCTCAGGTTGCCAGCGTCGGACTAACCGAAGCAAAAGCCAAAGAATTAGGCTATGAAGTGAAAATCGGTAAATTCCCATTCACTGCAAGTGGCAAAGCTCACGGTATCGGCGAAGCTCGCGGTTTTGTCAAGTTAGTTATTGATGCCAAATACGGCGAAGTGCTGGGTGCTCATATGATTGGTCCCGATGTAACCGAACTTATTGCAGAAATTGGTCTTGCTCGCAGTGTCGGTGCTACGGGTAAATCAATTTTCAAAACTGTTCACGCTCATCCAACTTTGAGCGAAGCAATTATGGAAGCAGCAGCTGCTGCCTATGGTGAAGCTGTAAACTTTTAGCAAAATTTGAGGCTTTCTCATAAGCCCTGTTTTATTACCTTCGGAAGGTTTCAAACCTTCCGAAACTTCGCAATAAAAAATATGTTAGCACATCAGTCCGTGTCAATATTATAAAAAAAGGCTGCCACTTTCACGAGGCAGCCTCTTTTTTAACTAAAACTCTGATTTTTATTCAAATAAACTTTCTAACTCTTCTTTGAGCGTTTCGATTTCAACTAATTTCCGTGCTCCGGTTGCTCTGATTTTTATTTCAACTTTGTTGTTCTCTAAATTCTTCGGTCCAATAATTAATTGCACGGGCAAACCAATTAAATCGGCATCGTTAAATTTCACTCCTGGCGTTTCTTCACGGTCATCATAAAGCACTTCGTAACCCGCTTTGCTTAACTCGCTGTAGAGTTCATCAGATTTATTTTTTACTTCGGGGAATTTTTGCTGATTGACAGCTATCAGATGTATATCAAATGGTGCAAGAGGACGTTTCCACACAATACCCTTTTCGTCATAATTTTGCTCTATAAAGCAAGCCATAATGCGCTCCACACCAATACCGTAGCTACCCATAATTATTGGCTGCTCTTTTCCGTTCTTATCCAAAAATTTGGCTTCGAGTGCCTCAGAATACTTTGTTCCCAACTTGAAAATATGACCAAGTTCTATTGCTTTGACAACTTTTATTGGTGCTCCTGATATTGGAGATGGTTCGCCCTCACGAATTGTTCTTAAATCATAAAATTCAGTGATAAATGGACAATCACGTTTAAAGTCAATGTTTTTATAATGAAAACCATCTTCATTTGCTCCACTAACCAGCCCATTAGCGTCTTTGAGCAATTTATCGGCAATTATTCTCATATTAGTTTTCAAATTAATCGGTCCAATAGAGCCGTGGTCTGCACCCGTGAAGCGAATTAATTCCTCGCTTTCAGCTGGTCTGAATGTACCTGTTCCTAACACACTTTGCAATTTGCTTTCGTTCAGCTCATCGTTGCCACGCATAAAAATAAGCACTGGCTTATCTTCCACAATATAAACAACCGATTTGGCGCATCGTTCCTCAGGAATTCCGAACTGCTCAATTAAATCATCAATAGTCTTTGCGTTTGGAGTGGGGAACTTCTCCAAGGGCAAATCCTGCTCAATTCTACCCACAGGAGGCAGTGCAGATGTTGCTACTTCTACATTTGCTGCATAGCCATCTTCAGCAATTGCAACGACGTCTTCGCCCGAATCAGATACCACCATAAATTCTTCACTTTTGTTTCCGCCCATCGCTCCCGACGAAGCACCTACAACAAAGAACTTTATTCCACAGCGTTCGAATATTCTGCAATATGCGTCGTGGTGTTTCTGATAAGAAACATCTAATCCTTCCCACGACGAATCAAGCGAATATGAATCTTTCATTATAAATTGCCTACCACGCAATACTCCGGATTTCGGACGCGGTTCATTGCGGAATTTAGTTTGTATTTGATACCAGATTTGTGGCAAATCGCGATATGATTTTATATGCTGTTTTGCGTGAAAAGTAATTATCTCTTCGTGAGTTGGAGCAAGCACAAGCCCTTCGCGATTTTTGATGTGAAACAGCACATCTCCCATTGCTTCTACTCTTCCGGTTTGCTCCCATATTTCTATTGGATTAAGTGCGGGCAACAAAAATTCTTGCCCACCGATGGCATCCATTTCCTCACGCAGAATTTGTATGATTTTTTTGATTACTCTATATCCAAGTGGCAAAAATGAGAAAACCCCTGATGCAAGCTGCCTGACCAGTCCCGTTCTCAGCATTAATTGATGCGATGGAATTTGCGCTTCCGATGAATTTTCTTTCAAAGTTGGTATAAATAATTCCGATTGTTTCATAATAGTCCTTTGCAAATTTTTGCTATTCAAAAAATAACAAAATTATAACAAATATTATTAATCTTCAAATTGTAAATTTGAAACATATTTATTCAATTATCGTATTTATTCAAAGTTAATTTTCCATATTTCTTATGAGGTTTCTATGAGAAAAATAATAACTTTATTCCTCTTAGTGGTATTTACTCCTGCTATTTTTGCAAAAGGTGTGGGGTTTGTTCCATATTATTCGCAATCATTCTGGACACAGTCAAGCGAAGGTGCCTTCCGCTACGGTAATTACGGTTTTATCAATCCCGCCACTCTTGCAATGACTAACCGCAATGAAGCACTTTTTATGATTAACGACAAAAACAGAAACTTCGAAAAGCCAGACTACGGGTATTTCTCAGGCGGTAAATATTTTGGTTCGGGTGTGGTTCGCTATGATTTTTCGGGAAAATCCTTCTACGACATACGATATTCCTTTGGCTTTGGCAATAGAGAATTTGGAATGGGATTTGGCTATGCAGCAATTAGCGGCGATAACCCATTCGGTTATAGACCTTCTTACATTGTGGGGCTTCTCTGGCGTCCATTGCCTTACATTTCAGCAGGTTACATCTATCGTAGTAATTTCAGGAATTTGAACGAAGAACACGTTGGTGAATTAGCCATAAGACCGATTAAAAATTACCCGCTTACCTTCTATATTGATGGTGCTGCAAGCAATTTAGACGACTACAAAAAAGTCAAATGGAGTGCTGGCTTGAACTATGAAGTTTTAGATGGAATTAGAATTGGTGGGCGGTACTTCTCCGATGAACGTTTGTCGATTGGAATTGATGTAAGATTCGGTTATTTTGCTCTTGGTTCAGTTGTTTCTGCACCTTCAAAAGATAACTTCAATCAAGCTACAAATGCTTATTTAGTTAGATTTTCGCCGCTCGACCGCTCCATTATCTACGATGCTTTTCTCAGCAAGCAAAAAGTTGCTAAACTTGAACTAAAAGGTTCGCTCCAACCTGAATCCTCATTGTTATCTATTCTATTCCCATTTCCCTCTAAATACACAACAATCTATGATGTGCTGAAAAAACTCGATGCTATTCAGCAGGACAAAGAAATCAAAGAACTTTATCTTAATATCACTGATTTTACAGCAAGCTACTCTGATATGTGGGAAATCCGTGAAAAACTTGCACAACTTAAAGCTTCTGGCAAAAAAGTTGTGATTTTCTCAGAAAGCTACAACATTAGAAACTACCACTTAGCAACTGTTGCCGATGAAATCATACTCGAACCTCTCGGTGAAGTTACTATTGAAGGTTTCTCATCAAGCAGAAGCTACTACAAAAAATTTATGGAAAAATATGGTTTGGGATTTGAAGAAATTCGCCTTTTCAAGTATAAATCTGCTGCCGAAAGTTTTTCGAGAACTAACTTTTCCGAAGGCGAGAAAGAACAGCGTGAAGAATACATCGACGACTTATTCAATTTAGCAAAAACAGACATTAAAACAGCAAGAAATTTGTCTGATAGTGAGTTCGACGACATTCTTAATTCACTTATTATCACTGCAAACAAAGCAAAAGAGAAAAAATTAATCGATAGAATTCACCGCTGGGATAAAATAGATACTCTAATCAAGTTCAACAACAAAGATTATGTTATTTCAAACGAAAGAATTCGCTTCGAAGATTTCACTCCTATTGATAATCGCTGGGGCGAGCAAGATAGAAAAATCGCCATTGTCTATGCCGAAGGTGTTTGCGACTTAGAAACTGGCATTTCGGGACGAAAATTATCAAAAGTTCTTGAAAGTATCCTTGAAAGCAAAAAATACGAAGCGGTAATTCTCCGCGTGAATTCGCCTGGTGGTTCTGCTTTTGCTTCCGATTTAGTTGCCGAGACTACCCGCCGCTATAAAGGGAAAAAGCCAATTATTGTCTCGCAGGGTTCGGTTGCTGCATCAGGTGGCTACTGGCTTTCGATGGATGCTGATACTATTTTAGCAACTCCTATTACAGTTACTGGTTCTATTGGCGTGATTGCTTCCTACATTTATAACAAAGGTATAATGGATAGTCTTGGTATTACCTACGATGTTGTCAAACGAGGAGAACATTCTGATTTAGGAAACGCTATTTCTCTTCCATTCATCGGAATTGGTCTTCCCGCACGTAATTTCACCGATGAAGAATTGTCCCAATTCAAGGGATTAATATCTGATTTCTATGGAGATTTCGTAAATAAAGTTGCAAAAGGAAGAAATGCTGATAGCGCAACTATTGGCAATATAGCACAAGGTCGTATCTATTCTGGAGCGAAAGGTAAATCCATCGGACTTGTCGATGAAATTGGCGGTATCGACAAAGCAATTGAAATTGCCAAAAAGAAAATCAATTTCAAGAAAAACGATGTCCTTAAAATTGATGAATTCTGGCCACAATCTAATATTCCTTTTGATTTTAATTTTGAAGCAAAAGCCAAAGAAATTAACATTTTCCCGAAAGAGATTTCCAATGATATAAAGTTCAGAATTAATAATAACGGCAAACCACTTCACATTTTGCCATTCGACTATTACGATTTGATAAAATAAATTTTTGGAATTTTTGAGTTGTTCTAAATCAACGGTCTCTTTATGCTGTTTCAACATAAAATTACAATGACACGACACTTTGAATAGATGAAGCATAACAAGTAAAGAAAGGTGATTTCTTATTATCCTTCGGAAGGTTTCAAACCTTCCGAAGGCTATTTGTCGGCAACTTCCCAAACGCCCCCAAGTTTTGTTCATTTTTAAAAAATAATAACATAATATCTGTTGTTGATATAATAACTCATTCAATTAGGTATTTTGAAAAAATACTTAATAGTAGTAAATTGCTTTTTTATTTTGAGTGAATATGGGACTTCTGAAACATTTTATTCGTGAAGCATTAATCTTGTCAAAAATAGACATTACTAAAAACATTGAGTATGATAGAATTACCCGACTTATTCTAAAAAAACTGCTCAAAGCAAATTCAAATTGCATAGATGTTGGGTGCCACAAAGGTGATATTTTAAAACTTTTTCTTAAATACGCACCCGATGGAACTCATTACGCATTCGAACCACTACCGCATCTATACGCTGAATTAGTTGATAAATTTAGTTCAAAAGCAAAAATTTATCCTTATGCTCTTTCAGATAAAGAAGGTCGCTCTACTTTCCAGTACGTAAAGAATGCACCCGCTTATAGTGGTATTCTACGCAGACGCTATGATATTGCTTCTCCTGTAATTGAAGAAATAGAGGTTGAAATAAAAACTTTAGATTTGCTCATTCCTCAAACTGAACGCATTCATTTCCTTAAAATTGATGTCGAAGGTGGTGAATTCCCCGTTTTGAAAGGAGCAAAAAATTTGCTCAAATCAAGCAAACCTACTATTCTGTTCGAATCTGGTGTTGGTGCAAGCGATTATTATGGAACTGACGCAAATTCTCTTTTTGAATATTTAACTGATGAAATTGGTTTAAAGATATTTACTCTAAAGTCTTTTATATCAAATCGCAAGTCTGTTAGCAAACAACAGTTTGAACATTATTTCAATTCCAACGAAGAATTTTGTTTCATTGCAAGTGATGTATAAGGTATTTTGTTCTAATACCAATTCTTTCTGCTTTATTTCAAATGTTTTTTGTGCTAATTGCAAAATTTTGTAACTTTGCAGGCGAAAGGCGATGGAGTTCGCCAAAACCGCCAGCGATGGCTGATAACTCCTATAAGAAATTATAAGTAATTTTTTATAGGAGTTTTATGTTAAAAGGAGTTCTGTTAGTTGGGATAGGCGGTTTTATCGGAAGCATCGCAAGATATGTTACTACTGTTTTTGTCCACAAAATTTTCCCGACTAACTTCCCTCTGGGAACATTACTTGTAAACCTAATCGGTTGCTTTTTAATCGGCATAATTCTCGGACTTTTCGAGAAAGGGGAAGTGCTTTCGCCCGAAATGAGATTGATGCTCTCGGTTGGTTTTTGCGGCGGTCTTACAACTTTTTCTACTTTCACAAACGATACCATAAACTTAATTAACGATAGGGAAGTGCTATTCTTGACGTTTTATATGGGTGTGAGCGTATTTTTAGGTATTTCGCTTACCTTGTTTGGCAAAACAGTTGTCAATTATATCTGGAGATAATCAATGAAATTAGAGGGAAAATCTCAGGTGTTGCGTATTTACATCGGTTCTCAGGATAAATACAAACATCAACCCACTTACGAGTTCCTTGTTCTCGAAGCAAAACGTAAAGGCTTGGCTGGTGCTTCTGTTTTTCGGGGTGTGCTTTCATACGGCGCAAATAGCGTCATTCATTCAGCAAAAATTCTGGCACTTTCTGCTGATTTGCCGATTGTTGTCGAAATTATCGATAAAAAAGAGAAAATTTTCGAATTTATCAACCATTTAGATAATATCTTCACAGGTCAAAATTTCGGTGGAATGGTTACTACATTCGAGGTCGATGTAATTGTTTACCAGCCTCACGAGAAAGGCAAAGAAGGTAAATGAAATTAATGTGAAGTTACATTTGTTAATATTACGAACCTTGGGATTGTATCAAGCGGACTAATTATTTACCTTCGTAAGGTTTCAAATCTTCCGAAGGTTTTCTAAAAGAAATGAAATTTTCTTAAATATTCTACCTTTTTTACAGTCCCAAAGGTTTAATACACGCACTTATAGGACAGTCCGACAAACAGAATAATAAAAAATAGCCTTTTTTCTTGCTCTTTTGAGCAATTTCACACAAATAAATCTATAAATTCAAATTTTTCGCCGTCAAACAATCCTTTATCGCTTAATTTCAGCTTGGGTATGACCAGCAGTGCCATAAACGATAATGTCATAAATGGTGCGTGCAGGTCCGTGCCTAATTCCTTAGCTCTTTCAGTTAGTTTTTTATAGAGATTTGCAGTCGATTCAAAGTCCATTGCAGACATTAGTCCCGCAATTGGAAGTGGAAGCACCGTGCTTTCCGCCGATGTAGCAACGCTCAAACCACCTTTGCTTTCGACAATTGCATTTATTGCATTAATCAGTGAAATATCATCAGCTCCAACCGCAATTATATTATGACTATCGTGTGCAACAGTCGTGGCTATTGCTCCTTTTTTAAGCTTAAAATTGTTTATAAATGCTATTGCAGGTTTTGCCTTTCGATAACGATTATAAACTACGAGCTTCAGCACGTCATTATCAACGTCCGATACAACGTAATTATTCTCTATTTTTGCTTCACAAACGATTTTCTCAGTTATGAGTTCCCCATCAATTGCTTTGATAACATTAATTTTAGGACTGCGAGATTCAATCTGGATATCTTCAAGCGATATTCTTTCTGCTTCAAAAATATTCAGCTTTTCAGAAAAGGTTGGATTAAAATAAGTAACACCATTTTCAAAAACTAATTTCCCATCAACGTATGTTCGCAAAATATTGAAATCTTGAAGATTGTCCACTACAATCATATCAGCTGGGTCGCTAATTCTCAGTAGCCCAACATTTAACCCATAATGTTCCACTGGTCGCAAGCAAGCCACACTTAATACATCAAACACATCAAAGCCCATTTTCAATGCTTTCTTTACCAACAAGTTAATATGACCGTTCATCAAGTCGTCTGGGTGAAGGTCATCAGTGCAAAACATACACATATCATTATGTTCGGCGATTAGTTTTGATAGAACATCAAAGTTTTTTGCTGCAGAACCTTCCCTAATTAATACTTTTATTCCATATTTAATTTTTTCCAATGCTTCTGAATAAGTAAAACACTCGTGATCTGTTGAAATACCAAACGAAGCATACTTCTGCAAATTCTCACCAATAAGTCCAGGTGAATGTCCATCAATTCTTTTATTAAGCTTTCTGGCAATATCAATTTTAGCTATTACCTCCGGATCTTCGTAAATAACCCCTGGATAATTCATCATCTCGCTTAAAAATTTCAAATCATATTTTTTGAACAATATCTCAATATCTTCTGCTGTAATTTTTGCTCCTGATGTTTCGAAATTTGTAGCGGGCACACACGATGGCACTCCAAAGAAGAATTTCAGTGGGGCATTTCTTGCATTCATTATCATATATTCGACGCCCTCTATTCCCATAACATTCGCAATTTCGTGAGGGTCCGAAACAACTGCAACCGTTCCGTGCTTCACAGCTGCTCGTGCAAATTCCGATGGCGGCAGCATCGAGCTCTCAATATGCACGTGAGCATCGATAAGCCCCGGCACAATGAAAGTATTGTCCTCTACTTCGTCAGTATATACAATATCCTTAATTATTCCATTTTCAATTTGTATATAACCTTTCTTGATAGTTCTATTAATTATATCAAGAATATTGCCTTTTAAGATTGTGTTCATAAATTAGTTTACTTTTTGTTTTTATTTTGTTTATTTTTATTAATCAAATAATTTTTGAAGGCTTGAATAAATTCTGGACTAAGAGAATTATTTTTTGGGCGATACTGTCCATCGTAAAAGCGAAAATTGCTTACACTTCCATTCCTTGCTTTTAACTGAGAATATTTTTTATTGTCTGATAATAATTGTTCCTTTTTTTTCATTTTTTATTCTTTTTGGAATACAAAAGGGGTACATTCACATTTTTTCTCGACTTCTTTTTTCGCGGCTTCTGCTGATTCCTTTGATGAGTAATTACCTATTACTACTGCATATTTTATTTCACCATCGACTTCTTTTTCAATAATTTCTGTCCGAAGTTTCATTCCTAAAAAGCGTTTTTTTTCATATTCGGCAGCTGATTTGGTGGAATATAGTCCCACTTGTAGTCCCCAGCGTTGGTTTTCTGTTTGAGTTTTAGGAACTGCTTTTTCAGTGTTTATTTTGCTTTTAAAATCATACTTTGCGGAAGAAATCGAGGATTGAACAACATCGGTTGCAGGGGCTAAAAATTCTGATTTTGGATAATTTTTCCTGAAAAATTCAAGTTCCTTTTTTGCTTCAAGAGTATCTCCAATCACCCCATAAAATTGAACAATTCGCCACTGTGCGTCATCTGCCCATTCACTATTCGGATAATTTTTTACTATGTTTTTGTATATTTTAACTGCTCGCAACCCATCTTCCATCAAAACCCCTTGCAGCAATAGCACGCCCGGTTCGTTCGGATAATCCGCCAGAAGCTTTGGCATTGCTGCACGAACTTCCTCAATTTTGCCTTGTGCAACTAATTTTAGAAGTGATGATATCCTTTCAGATTGACAATAGATAATATTATTAGTGAAGAACAGAACTAACAATATTATGATGATTTTTTTCATTTTTCTAAACAATGAAATGAGAATAAACAAAATTTAAATAATTTTTAATAAATATTCTAATTATTTTTATCTATTATTTTTGAAATACCTTTCAAATTTCGAGCGGTCTCATTATGCAAACGCCCGTTGCTGATGAATTGCTGTTCAAGTAGTTTTGCAGTGAATTTTCCAGCACTACTTTTTTCTGTCCCGAAGAAGCGTGTAGCAATTTGACTACATTATTCTCTACAACAATTAGCCCAACGTGCGAAAAATCCAATCCAGGCTTGTTTGTAACAAATCCTACTAAATCGCCCGTTTGCAATCTATTTTCTATGTTTGGAAATTGCTCTTTCGGAATGTAATGATAGGTTCTTTTTCGTATATGTTCTTCATAAACTTCAATTTCAGCTATCATTTTAGGGACTTTTCGAAGCACAGGATAAAGCTCAGAATTCTCGGACATAAAATAAACGTTAAATTGAATTGGAATTCCACCTAAACTCTTTGATATATCCGTAACAACCCCCTTGCTCTCATTGTCAGTAATCCAATCAGATGTGTAATGAAGTCGTGAAGTATAATCAACCAATTTCCCTTTTCTGTATCTTATAAATTCAAGCTCACGAGCAAAATCGTTCATAGTTGTAAGCCCCTTTTTTATCATTCGGGCAAATGCAAGCGAACTTTCCATCAATGTTACGCAGTCAAATTCAATCAAATTCACAACAATTTCTTCATTTTCGCCATTTATTTCAAGTGTACCGCCTTCGTATGGTCTTCCTATAAAGCATTTTGCTACATCTATTACAACTTCGCCAATATTCTTTGCTTTCCAATTGTTTTGTTCTGATTGCTTCAATAGTTTTTCGAACATACTCTCGTTTGTTAAAATTACTTCCGAACTCTTTTTCTTTTTTGGTCTTCTTTTCTTACTTTTAGCAAGAATATCATTAGTCAAGAGAAAAGTGCCACCAACAGCCAAAAATTCCGATAGTATTTTAATAAATTCTCTTCTTTTCATCTTTCTTTGCTCGAATTTATTAATACATCAAGCGAAAAATTAAAATGAGCTATTTTTTTGCTATTACTGAATAATTCCAACGTATTATCATCTTTCAATAATAACTTGTACTTTCCATCAGTAGACGAAATTTCCCGTGCGTTTTCGAACAAATTTCCGTTGGTAAAGTTGCTTCCTGCTTCTTTATTTGCACAAATTTTTCCCGAAGCTGCTTCCTTTGCAAGCAAATCGCAACGTTCATTCAAAGCAATTCCTGAGTGAGCAGGAACTTTATTCCAATGAACCTTATATTTCTGAACCAGTTCCCACAGTTTTTGGACTAAATCAAGATTTTGAACGGGTTTTCCATCAGATTTCTTCCAGTTCTTCTTTTGCCAGGAATATATCCACTTCGTCATTGTATTAAACAATAGCTCGCTATCAGTATTGATTTGCATCTCTTTGCTAAATTGACTTGCATAATTAATTGCTTCAATTGCTGCCTGGTATTCAGCTCTATTGTTCGTTGTTTCAGGAAGATATCCGCTTTGTTCAATAATCTTTCCATCAATCTCTGCTATAAATGCCCAACCACCGGGTCCAGGGTTTCCCAAACAAGCGCCATCAGTATATATATTAATCTTTTGCATTTCCCTCAGATTTTTAGTTGATAACAGATTGAGATTCGTCGCTCATCACAATAAAAGCAACTGCATAATGTTCAGTATGCGAAATTGAAACATCTATCCTGTATTTTTCGTATTTCTCTTTCATTCCACCACCAAGCACAACGACTGGTTTGCCGTTTGTTTCATTAATTATTCCAACTTCATTGAATTTAAAGCCTTGTGTAATTCCTGTGCCAATAGCCTTGCTGAAAGATTCTTTTACTGCAAAACGTGCCGCGTAGTGAAGAAATTTCTTTTCCTTAAATTCTTCACAATATTCAATTTCTGTGCTTGTAAATATTCTTCGAAGAAATCTATCACCATACTTTTCAATTGCACTTTTTATTCGCTCAACTTCAATAATATCAGTTCCAATTCCATAAATCATACTTATTCCTCTTTTAGTAATTTCATTAATTTAGGTAAAGCCACTGCCGACGGTTCCGCAATTTTGAAATCAACATATCCCGATAATGCAGTTTGATTTGGGTTAATCTCGATTAATACTGCACCATTTCTTTTTGCGTGTCGGGGCAAGTCGGCAGCGGGATAAACTTCGGCTGAGGTGCCAATCGAGAAATATACTTCTGCTATTTGACTTGCATCGTAAGCTTTTGTTAGTGCTTCTTGCGGCAACATCTCGCCAAACCAAACAACTGCTGGTCTTATCTGACCACCACAACTTTCGCACTTCGGCAAACTTTTATCTTCAACGTTGATTTCTTTCCTATAATATTCACCACACTTTATGCAATAATTTTCGATAATATTCCCGTGCAACTCGATTACATTAGTCGAACCTGCTCTGTGATGCAAACGGTCAACATTTTGAGTGGCAAGACTGAAATAGTCGAACATTTTTTCCATCTCAGCAATTGCATAATGCCCCGCATTTGGTTGAGCATTCGCAATTATTTTGCGTCTATACTGATACCATTCCCACACCAGCTGCGGGTTCGACATAAAACCTTTCATACTGGCAAGTTCCATCGGATTGAACTTTGCCCATAGCCCATCGGGGTCGCGGAAGGTTGCAATTCCGCTTTCAGCGGATACGCCCGCACCCGTCAATATCGCTACTTTTCGAGCTTTTCTGAGAATTTTTGCCACTTCATTAATCATCTTCTAAATTTTCTATTTTGTGAATTAATTTCTCTATTTGTTCAATAAGCTTTTCTTTCTGATTTTTACTTGATTTAATGCTTTCGTTCAGTTCGTTAAAATCTTTTTCTAAAATCTTTATTTGCTCATATCTATTTTTTAATATTTCACGCAAAGCCTCGTTTTTCTCTCTTAATGTAACAATTTGCAAGTCTTTCAGCGTTTTTTCAGCATTTAAATCTTTTATCAATTTATCACGAACTGCATAAAAATTCTCTCCAAATTGCATCTCGCTCTGAAGCTTCAATTTCTCAATTTCTTCATCCTTTCTTTGTAATTCATTTTGTAGTTTCTCTATCTCTTTCGATAATTTCTCTATTTTATCATCATCTGCTAATGGGAATAATTCAGGCATTCTTCCATAATTAGCTTTGATATTCAACTTATCAATTTTCTTATTCAAATTGCTTATTGTCTTGTCCTTTTCCTCTATAGTTTTTTCAAGCTCAATTATTTGATTTTTCAGTTCTTGAAGTTGACTGTTGATGGGAATATTAAACATATTATCGCTTAATTCTGCAACTCTTGTCTCAAACTCCTGCAATTTACTTGTTAGTTCATCAATCAACGCATCTTTTTCTTTAAGCAACTGATTGTTTTGCTCAATCTTTTCTTTAAGTTCGTTGTTTTCAGTAGTTATCACCAACAATTCATTCTCTAAATCATATAATTTCTGTTCTTTCTCAACAGCTTCGTTGAATTTTTCGGTTAATTCTATTACTTTGTTCTCTTTTTCATTTATTATATTAATTTTTAATTCTAATTCAGACGATAGTTTTGCTTTATCTCTTTGTAGTTCCGAAATCTCATTGGATAGAAGTCTTTTATGCTCGATTAATTGATTGTTTTGTCGCTTTAATTGATTTACCTCTTCGAACAAAATTTCATATTTATTCTGAACAATTTGCAAAGCTTCAATTTGTGCTGAAAGCGATAAATTTTCGTCCTGAATAGTAGCGAATTTATGTTGAAAACTATCGATTTGTGCTTTCAACTTTGAAATTTCATCTCCCTGTCGATTAATCAATTCCTCTTTTAACGCAACGCTATCGTTTAGCAATTGAATGTCGTCGAGCAATTTCGTGTTTCTGACCGTATAATCGTCCAGCTTCTTCGTGATTTGCTCATTTTTTAATATTTCTTCTGCTAATTGTTGCGAAATTTGTTGGTATTTTGATTTAATATTATGAAGTTCTGCGTTCTCTTTTTCAAGTAAATTATTCTTGTTCAGTAAATCGGCATTTTTAATCATCAAATCAGAATTATTATTTTTAATCAGCATCATTTCATTTTCTAATTCGGCAATTTTCTCTTTATAAGCGGAATTTTCATTATTGATGTTTTCTATAGTTTTATTGGAATAATCTAATTTTTCTGTTAATTCTGCAATAATATTGTTCAGATTAGCAATTTGTGTCTCGTGTTCGAAAGCTTGCTTCAAAAGTTCATTTGTAGTCAGTTCGAAATTCTTGATTATTACCTGTTCTTCTTCTAACTTCGCTTTGATTTCACTATTCTCGTTTTCGAGCAGTTCGATTTTTTGTAAATACTCGTTAGCTTTGTTTTGCATTTCAGCAAGTTGTGCTTGCAAATCCTCAACTAATTCTGATTTTTCTTGAAGTTCTTTTTCGAGGTTGCGGTATTTGAAAATAATATTTTGTGCGTCAGCATATTCAGTTTTTAACTTCTGGATTTCTTTCTGTTTTTCAATCAACTCAAAATTTTTGCGTGTAATTTCTTTTTGAGCAAATTGAAAGTCAATAGATATTTTAGTGAGTTCATCGATTTTCTTCAAATTTTTTGTGTTTTCAGATAATAATTCATCATACTTTGCTTGAACTATCTTCAATTCAATTATATCTGCTTCTGCATTTTGCAATTTTCCCTCTAATTCTTTTACTAGCGCAGCGAGCTCTTCATTTTCTAAAAGCAACTTATTACGTTCTTTATAAACGTAATCATATTGTGAATATAGGGAATAGAGTTCTTCGTAACGTGTATTCACGTCGGTTACTTGGTTGGATAGCTCGTCGATAATTTTATTGTTCTCGTGAATTTTAGAATTTGCTTCTTCGATAATTCTCTCTTTTTCACTTATCTCTTTTCTTAAAGCATCAATTTTCTCAATTAATTCAGAGTATTTGGAATTGGAATAATTAGTTATCTCTGCTGCTTTGTTAATAGTTTCCCACAATTCAGAAATTTTTTCTTTCGTACGGTAATCTATTTCTTTAGATTTGCTCATATAATGAAAAGAAACTAATCAATCCATAAAATAATTTAAAAAAATATAAAAAAACAACAAAAAATCAAACTACTTTGTTGTAAAATATTAAATTTCCTTAAAAGAATACACTATTTTTTATTCTTGTTATTTAGCGTAGCTTTAATAAAACTTATAAATAAAGGATGACCTGTAACTGCTCTTGATTTTAGTTCAGGGTGGAACTGAACACCTAAAAACCAGGGATGGTCGGTAAGCTCAATTATTTCGACAAGGTTACCGTCGGGGGAAGTTCCACTCATCACCATACCTTTCTCTTCGAGTAAAGCTCTGAATTTATTATTGAGTTCATAGCGATGACGGTGCCTTTCAGAGATTTCTTTCGAGCCATACGCTTTGAAAGCAAGCGAGTCCTCTTGTATTACACAAGGATATGCACCAAGCCTCATTGTTCCACCTTTTTCTTTGACATTTTTCTGCTCATCCATCAAATCAATTACACAATAATCATTTGTCTCAAATTCGCCACTTGTTGCTTGGGGCAATCCGCATACATTTCTTGCAAATTCAATAACACTGCATTGCATACCAAGGCAAATACCGAAAAATGGTATTTTGTTTGTGCGGACATACTTAATTGCTGTTATTTTCCCTTCTATACCACGATAGCCAAAGCCTGGTCCGACCAATATTCCATCTAAATGTCCAATTTTGCTTGCGACATTTTCTTCGGTAATCTCTTCGCTGTTGATTAATTCAATATTTACCTTACAGTTGTTAATTGACCCTGCGTGTATAAATGCTTCTATTATACTTTTATATGAATCTGTGTATTTCGTATACTTCCCAACTAACCCAACATTAACTGAGTACTTTGGATTACGAATTCGCTCGACAAATTTCTTCCAGGTTTCAAGTTCAAGCTCGTTCAGCGGCAATCCCATTTTGCGTAGAACGATTTGTTCAAGTTCCCTTTTTGCAAATAATAATGGCACTTCGTAAATTGTTGATTCAACGTCTATTACTTCAATTACAGAATTTTCTTCTACGTTGCAAAATAGCCCTATCTTTTGGCGAAGCTCTTTGGAAAGTTTATGCTCAGTTCGGCATAGTAATATATCTGGTCTAATCCCAAATTCCATCAATGCTTTCACTGAATGCTGTGTTGGCTTTGTTTTAAGTTCGCCTGCTGATTTGATATATGGAACATAAGTTAAATGAATATTCAATACGTTCTGAGGACCTCTTTCGAGCCACATCTGACGTTGTGCTTCCAAAAATGGAAGCGATTCAATATCGCCAACTGTTCCCCCAATTTCAATTAATATAAAATCATACTCACCTTCGAAAATCGTCATCCTGCGTTTGATTTCGTTCGTAATATGAGGTATCACCTGAACTGTTTTTCCTAAATAATGCCCTTTTCTCTCTTTTGTGATTACTTCAAAATACACCTGTCCCGTTGTTGTGTTGTTCTTTTTACTTAATGAGTAACCAAGAAATCTTTCATAATGCCCTAAATCTAAATCAGTTTCCGCTCCGTCATCAGTAACGTATACTTCTCCGTGCTGAAAAGGATTCATCGTTCCTGGGTCGACATTAATATATGGGTCGAACTTCATTATCGAAACCTTATATCCACGCTGTTTGAGTAAGTATCCAAGCGATGCTGATGCAATTCCTTTTCCAAGTGAAGAAAGAACCCCACCTGTTATAAAAATATATTTTGTTTGTCTTGAATAAGTATCTTGTTCTTTCATAATTATTTCATTTTTCTAAAAAACAAAAACGCAAAATAACATTAATTAATAAATTTGACAAAAACTATAATCAAATTAGTATAAAAGATATTTATTGCGAATTATTTTGAATTGCTCAATTCCACGAGAGCATAAACTTATATATGAAAAATCATTTGGGGAAAATAATGAATTGAAATAATCATCAGTGCCAGTTACTTTTATGAACATATCTTTTGTTTTATTCGGTATGTCTGCTTTATTAAATAATTCAGGATGAACAGTTTTAACTGCTGATATTAGCAATGCCCCATACTTCATCGGTGAATAATTTTGATTACAATTGAACTTGAATATAATTCCCTCACAAGTTTGTTCTTTGAACTTTGCGTAAAATGGTCTAAACTGGGCTCGAAAGAAACTTATACCATCAAAATTGTATTTATTCAGTTCGTTTAATACTTCTTCTGCCTTGAAATCAGGACTTCCTATATATTGAAATGGCAAAGTCGTTCCAATTCCAATATTAAGTATGCCCAGTTCGCCAAAAATTCCCACAAGTGCGGCACCACGAATTGCATCAACCGTTGGAATATGTGGTGAAGTCGGAAACCACATCAATCCCGTATCTTCAAAACACATTTCTCGTTTCCAGCCTTTCATTTGAATTACTTCAACCTGTGTTTTAAGTTTTTTCCCTTTTTTATCGCTACCTAACCACCCTTCGCCTACCATCATTTTGGCTAATTCACCTATTGTCATTCCGTGAATGTAGGGGATAGGCATAATACCAACAAACGACTTTTTATCCTCTTCGAGGACGTTCCCGTCGATTGTTACTCCGTTTATAGGGTTAGGTCTATCTAAAATAAATACAGGCTTCTGGGCTTCTGCTGCTGCTTTGATAAAATAATACATCGTTGAAATGTAAGTATAAGAACGAATTCCAATGTCTTGTATATCGACGACAAGGGCATCAAGTTCCTTGATATGCTTCAAGTTAGGTGTGCGTTTGTCTCCATAAAGTGAAATTACTGGAATACCATTAAAATTTGCATCGCTCACCTTTTGTCCCGCAGGTAAATTTCCCCAGAGTCCGTGCTCAGGAACAAATATATATTTCAGGTTTAATTTATCGGTTTTGCTCATAATTTCAGCTGTTAGAATGCCTTTTGAGTTTCTCCCAGACTGATTTGTCAGAAGCCCAATCTTTTTCTTTTGCAAAGGTGCAAAATTATTCTCGACTAATACATCAATCCCTAAACTAATATTTGCAGAAATTATCGACGCTGTTGGCAAAAGGAAAAATAATATTTTAAGGAAGAACTGCATTTAATACTGTATTGCAGCCAAAAAAGAATTGAAAATTTTATTGAATTCTTTTTGAGTTGGTATTTCATTACCTAAAATTGTCATTGGCAATAACGTAAATTCATAGAATTGACCGATAGATGAGGCAAATACAGCAGATTTTGCTACTATTGCTCCATTAGTTGTGGAAAATTCATATTTTACAAAGTCTTTATTCCCAATTTGAAGGTTCTGATATTTCCCGATTAATTTTACAGCACCTGCTGATTTTTGCGCACGCCTTGCAAAACATTCACGAGCTACATCAAACAATATATCAACATTGATTTTTTTTTCTTCTGAATTAATTTTAAGCGCTGGAATATTTACTGCTGTAAATATTGCACATAAACTATATTCGGGGTTGCAAACTACTGCTAAAACATCTGCCGATGAACGCTCCTCTGTATCGATGAAAAACCAATCTTTAGGTATAAAAGAGACCATATCGCCTTTGTTGGAACGCAAAATTATATCAGACAGAGGTATTTCAGGCTTAGGGCTCAAAATTGCTGATTGCTCGAAATCCTGTTCTTCGTCGACTTGCTCTTTGACCACAATACAAGAGGAAAAACCAAATATTAAAATATAAAAGAGCAATATTTTGACTACGGAACTAATACTCCTCGACATGCAAAGAACCCGGATTAGTTTGAGAATGCTTCGAATAATTATATTTTTCTAAAAATATTGAGACAGATTCAACCATTTTCGGATTGCCGCACAAGAAAAAGTGCGTTTTTTCGGGATTTATCTCTATACCGACGTTTTCGAGCAAACCATTTTCCAGATGAGTTTCTATATATCCCGTAAGCCCATTCCAATTTTTATCTGCTTTAAGCAATGTGGGAAAATAATAAAAATTATCGAAAGAGTTTTGTATGAAAGTAAGTTCCGAATAATAACCTAAATCCCAGGGATATGCTGCCCCGTGCAAAACTGCTAATTTAATATCCTGATTATCTTTTATGTGCGACCGAAGAAAGCTTATATATGGTGCCAAACCAGTTCCTGTGGCAACCATAACAATATTACAACCTTCCGGTGTATCTTTCAACTTGAATACTCCCAGAATTTCCTCATCAACCCACATCCGGCTGCCCTGAGATAATGCAAAAAGTCTTGGTGTAAGCTGTCCCGATTTGACCTGACTTATGTAAAATTCGAAATTAGATGTTTCGTGATTTGCTGATGCTATTGAATATGGTCTTTTAATCAGAAAATCTGGTGGCAATTGTTCCAAAGTAATAACTGAGTTAGCAGAACGCTGTTCCTTTGCTAATAATCCAATTGTAGTGTATTGCCCTGCTTCGAATTTTTCTCTTGGAGTGTCTGTCCTCACTCGTAAAATCATTAAATCAGGTGTTAGTAGAATTTTTGCAACAACTGTTGCATTATATGGTGATGATTTCATACATTAATAATAATATTAAAAAAACAAATTTAACTCAAAAGCTCCAAATCAACAAGCACTTTTACGACTTTGTCTTTGTCAACTGGTTTGATTAAATATGCTTCTGCTTGATTTGTGAATGCTTTCTTAATGTTTTCATAGTCGTCCAAAGCAGTTGTCATTACAATTTTCACACCGTCCAATCCCATTATCCCATTCATTTTCTCTATTTCACGAATTTTTGCTAATACTTCCTGTCCGTCCATTTCTGGCATCATTATGTCCAAAAAGACAACATCATAGAGAACACCAGTCAGCTGAGCTGATTTGAACAATTCAATTGCTTGTTCTCCATTTTCAGCAACATCACACTCCCCGAATGCACTCAATATTTCCTGCATTACCTGAGAAGTTATATAGTCATCTTCTACAACTAAAGTACGCAAAAATACCTCAATTTTGTTATATATTAATTTCGATATATCTTTCTAAATATTGTATTACTTTGTTGATTTCTTCACGAAAAATTCTAAATAATTTACCCAAATTCCTATTTGTATTGTTTCTGCTTAATCGATTTATTTCGCTTAATATATTTATCGCTTTTTCTGCTCCAAAATTTCCGACTTCGGATTTCAATTTATGTGAAATCCTATCAACTTGCTCCAAATCATTTTCCAATATTGCTTTTTCTAAATTGTTAATTTGAACAGGTGAGTTTTCAATAAAATATTTAATTAGCTTATTTAATAATGCTTTATTATGATTGATAGAAACAAGTAGTTTTGTTACATCAATAGTATTATTAGTGATATTAGGTGAATACTTGATGAGAACTTCAAAAAAATTCTCCCAATCAATTGGCTTGGTAATTATATAGTCAAATCCTGCTTCTTTTATCGCCTCAATTGTTTCATCGTCATCGTGCGCAGTTAGAGCAATAATTGGTGTATGCTCTAAGCTATTTTTTGCCTCAATTTCCAATAATGCTTTGATTGTTTCAAATCCATCCATCTCGGGCATTTGTATATCTAAAAGCACTGCGTCAAACTTTTCGTTCGAATAATAATATACTCCAATTTTGCCATTTTCAGCAACTTTATATCTACAATTTGTTGAATTTAAGGCTTCTTTTATTACTTCTTGATTAATATAACTGTCTTCGATAATTAATAAATTTAGAGACAGGTCACTATAAATACTTGATACTTCTGATATAGTTTTCGCTTTTGCTGTTTTTTCTTCTTGCATTCCGTCCGAAATTTCAAATGGAATAGTAAAATGAAAAACCGAGCCTTCGCCTACTGTGCTTTCACAATAAATTTCTCCACCCATCATATCCACAATCTCTTTTGAAATATACAAACCTAAACCTGTCCCTCCATATTTTCTTGTTAAGTTGTCATCAATTTGACTGAAACTTTTAAAAAGCTTCTCAATTTTGTCCGAAGGTATACCTACACCTGTGTCTCGGATATCAAATCGAATTATTACTTTGTTCTGAACCTCCTTAATTTTAATTACGGAAATTTCGACAAATCCCTCTTCAGTAAACTTTATTCCATTTGAGACAATATTTACTAATACTTGCTGCAATCTAATTGGGTCGCCTAACACTTTTTGTGGAATATCGTGGGTTAAGTTTAACTTCAATTCTATCCCTTTATTTGCAGCTGAATAATAGAGCAAATCATATACATTATTGACCACTTCTTCTAAACTAAATGATACTCTATCCAATCTTAATTTTCCCGTTTCAAGTTTCGACCAATCCAAAATATCATTGATAATATTCAGCAATGTTTCACCAGAATGCTTCACTATACGAAGTGTTCTTTTTTGTTTTTCGTCGAGTTCAGTGTCCATCAATACACTTGTCATTCCCAGTATACCATTCATCGGAGTTCGGAGCTCGTGCGTAACTTTAGCCAGAAAAAGACTTTTGAAACGATTTGCTTCTTCTGCTGCTTCTTTCGCTCTGATTAATTCTGTTTCTGTTTTTTTTCTAATTTCAATTTCTTCTAAGAGTTTTTGATTAATTTTCTCTAATTCAAATGTTCTTTCTTTTATCTTCTGTTCAAGAATTTCGTTGTATTCTTTTAATTTGTTTTCTATAGCTTTTTTTTCGGTAATATCATCGGCAACCAGAACGAAACAAGAAATTGAATTGTTCTCTCCATATACAGGGGAAATAGATACATTCAAATAAATATCATAATTACCATTATTTATTAATTTTAATTCTCCTTTCCAATCACTTTCTTTTTCGACTGCATCAATAAAATCAACTATATTGTCCCCCCAGAAAATATTTTTGATGTTTTCATCTTCAAAAGATTCTTTTGTGAAATTTGTAATTTCACATAGTTTTGGGTTGTGATAAGTAATTTTCCCATCAGAATCAAAGATAATAATAAGACCAGGAGAATGTTCAATTGCAGAATACAGCAACTTAATCTTTTCTTGTTGCTTGCGATATTCTTGCTCTAATAATAATGAATTTGCAACCGAATCTAATATTTCTATAAGATTATCTCTTTTAACGGGTTTGACAATGTAGTGATTAATGCCAATTTTTATTGCGTCGAGCAATACTTCTTTATTGTCAAACGCAGTTGTAAAAATAATTGGTACTTGTGAATTAACTTCACGAATTTGGCGAGCCAACCCTAACCCATCAAGAAATGGCATACCAACATCCGAAACAACAATATCAGGTGAATGTTCCGTGAAAAGCTCAAAAGCTTTTAATCCATTTTCTGCTGAAAGGACATTTTCAAACCTTGATTTTAGTATAGTTTGAATGGTTAATAAAGAAGGTGGGTCATCTTCAGCAATTAATACAGTTAGTGGGAATTTATCCATATATTTAACTTGACTGTTTTACCAATTTAATTAATGCATTCGGAATTTCATTTAATGGCAGTTGCATATCCACTGCTCCAATATCATAAGCAACCTTGGGCATTCCATACACTACGCAAGTTGCTTGATTTTGTCCGATTGTTTTTGCCCCTGCCTCTTTCATAGCTTTCAGACCTGCTGCTCCGTCATTGCCCATTCCCGTTAATATCACACCAAAAGCATTCGCTCCAACGCTTTCAGCAACACTGAACATCATTACATCTACCGACGGACGATGCCCGTTTACTTTTTCTCCTTCCAATATCTGTATCTTATACTGTCCTCCCGATCGATACACTTTCATATGATAATCGCCAGGGGCAATATAAACACGACCGTTGAGTATTCTGTCGCCATCTTCTGCTTCTTTCACTTGCATATATGATGTTTCGTTCAATCTATCTGCAAATGTTTTTGTGAAACCTTTTGGCATATGTTGCACTATTACTATGCCCGGCATAAAAGGCGGCAGTTGCTCGATTACTTTTCTAATTGCTTCTGTACCACCCGTGGAAGCCCCAATAGCTATTACTTTATCTGTTGATTCTGCTAATGCTTTATTTAAGGCTGACTCATCCTTCGCTTTCCTATCACTTACTGGAATTTCTCTGTTTTTCCAATGCGACACATTTGCAGTAGATGCAATTTTTATCTTTGTTCGCAATTCTAACATCATTTCGCTTAATCCACGGGCTACATCTGTTGCTGGTTTGGGAACAAAATCTACCGCCCCCGCTTCGAGAGCTTGCATTGTGATTAATTTTCCTCGTTGAGTAAGCGAACTAACAACTACAACTGGCAATGGATATTGTGGCATTAATTTTCTAAGAAATTCAATGCCATCCATTTTCGGCATTTCTATATCAAGAGTAAGTACGTCTGGTTTTAATTTTACGATTAAATCTCTTCCAACGTAAACATCCGGCGCTGTCCCAACTACTTCTATCGCTGGGTCGGCTGATAATCCTTTTGCCAGAATATCTCTTACTAATGCAGAATCATCAATAATTAATACTTTTATTTTCTTAAATAAATTCGACACAACTCCCTCCAATCTAAAAAAATTATGCTTTCTTATAAACAGCAGGCTTCAAATAAACATATTTTGTTTTTGTTCTGTTCAATGTTTCCGAATGACCAATAAATAAATATCCATTCGGAGCCGTAAATTGATAAAACTTATCAACTAACCTGTCTCTTGTCGGTTCATCAAAATAAATCATCACGTTTCTACAGAAAATTACATCGAAAGGGCTTTTGAATGGGAATTTCTCATTCATAAGATTAAATCTTCTGAAAGTTACTTCACGTTTCAATGCGTCAATGACTTCCCATTCTCCTGTCGGAAGGTGCTTAAAGTATTTTTCCTTAAAAATATCAGGCAATGGCTGAACTTTTTCATCGGGATATATTCCTTTCTTAGCTCTTTCCAGTACAGTTAATGAAATATCAGTTGCAAGCACTCCTGCCTTCCATTTATTGTATTCTTTACCAAAATATTCCATCATTAGCATAACCAGAGTATAAGGCTCTTCTCCACTGGAACAACCCGCAGACCATACTCGAATATCAAAATTGTTAGTCTTTTTTGCTCTTGCTTCTATTTCAGGCAATACAATATCAACAAAATATTCAAAGTGGTCAATTTCACGTCCAAAAAAAGTGTGATTAGTCGATATTACATTCGCAAGCTCGCTTAATGCTTCGCCCGATTTGTCGTTTATTAAGAACTGATAATACTCTTTAAATGTTTTGAAATTAAGCTTTCGTAATATTTTTTGTAATCGTCCATTTACCAATGAACGCTTTTCTTCGGTCAAATTTATCCCAATGTTTTTATAAATCAAGTCCCTGATGAGTATGAACTCTTCATCTGTTACTTCAACAAATTCTAATGAACGTATTTCTTTGATGTCCATATATTACTCTTTTTCGTTAATATCACTATCAATATCATACAATAATTTTTTTATATCAAGTATGATTTTCAAATTTTCACCAACTCTTCCAATACCTTTTATAAACTTGCTATGCGAACCTTTGTTTGTCTGAGGCGGTGGTGAAATTTGCTCCGGAAGAATCTTTATTACTTCTGCAACCTCATCGACTATTAAACCAATCCCATTATTATTGACATTGACTATTATTATACAGGTTCTATCGTTGTAAGGAATTTCAGGGATGTTAAACCTTTTTCTTACGCAAATAACTGGATAAATTATACCGCGCAAATTAATTATTCCTTTGATAAAAGGTTTAATATTGGGGACAGGTGTAATATTTTGAATACCGATAATTTCAGTTACATACTCTATCTCAAAAGCGTATTGTTCGTCGCCTGTTTTGAATGTTAAATATCTGTCTTCAAGAGTATTCTCAGTGTCGAGTTCTACTCCTGCATCCTCTACTTCATATAAATCTTCAGTTTGCATAATTATTTACCTTATATTATCCAACAAGTACTGATTTTTCAGATAATTCTATTAAACTTTCAATATCTATGATTAATCCAATCCCACCATCTCCTAAAATCATACAGCCCGTTATTCCTGCTACCTTCCCAATATAGTCCGATAGACCTTTTATTACTGCTTGTTGCTGACCTATAATCTCATCAGCGAACAAAGCAACCTGCTTTTCCCTTGATTCTATTATTATCATTATGCCTTTTTCCAGGTCATAACTGTCCGGCACTATATTAAATAGCTCGTGCAAGCGAATAACGGGTAGCACATCATCACGCAATTTGCATACTTCTAATCCATCCATTGTTTTGGAAATCATATTTCGATTCACTCTGAACGATTCTGTTACAGCAAGTAGCGGCAATGCATATCTTGATTGACCCACTCTAATTAGCATCGCATCCATTATTGCAAGTGTAAGCGGTATCCTCAAAGTAAATGTAGAACCAAAACCTTCCTTGCTTTCAATATCAACTGAACCGTGCAGCTTCTCAATGTTCTTTCGGACAACGTCCATTCCAACTCCACGTCCTGAAATATCAGTAACTTGTTCAGCTGTAGAAAATCCAGGCTCAAATATTAATTGAAAGACTTCTTTATCTGTCAGCTTATCAGTATTGCCCGAAATAATTCCTCTCTCTTCTGCTTTTTTCAAAATCTTATCTCTATTTATTCCTGCACCATCATCTTTTACAATTATTAGTATCTCATTTCCTTCATATCTTGCTTTCAAACTAATAGAACCGTACTCGGGTTTCCCTTTTTGAATACGAACTTCAGGTGGTTCAATACCGTGGTCTATTGCATTTCTAAGTATGTGAACAAGCGGGTCTGCTACTTCATCTATTACATTTTTATCCATTTCAGTTTCTTGACCTGATATTTCAAGGTTGACTTTCTTGTTCATTTTCAGCGAAACATCGCGAACAAGTCTTTTCATCTTGTTGAATAAATTTTCGAGCGGCATCATTCTTACCGACATCGCAACTTCTTGAAGCTCTCTTGTGATTTTATTCAGCATATTCGCTGATTTCAAAAAGTTTGGTAATTCAAGTCCTTGTAAATCAGGACTATTTGTTACCATTGTTTCTATTGTTATTAATTCACCAACTAAATCAAACAACTTATCAATCTTGCTTGTTTCAACGCGTATGTCTTTTTTAGCCATTGCAGCAGGTGGAGAGCTTTTGGCTGTTGCTTGCTCTTCTTGTTTTGTCTCAACTTTTTTTACAGACTTAGCTTTAGACTTCTTTGTTTCAACTTTTGGCGCTTGAGCGAGAATTTCCTTCTGTGTGCTTAAATCTTGTTGAGATTCTTTATTAGAAAACTCAATTTCGTCTGTTTCCTCTATGCTATCTTCAAGATTTATTTTTTCTGCTTCAGCATTATTAGAAAGAGAGAGGCTTGTTTCTGCTAATGTTTCTTGAAGTGCTTTAGATTTACTTCCCTCAGGTGATAAAGCATTCAATCTGTTTCGGATTGTTTCTATATTGCTCAAAAGGATATTGACAATAGTTGTATCTATTTGCAATTCTTTGTTTCTAATAGAATCCAGTATTGATTCCATTTCCATAGAGATTTCTTCAATCTCCGATAGTCCCATAAACCCTGAATTACCTTTTAAGCTATGAATTACTCTAAATGTATTTGCAATCAAGTCGTAATTATTAGGCTCATTTTCGAGTATTATTAAATTATTTTCAGCAGTATCAATTAATTCATAGGCACTCGATAAATATTGGTCTAACAATTCATTTGAAACAAGTGATTCTAAACCATCAGCCGCTTGAGCTTCTTGTTGTGCTGCAAACATAATTTCGTCTTCATCTTCGACCGCAACTTCTTCCGACTGATTAGAAACCTCGCTGCTAACAGTTTGGCTTTCATCTGATAAAAAGAAATCCTCTTCGCTTAAATCTGGATTTTGAACCCTATTTATTGCATCTCGGATAATTAATATCATATCTTCGGCTTCTGCTTCCGCATCCTTGTCTGTTAAATTTTCACTTACTCTATTTAATAATTCTCGTAAAAAGTCAAATACTGAATAGATTACTGATATTATGTCCTCGCTTTGTGCTTTGTTCTGTTTGCGCATTATATCCAATAGAGTTTCTGCTTCGTGAGTAACCCTATTGATTACAAACATCTCGAAAAAGCCCGAAAGACCTTTCAGCGTGTGAAAGACTCTAAAGATTGAATTTACAAACTCTGAATTATCCTCTAACTTTAAATTTTCAACTAATGGCTCGTTTGTATCAAGCGAATCCAATGATTCCGATACAAACTGCATAATCATCTCGCGAGTTTCATTATCCATTTGCGACATATTACAATCTCAATTATTATTAATTAATTTCATATGCTTTATCGGTATTTCTGACTAAAATATTTAGATTTTATTTTGATATTATTTAAAAAAATTATATCACATTTTTTTTCTTAATTTTGCATATGCAGATTGAGATATTTAAAATAATTCGCTCTAATAGAAAAACTATTGCTCTTAAAATAGATAATCAGTCCAACTTGATTGTTAAAGCCCCATTGTCTGTTCCTTTTAGCCATCTCCTGAAAATAGTTAAACAAAAGCAAAATTGGATAATTGCAAAAAAAATTGAAGTTCAAAATAGAAAGAAATTCACACGTAACCTATCTGATGGTTCAAAAATAACTATTTTTGGTAAAGATTACTTTATGAATTATGTCGAAAATTTTGAGTTTGCACTTCAACTAAAAAACAATCAAATACTTGTCGCAAGCGACCTGTCGAAACACATCAAACCGCTTCTTAGGCAACTCATCATAAAGATAGCAAAAGATTATTTTCACCTTAACGTTGCAAAATGGGCTTCTATTATGCAATTGCAATATAATCGCATTTCTATAAAGAACACTGTTTCTCGCTGGGGAAGCTGCTCGTCCTTAGGCAACCTGAATTTCAATTGGAAACTTGCTTTTGCACCTTTGGAGGTAATAGATTACATTATTATTCACGAACTATCCCATTTGCGACATCTTAATCACTCTGCTGATTTCTGGAATGAAGTGCGAAAATACTGCCCTGAATATAAAAAGCATAAAAAATGGCTCAAAGATAATGCACTTCTACTGGAACTTTAATTCCTGCAGCACCCTTTTTATTATTTCCCAACTATATCCTTTGCTCAGTAAATGATTTATCAGCGATTGTTTCTGCTTCTCGGGTGGTTTGTTCATTATTCCTTTTAATTTTTTCCCTGCTAATTTGAGTGCATTTTCAAAATCTACCTCTTCATCGTATAAATATCCAATTTGCTCATCGATAATGTTTTTATCAATACCTTTTTGAAGTAATTCCGCTCTTATTTTGTTTATTCCCCATTTTTTGAATTTTGCTTTTTCTTGAATAAATAGTGCCACATACTTTTCATCGTCAATCAATTTATACCCTTTCACAAATTCAATAGCCATCTGAATTATTTCTTCTCTAAAACCATTTTTCCATAATTTTTCAACAACCTGTTGCTCTGTTCGTGTCGTATAAGTTGCATAATTATAAGCAACTTGCTTAGCCTTTATCAATTCATTCTCAAAAAAAATTTTCGCATACTTCTCATCGCTAATTTCTTGACCCGACGATAAAGCAAATTTTATAATTATATCATTATTAATTTCAACATTTGAACCGTTATCAAGCTGAATAATGCTTGAATTCTTCGATGATTGAACTATTTTTGTTATTTGTGGCATAATAATGAAATTGTCTCAAAAAAATCATAGTTTTATTTAGAAATTGAAAATTTAGAACCGCTACATAATTGTCGCAAATATTGTATTACAATGTTTTTCGTCTACATTACTATTATTATTTATGTGAAAACCTTCGGAAGGTTCTAAACTGTCCGAAGGTTATGAAAATTGAACTTATGAGGCTATCCCCAAATATAACAGAGTAACTAACTATCAAAATTATAACAATCGTGCTTGCCCGTCATCAGTGATTATTTCATTTTCATTATTATCTTCGTTGTCATCATTTTCGTGATTTACTATTGTTACGTCTGCGATTTTGTCCCCTTCGTCTAAACGAATGAGCTTCACTCCTTGCGTGTTTCGTCCAATTGTTCGGATTGCCGCGACAGGTTGGCGAATGAGAATACCTTTTTGCGTAATTACTATTAAGTCGTCTAAATCAGATGCGGTAAGCAATCTAACGACTTTGCCTGTTTTTTCGGTTACATTCATTGAGATAACGCCTTTTGCTCCACGTCGAGTTAATCTGAAATCCTCAAATTTCGTGCGTTTTCCATAGCCATTCTCTGATACAACCAGCACTTGCACGTCGTTTCTATTGATTACAATCATTGAATTGACATAATCATTATCTTCAAGATTAATTCCTGTAACGCCCATCGCACTTCTTCCCATCGAACGAACGTCAGTTTCACGGAAGCGGCAAGCGATACCATTATTTGTGCCTAAAATAATATCTGAAGCTCCGTCAGTCAGTCTTGCACTGATTAATTCATCATTCTCATCTAAATTAATTGCTATTATTCCACTTTGACGAACATTAGAGAAAGCATTGAGTTCCACCTTCTTCACTATTCCGTTCCGAGTTGCCATCATTATATAATGATTGTCGTCGAAACTCTTTACAGGACAATAAGCAGTAACTTTTTCATCACTTTGGATTTGGATTAAATTTGCCAATGAGCGACCTTTTGCCTGACGACTTGCTTCCGGAATGTCCCATACTTTAATTCTGTAACAGCGTCCCTTATTTGTAAAAAACAATAAATAGTGATGAGATGAAGTTTGGAACACGTGTTCTACAAAATCATCTTCATACGTCGAAGCACCTTTAATTCCACGACCACCTTTATTTTGCCTGCGATAATTCGATACAAGTGTGCTTTTTATAAATCCACGATGAGTAATTGAAACTACCATTTCTTCGTTTGCAATTAAATCCTCGTAGGACATATCTTCGGTGTCGGGAATAATCTCTGTACGACGTTCGTCCCCATATTTATCCAGAATTTCCTTCAATTCATCATATATTATTTGCATTTGGAGCTCTTTGCTTGCAAGGATTGCTTTCAATTTCTCAATTAATTGTAATATTTCACGATATTCTTGCTGAATTTTCTCTCTTTCCAAGCCCGTAAGTCTTTGCAAACGCAAATCCAATATTGCCTTTGCCTGTATTTCAGTTAAGTTAAACCGACTTTGGAGCTGTTCAGATGCTGTTTGCGGGTCTTTTGCAGCGCGAATAAGAGCAATAACCTCATCTAAATTATCAAGGGCAATAATGAACCCTTCCAGAATATGTGCTCTTTTCTCAGCAGCTGTAAGCTCAAATTGCGTTCTACGAACAACCACCTCAACTCGATGATTGAGAAAATGTTTCATTATTTGGAGCAAATTCAATACCTTAGGTCTTCCCTTAACCAACGCAAGCATATTTGCTCCAAATGTTACTTGCATATTTGTATGCTTGTATAAGTTGTTTAAAACAACTTTTGGTGTTGCTTCTCGTTTGAGTTCTATTACAATTCTCAACCCATCTCGGTCCGATTCATCGCGAATATCCGAAATATCATCTATAACTTTGTTGCGAACAAGATCAGCAATCTTTTCTATTAATGCTGCTTTATTCACCTGATATGGAATTTCTGTTACTATTATTGAAGTTTTGCCCGTTCTATTCTCTTCAAATGAAGCTTTTGCTCTGATAATAATTTTCCCGCGACCCGTTAAATATGTATCACGAACACCCTGGTACCCGTATATTATTCCACCTGTCGGAAAATCAGGTGCGGGACAGTACTTAATCAATTCTTCAACAGTTATATCAGGATTTTTTATTAGTGCGTGCAGAGCGTTTATAACATCACGAATATTATGAGGCGGAATATTTGTTGCCATTCCAACCGCTATACCACTCGCACCATTGAGTAGAAGATTTGGAATTACAGTTGGCAGAACAACCGGTTCTTTCAATGAATCGTCGAAATTAGGTTGGAAATCAACAGTGTCTTTATCTATATCTCTCAGCATATGAATAGCTATATGCGCCATACGGGCTTCTGTGTAACGCATCGCAGCAGCAGAATCCCCGTCTATCGACCCAAAGTTCCCCTGTCCATCTACAAGTGGATATCGCATCGCCCAATCTTGTGCCATACGAACCATCGCTTCATACACAGAAGAATCACCGTGCGGATGGTATTTACCTAACACTTCACCCACAAGTCGGGCAGACTTTTTATAAGCTCGATTTGGAAGTAGCCCCATCTCATTCATCGCATAAAGTATTCTGCGATGAACTGGTTTCAACCCATCTCGTACATCCGGCAATGCACGCGAAACTATAACAGACATTGAGTAATCCAAATACGAGCTTTTCATCTCGTCTTCTATAAATGCTTGCTTGATATTTAAACTGCCTATTAAGGACATTTTCTTTCCTGAAAGATATTTATTTAACCTACAAAATTACTAATTTTTTGCCTCTTATTCAAATTCTGAAATCTCATTTGTTTTGTCAATAAAAAAGGAAGCCTTACTGGCTTCCTTTTTTGGGAAAATAGATGCAAAAATGTCTAATAATTAACAAATCTATCAATATCAATTACTAAAATTATGTCGCCATTAATATTAACCGATCCATTCAAAAATTGATTTCTTTCATTCAACTCAGATTGTTGTATTTGTTCTTTTTCAAAAGAAACAATATTAGAAACATTATCAGCTGTTATTGCAACTATCGAATTATTATGCTCTAATATTATTGCTAATTCTCTATGAGCTTCTTTTATAGCTTGTTCAGCATTGTCAAATAGATCAATCATTGCTTTTAAATCAGTATTTTTCACTTGTTCGATAATTTTGATAGCAGCGGATTTGCCATTTAATTCTTTTTCTTTTAGTGCTCGGGTTGCTATCGCGTGAATTCTTTTATGTGGTGCATCAAATTGCCTGAGATATACCTCCAATCCGTAGTTGTCAGTTTTGAAATTATCATACCACCTTCCAAATGCACAAGCGTGAGGGTCTGTTGTTAAATTAAAATCTCCATCTTTTTCAACTGCTGTATATAGTGTTTGAAGCCAGTTTATGTGGTCCTGCTTTCGTTCCTGCAACATTCGAAATAGTTCTTGACCATTCTCCAGAATTGAACGAAATCCTAATCTTTTCCGCGAATCAATTAATGTAATTATATTTTGCCGTAGTTTTATTAAGCCTCTTACAAATTCTGGCGAATTTGGCATCGGAGTTGCCTCTGGTGCAATAACGATTTCTTTAATAGGTAATATTGACAAAGCGTAAGAATTATCTGCTATTTGGATAACTAAATACTGATTTAAATCAGTTTCTTCAAGTTGCTTGTTTATTAAATCTGCTTTCATACTAATTCCTTTATTTTCAGAAGCAAAATTATCAACTAAAAATATTAAAATAAACAATAAAAGTTACGATAATACATTTATAATTATTGTATTTTATCGTAAAATTTTTCTATTTCTTTAGAGGTTATATGAATCTATCAGATAATATTTTTAACGTTTTGATAGTTGACGACAGTAACTTTTTTCGCGTTACTGCACGGAAAATGATAGAGGATAACTTCCGCGTGAATATTTTTGAGGCAAGCAATGCTTTCGAAGCTATGCGACTGCTCGGTAACCACCCGATTGATATAATCCTTCTCGATGTAAATATGCCTGAAGTTGACGGTTTCAAGGCAGCTAAAATTATCAAACATCAAGAGAAATATGCTGATATCCCTATTATTTTCTGTACTGCTATGCCCCGACCAAAGAAGTTGTTCATCGTAGCTTTGATGTCGGCGGAATTGATTTTCTCAATAAGCCATTTACCGAAGCTGAAATTGTTCGTCTTCTCGCTTTATATTTCAGGTTTATTTTGCACGAGCGCGAAGTTAATCGCAAAATTCGCGAAAACCAGAAATTATTGGAAAAGGAAATCGAAGAACGTAAATTAGCCGAAATAGCCCTCCGTCAGAGCGAAGAAAAATTTAGAAAAATTACTTCTTCAGCTTACGACGCTATCCTGATGATTAACCAGGACAATAAAATTAATTTCTGGAATGAAGCAGCTTTCAGAATTTTTGGCTATTCTCCCAGTGAAGTTCAAAATATTGATTTTATTAAATTAATCTCTCTACCTGGAAAATATCAAATTAATAGATCAAATTTTGAAGCAATCAAACAATCAGCAAAAGATATCCAACTATCCAAGCATTTTGAAATTCAAGCAATTCGCAAAGGTGGGCAACCAATTGAACTCGAAGTTTCTATTTCTTTTGTTGAAATCTCAAATCAACCGAATTATATAATAATTGCTCGGGACATCACGCAAAAGAAACTCGAAGCAATGTTGCTTGCTAAAAGCGAAGCATTGCTTTCAGAAGCCGAATCTATTGCTCATTTCGGTAGCTGGGAATACGATGCGCATTCTAACGTGATTACCTGGTCCAAAGAACTATACAGAATTTATGATGTAAATCCCGAAGAAACTGTTCCGACTATTGAATTGATTAACAGTATGCTAAAACCCGAGGACACCGAATATTTTATGAAAACGGTGGAAAAAGCAATTAATGAAGGTACTCCATACAATATTGAATTGGAAATTCATACACCTGCTGGCAACTTGAAAATTATCGAAGGGCGTGGCAGACCTGTTTATAACACAGAAGGCAAAGTAATTAAACTTGTCGGCACCGCAATGGATATTACTGAAAAGAAAATGGCACAAAGAAAATTAGAGCAGTATTTAGAAGAACTCAAAGAACTTAATGCTACGAAAGACCGCTTCTTCTCTATTATTGCTCACGACTTGAAAAATCCTTTTGGTGCTTTGAAAAACCTTTCGGACATCCTATATTCTATGTATAACGACTTTTCCGAAGAAGAACGATTAGAAATTATCAGCGAAATGTATAAATCTTCGAATAAACTGTATGAATTGCTCGAAAATTTACTTACCTGGTCACGTTCTCAAAGAGGAACAATTCAGTTCAATCCTGAAGAAACTAACCTGAAACTTATCACTAACAACTGCGTCGAATTACTCAAAAAAAGTGCCAATAATAAATCGATTAAACTTCAAGACGAAGTAAGTGAAGAACTCGTCGTTAATTGTGACGTGAATATGATTACCACAGTTGTTAGAAATCTAATCACAAATGCTATTAAATTCACTCCCGAAAATGGTGAAATTACTGTTTTCGCCGAGAAAACCGAAAACGAAGTTATCGTTGCCGTCCGCGACACCGGCATAGGTATTTCTGACGAAGACAAACAAATACTATTTCGCATCGACGTTCATCACACTACTATTGGCACTTCCCAAGAAAAGGGGACAGGGCTTGGGTTAATCCTATGTAAAGAATTTGTTGAAAAACACGGTGGCAAAATTTGGGTCGAATCCGAAATCGGTAAAGGTTCCACTTTCAAATTTACTATTCCAATAAAATAGTGCTTATCGTGAGTTTGTTAGAAATCTGTCTCAAAAACTCAAAAATACAGAAAAATTTTTAGACATATATTGTAGGGACAAGTCGAACACAAGTCCCTACAATTATTTTGCCAAACCTTCGGAAGGTTCAAAACCTTCCGAAGGTTATTTTAAACACTTTTGAGACACGCCTTCTTCTTTTGCCCTTACTTTATTACTTGAACTTTTTGCGTGATTATTCCATCATTTGTTTGCAAAACGACCATATATACCGACGAACCCAGTTGCTTGCAATCAAACGTTGTGCTGAAAATACCTTCTGTAATATAATGATTATCAACAACGGTTGCCACCACTTCACCAACTGAATTAATAATCTTTATCTTTACAAAAGTCGGCTTATCAATTTTGCAACTTATGTTAATTCTGTCATTTGTAGGATTTGGGAAAACATCCAAAACGCTCTTTTTAAATCCTGTTTGAACTTGATAGCTTTCGTTGTTACTCATTATAATATCGACGGGATTAGATGCACATCCCTTTAATCCATCAGCATTATATGAATATACTTTTATCTTGTAATTACTAAAATTGTCTAAATCAAATTCCTTTTTCCTCTCATTTTTCGATGCAGATGCAAGAACAATGTCATCACCGGTGTATGTCTGCCCAACTATTACATACCCAACAACGCCACGTTCTTTCGATGGCTCCCATTCTACGACACATTTTTCCTTGTTTGTAACATATTTTGCAGTAATATTGTTCGGCGGGAACAAAATTGATTTATTATTTGATATCTCTTCATTAGAGTAGCTACTCAATGAATAATTATCATTATTATAAATTGCATATAGATAATATTTACAAGATTGCAATGTGTCGCTTAATTTAACTCTTCCATATCCTTCCAAAGCATTGAATGAGGCTACAAAAATCCCGTCTTCACCGGATTTGTTTTCATCAAGATATATTTCAACTACTCCACTTGAATTTAAGCCGCTTGTTCCCCAGTAAACATCAACTTCATCTAAGTTTTGAATTGTATAAATTCTAAATTCAGGTTTTTCTTCAAATTGATAGTAACTTATCGAAGTATTTTGATTTTCGGACAGCACTTTTATTTGCCATGTACCAATTTCTGGTTTGGTAATTGTCCAGAATGCTTTCTTTGATTGACTATCTTCCGAATAAATAATATCACCTACATACTCATCCGATGGAAGGTATTCTATCATTGATGGTGTTATTAATTGAGTAGTTGGAACAGAACTTTCACCTGTTATTCTAATTACCAATCTCTCTAATGCACTATTGATAATTATCTGCTCCACTGTATTGCCGTTCATTGCGATTTTACCAATATCAACTATTTCAGCTTCGGGTGTTCTCTCGAAGAAGAAAAAGTCGTCATCATCGTAATTCTTGTTCAAATCCACTACATAACGTAATTTACCGATTTTTGTACCTAAATTGGCTTCTCCCCAAAGCACTTTTGATTTCCCAAACAGTAATCGAGCATCAGCATCGACTTTCTTCGGCAAACCAATCGTCGCATTAATCCAATCAAATGGCCAATCATCTCTTAACTTAGGAATATCCAGAGTTCCTGAAACATAACCCGAAAACTTGCTTTGTCTCATATTATATTTCAAACTTCCTTCTGTCGTAAGTAGATATTCTTCCTCATCTTTTGTCCCAATATTTAAACCACCTTTTAATTCCATCTGAGCAATTGAAAAATCAATATTTCCTTCTATACTACCTTTCATTTGCCATTTTTTCAAAAATGGATCTTTGAAAAGATTTGCCTCACCTTTCATCCCAATTGTGCTCGGTGTTTTGAAAAATCCTGAAATATCAATTTTATATAGATCTTCGGAAGTAATATCTGACAAAATTCCGCCTAACTCAAATTCTAAATTGGGTTGAGTTATCCCAGAGATATGTCCAAAAAATCCACTAATCCCAACAGTTGTTGTTCCAATTACAAATAGCGGAGGAAACGACGCTTCCATTCTAAAGCCAATGCTATCGAGCTCTCCACCAATAAATGCAATCCCCGCCCCAACTTCTCCAAACGGTATTTTTACATTTGCACCAAAATCCAATCTATCTCTTTCGCTGTCGTATTCACCATACAATTTGCTCAAACAGAAATTAGGAAATGAAATAAATCCAAGATTTTCAACCTTAAATCCTCCTATCTCAATCCCTGTTCTTTTGATTTCAAAATCTTTTACTTCAAACTCGGTATTTTTTTCGTCGCCTTCTTCGCTACAACCCACTGCAATGCCTGGAACAGTGATAGTTGCACCAATTTTTACACCTTCAGCACGCCTTCCTCCAACTAATTGAATATCATTGACTTTGAACTTAAATCCAGCTAAATTATCCGTGTAAGCATTAATAAAATCTGTAAGTTTTCCATCTTTCCCCAATATTTTCAACTCATATTTGCCGCTCGCAATTGAAAAAGTTCCCACTCCGCCTAACGGCAAAGGAACATCTCTTACAAGAAAATCACCTTCACAACTTATTCCTAATTGTGCTGTATCAATTGCAATTTTCCCAACAAATTCAACTAAATCATTAATCAATACTGTTCCTGTTGTCTCAAGTTTTGTGGTTTCTGGGACTGGCTCCCACACTCCTTTGCCTTCTATGCAAAATTCCAGTGCTCCATCAAGAATGCTCCAACACTTTATACCTTTTACAACAGTTACTTTCCTAAATATTGTATCGGTTGAAATATCCTCTTTTTCTGCAACAAACCCGAAAATATATTCGCCCTCCGTATTTTCTGCAAACCTGTATCCATAATTTAACTTAGCCATTAATGAATCTGTAACACCAATTAGCTTAAATCCTGATTTTTCAACTGGATTATTCACGTATACTTTTACATTCCCAACAGGCTTGTTTTCTGCATTTCTAATGTAAATCATATATGTAATAGAATCTTTTTCTGCAACTTCCACATCGTTTGCTGGAAGCACTTTCATAGTTAAATCTGATGGCAAAACTGTAAGCATTCGCTCAATTGTTTGCGATGTTTTAAAACCCGTTTTTTTCGCCAAAAACTTAATCGTGTAATCATTTGCGTTTGTGTTTGATGGTATCTTGAAAGAATAATCAAATTTCCCTTCTGTGTTTGTATTGCCAATTTTCACGAATTTATCAGATAAAATAGTGTTCAAACAATATATTTCAGTATTTTCCACATTATCGTTATTATCGTCAATTACATTCAAACTATACTTAGCTTCTTTTCCTGCCTCAATTTCAAGTTTTTCAGATGGGGAAGCGCTAATAAATAATTGCAAACTATCCAGCACACTGACAATTCTCTCAATTGTGCTTGATTGCAGCGTGTCTTTGACCGCTCTGAAACTAAATGTATATTCACCAGCAGTAGCATTCTGTGGAATAATGTAGTTGTAATATAATATCCCATTTTCATTCGTTGTTCCAATTAATATTTCGTTGTTTGAGTTAACAAATGGATTAATGCAGTAGATACTTGCGTTTTCTATCGCTTTATCGCTCATTGTAAATTGCATACCGAAACTTAACTGCGACATAGGTGTTAGAAACGTCTTGTGATATTCTGATACAATTAGTTCAGGCTTTGCCTCTGAATAAGAAAAACTTCCTAATACACGTCTGAACCTTGGTGCAAAATAGCAGGCAGGCTCAAAATTAATAAATCCAGAAAAAATGTTATTCGTCGTGTCATACTGAAATATCTCTACATATCCATCAACCCCGCAACTTGTATAGTCCTCCCATCTAAGCACTGAATATTCCAACCATACGTAATTATAACCAACTTCTGGTTTATAGCGAAACGGCATAAAAATTTCGCGAAAACTACTCGAAAAATCTTTAATGTAAATGCTATTTGTTGCCCATTCACGTATAGACATTATTCCCGTAACAATAGTTGTATCGTAAGGATTTGTCCAGCCAACGCATTTCAGCGTAACGGGGAATTCGGGTGTTTGATAATATGCAGAAATTTCTTCATTCTGCATAATCATTGCAATAAAGATTGCTCCCACTACAATCATTTTTTGCAATGAATTCGAAAAATTTGTAATAAAATTTAACATAACCGATCTCCTGAAATTGAGAAATGATAAAACAATTTAACATAATTTAAGTTATTTAAAAATTAATTATTTATAATCTATTGTTCATTCTTAATCCACTAAAACAATTCTTCTAAAAATTATTATTCAAATAATTAGTATTTTTGTATTTAAAAAGACGGTTAAAATGTGTTTGATAGAGAATATTTCCTTTGTTGTTGTTGATGTTGAAACTACGGGTTCAGACCCACGTTCGAACCGTATTTTCGATATTGCTTGCATAAGAGTTGAAAACGAAAAAATTATCGAAAACTATTACTCTCTGGTAAATCCTCATCAATTTATTCCACCGTTTATCTCAAAACTGACGGGTGTTAGCAACAAGCAAGTTTATTCAGCACCTGAACCACGCGAAGTGTTTTCGAGAGTTCACAATTTCTTTTGCACTAAACCCAGTATTTTCGTTGCTCACAATGCAGCTTTTGATTTCTCTTTCGTTAAAAATGCTTTCAATAGGCTTAATCTTGAATTTGATTTACCCGTTTTATGCACTCTAAAACTTGCTCGTAAGCTTCTTCCGAAAGATTTAAAGAAAAATGTTGGATTTTTGGCAAATTACTTCTATCACGATATAGAAAACCGCCATCGTGCTTATGATGATTGTCTTGCAACAGTTACTATTCTCAATGAACTGATAAAAATTGCCAGGTCCGACTTCGATATTTCAACTGTTCAGGATTTGCTTGCTTTTCAGAATAAACCTGTGCGTGCAACCAAAGTAAAATCACCAAATGCTGATACTATCCTAAAAAAAATCGAAACAATTCCCAACGAAGCTGGATTTTTCAATGTTTTGGACAAAGAGGGTAATATTATTTTCTCCTCGGAAACTAATTTTTTGCAAAGTCGATTGTTTAGTTTCTTCGGTTATGATGAACACTATTCCAAAAAAATTGCTCGTATTATCAAAAATTCCTATGATATCTCGTGGAAAATTAATTCAGACAGCGAAAATCTCTTTCAGCAAAATACACTTTTCGATTATTTATCCGAAAAAATTAAGCTCTGATTGAAATATCTCCAAATATCGCGGCTTTCTGGAACTCTTCGATTATTTCTTTCTTCAATAGTTCAAATGCACTATTGGGGTCAAGAAAATCTTCTTCCGACAAATCTTCAAATAGTTCCTCTGAAAGATAATAGGGTGGAGGGGGGTAGTTCTTGTCCCATTGCTTGTATTCCATTATCTGAGCAAACCACTCGGAAAGCGATACAATTGCCGTCAATGGTTGGTCTATTTCGTGGAAATCAACGTCTTCTGTAATATTATTCTTATCCTTACTTGTTAGAAAATCTTTATAATTTGTATGATGATTTTTTATTGCTAAACACAATTTTGGCGGTAAATTCCATTTCTCTGCCAGCCAGAGCCCAATATCAGCGTGCGATGCACCCAATACTTGTAGCTCTGCCTCTGTTAATGATATATTTTTTACTTTTTGAAGCTTTCTAATCTCTCCGAATTGCTTCCGAAAATTTTCAATTATTATCAAAATCCCTAAATCGTGCATAAGTCCCGCTACAAATGCTTCACCTGCCAATTTATATCCTAATTTCCTTGCAAGTAATTTTGCCGCCGCCCCACAAAACAGTGAATAATTCCAGAAACTTTTAACGTCGAACATACTTTTGCTTAATCGAGAAAAGAACTTTTGAATTAATAAGCTCAAAACTATTTCTTTTAATACATTGATACCGAGTATAACTACTGCTAAATCAATGGTTGAAATTTTTCGCGCAAATCCGTAAAATGGTGAATTTGCCACCTTCAATACTTTGGCAGTCAGCGTTTGGTCCCGTTCTATTAATGATGCTAATTGATTTGCGCTCAACTTGGGATTATCAAGTGCGGCTAACACCTGCGACATAACTGTCGGGATTGTTGGTAGTTCTACTATGCTATCAAGTTTTTTCTGTATTTTGGGGTCAAGCATTCTCATATTTATCTAACTTCTCTCTTAGGTCGTTTAGCACCTGTGAATGAATTTGGCAAATTCTACTTTCCGATACGTTCAGTATGCTCCCAATTTCTTTGAAAGTTAAATTTTCATAGTAATACAAAGTCATTACAAGCCTTTTTTTCTCGTTCAATTGTTGAAGAAAATCTGTGAGCTGCTTAATCCTTTCATCATTTTCTAATTGTTGAAGATAATCTTCATGTTCGGTGTCGGGCAATTCAGCAATCACATTATAATCTTCCAGGTCCTCATTGAAATAATATGAACTTTCGCTAATCGAAAAAGATGATTTAGCAGCTGCTGCTGCCTGTAAATATGACTGATATTTTTCAGGTGAAATGTTTAATTTTTCTATGATTTCTGAGGCTGTAACTTCTCTTCCTGTCTGGCTGCTTAATATATCTTTTGCTTGAAGAAAATCGTGCGCTTTTTTTCGTGTCGAACGCGAAAGCCAATCAAGTTTTCTCATCTCATCCTGGATTATTCCTTTTATCCTTGGTATTGCATAAGATTCGAACTTCACTCCACGCGTAATATCAAATCTGCTTATTGCTTCGTTTAATCCCAACATCCCTACATTAATAAAATCATCTTCACTTAATATTGAATTATTAGGAATTTGCAGCTGGCTTACTACGTATTTAACCAACCACATATATGAAAGCATTAGTTGGTGCCTGTCATTTTCACTTCGTGTAATTGTATAGCTTTCCCATACTTCTTTCAACTCGTCGGGCGATAGAGCTACTTCTTTATTTGTGTTTCTTTTGCTCATTAATTAATGTTTTTTATTTCATTATTTCGTTTAAATAATCAATATCTTCATTCTTTTGTTCCTCTACTATTCTTTGTTCTTGCTCGAAAGCAAAATCGTTTAAGTCTTCATTAATTGATATTGACGTTTCTGGCAGCGAAAATTGTTCATTACTATCTTCAATCAAGTTGCTCATTTCATCTGTAATACTTTCGCTCTCGTTTTGATTGACCGGTGGAATTTGCTTAGCTTCCTGCTTCGAAGCCAACATTTCAGGTCCCTTCTGCTCATTGCTTCTCATCGAAGCTAAATCACGTTCCAATATCTGCAATTTTGCTTCTTCTGCTTCTCTTAGTCTTTGTGTTTCTATCTCTTCTCTTTCTCTTTCAATGCGTTGCAGCTCTTCAAGTTCCTTCTTCTTATCTTCGCTTATCATCAATACAGCCGCAACCATAATTATCCCAATCCCGAAATAAAAGAAAGTGAAAATCAGAAACAAATATATCAAAGTTGTCTTTAAATCTAATTCGAGCCAAAAATAAAGAATTATCGACATCATCATTGTTGCAAGCAATGATAAATGTAGCAGAAGCTTAAAAGGCAGATTAATTAATGTTTTTATTCGCTTTATTTCTTGCTTGCGCTCTTCTTTTATTCTCTTTTCTTTTAATTTACGCTTTTGTTCTTTCTCTTTTTGCATCTTAGCAATCAGAGCTTTTTCCTCTTTTTCTTTTTGTTTAAGCTCCTTCTCGCGCTTTTGCTCTTCTGGTGATAATATTTTGCTTTCTTCTTTTGCCATTTTCGATTACTTTTTTCTTATTTACACGAATTTACTTGCAAAAATTGTATGTTAATTAACTATTTCGTTCGTATGAAGAAACGTTCTGCTTGTTCTTCGGATTATTAACCCACAAAATTCACGTATTGCCTGGCTGATTTCTTCATCTGGGTCAGTTTGAACAAAAATTTCTTGCTTGATTATCGATTGGCGAACAATCCTGCTATATGGTATTATTCCAATAACTTCCGCCTTGAAGCCTAAAAATTTTTCTGTTGCAAGGTTCATTTTTGTTGCGATGTCGCTCCCATCGTCATAATCAATTGTATTGTTGACTACTAATTTGATTTTATCTATGTCCATATATTCTCTCAACACCTTTATCAATGCATACCCATCGAGCAAAGAAGTAGGTTCATCAGTAATAACCAAACAGTTTAAATCTGATATTAGAGCCAATTCTACGTTAATATTATTCAATCCTGCCGGTGTATCAAATATAATATAATCATAACTTGTTTTCTTAATTAAATCTCGGTAAATATCATCAAAACGAAACTTATCCTCCTCATCATCAGAAAATGTTGCAGGTTCGTCAGACAAAATATGCAAATTTTCGTTTATTTTAAATATCGCCTTTTCGACGGGAACAATCCCTTTATATACATCTCCAAGTCTTATGGGTGGTTCGACCCCATAAAACAAGTGAGTATTCGGAAATTTTCTGTTTGCATCCCATATCAATACTTTGCTGTTCATCTGCGATATAACATACGCTATGTTAGAAGCGAGAACACTTTTTCCGACCCCTCCCTTTCCGCTAATAAATGATATTTTATAAGGTGTATTTTGCAATTCGCTCATCTTACGAACCTCAATTCCTATTTTCTTATTCTTCAATGTTCAACATTAATTCTGCAATTTTGTTTCTGTCAGCTGGCTCTATGTCGTCAGGTATTTTCTGCCCTTTTGTTATATAAGCAATAGGCAAATCTGCTTCTAAAATGACAGGAATTATCCCTCCAATTGTTTCGCACTCATCAATTTTACTTAATATCACACCATTTATACCAAATTTCGAATATTTCTCGATTAGTTTTCTTGTTGTTGCATTCGACAAAGTCGAGTTCACTACCAGGTAAGTCAAATTTGGTTCTGCCATTTCATAGAAATCGCTAAGCTCTCTTATATTTTCCTCTGAATTATGGTTTCTTCCTATCGTATCAATCAAAATTAAATCGAAATCTGTTTTTGCTTTTTGCACAATATCGCGTAATTCGTCAGCCGAATATGCTGCCTTGAATGGAATACCAACAATTGCCGCCATTGTTTGTAATTGCTCTGCTCCACCGATTTTATAAGTATCAGCAGAAACAATCAATATATTCTTGTTTGTAAGCAATTTCACAATTACTGCAATTTTGACAAGCGACGTAGTTTTGCCGCATCCCGTATTCCCTATAAACATTGCTACTGTTTTCTCTGTTATAACATTTAAAGGTTTCAATATTTTAATTTTTTCAGCAATGATTTCTTTGGCAAAGTTAATCGCTGGCGAATATTCTACATTGATATTTATATTAGACACTTTCCCAACAATTTCTAATGCATAATTTTCTGGAAATTCATTTATAATTAACCTCTTGTATAATTTAGAAAACACGGGCGAAAGACTACCTGAATACTTATATTTCAAGTTGCTATTGATGATTGCAAGTGTGTTTTTTATCTCGCTTATTTCTTTCAAGAATATGGCTTCGCCTAATAGTTCAGTTTTTTCTTGCGAAGAGCTCTCTTGTTTTGGAGTATCTGCAATTCTATTCGCCTTGGTATGCTTGATATCGTCAATTGCAGCAACAATTTCGACATATTCCTTGCCTGTTGCGGGATTTAGCATTGTTCTGCTGGATAATATCACGGCTTCTTCGCCTAACTCTCTTATTACCAGCGACTTACCCTCTTTGATGTTGTCTGCTGTGAACTTTTTAATTCTCATTTTCAATCAACCATTATTTTTATTAATGGCAAGAAAGAAAAAAATATGCCACAATTTCTTATCTTTCGATTGAATTTCAATTTTTAGCGAATTATACTCTTTTTTATTTCTTCGGGAATGTGATATTTCCCGTCTTCTTTCTTCTGTTTGTAGACAGGTTCTAATATCAATTCATTTTGTGGAATGGGAATTTTGTTAGGATTTTTTATTCCCTTTTCTGGAAATGGATTTGCAGGTTTTGTATTTGGTTTTTCTCTTGCTTCCCTTCTTGATGGAAAGTTGCTTTCGTGTATATTATCTAATGCGGGCAACGTCTGTTCATTAATATTAGAAAAATGCTCTATAAAATATCCAGCTGATAATTTATCATACTTTATTAGTTGATTTGTTGCCAGTATCCTCAAAAATGGGTCAATAGGAATATAAAGCAAGTTGTTTATCGAAATTACGGGTAAGTTCATTTGAAAAATACCGCTATTTTCTTCCTTTTTCAAAAAAACAAAAAATGAACTACTCGCAAATCTAATTTCAAAGTTTTTATCTGTTACTGTGTTATTTCTAATTGTTGCTGATGGAAAAATTACAGAAATGATAAAGCTCATCTCCACATACTGAACGTTATTAATTTGTACCGCCCTCAGCGGATACGATTTCTGATTAACGAAAATGCTTGCCGATAAGCCTTCCGCACTTACCCAACAAAATAGAAAAAATATAGCTACTATATATCCGAAAAGTCTTCTCATTAAAAATAATAATATTCTTACCTTCTTTCAAATTTAACCTATATTATCGGAATATCAAAATATTACTTGAATATTCTAATTGTGGATAAATATCTTTATCTAATTTTTGATTTTTTTTTGTAATTTGTGTCTTGTTGTGGTATAAAATTACATTGGTGTCAAATATGAAATTTACAGCTAACCTACTTGATTTTTCTAAACTTTTGCAAAAGGTAGTTCCTGCTATTCCTCCTAAATCTACTTTACCTGTGCTTGAACATCTTAAATTTGAACTTCAAGATAATATCCTCACTGTCGTTGCTACCGACCAGGATATAAGCATAATGAGCTCCCTTGAAGTGCAGGACGGCGAGAACGGTGGTATTCTTGTTCCTGCTCGCAAACTGAACGATATTGTAAAAGCGTTGGATGCTTCCAGCAGCTTTACCTTTTCGAGCAACGAGGAAAACTTTGATATTCACATTGTTACTGCCAATGGCAACTATACTATCAAAGGACTAAATCCTGAGGAATATATACAACTTCCCGAACTCTTTGAATCCGAAAAACCCGATTTTTCCAATAATAAATTTAGTGTTAGTTTCTCCGAAGGTGTGCTTCAAAGGCTTGCCAATAAAACTGCCTTTGCTGTTTCGACTGATGAATATCGCCCATCGATGAATGGTGCACTCTTTCAGTTCAGAAACAATTATATTTATGCAGTTGCTACCGATAGTTTCCGTTTAGTGAGAGCAAAATCAGAGGACGAAAGTTATGTATTCGAAGAAGAATTCGACGTCCTAATTCCTTTGCGTATGCTGGAATTCCTACGTAAAATTTCCACAGAAGTCAAGATGTCTATGATTTTAGGTCTCGATAAAATTACTCACGTTAGAATTGACTACGACAATACTGTAATTGTTTCCCGTGTTATCGACGAAAAATTCCCGCCTTACGAAAGCGTTATCCCGCAGAATATTAACGCTGTCGTTACTCTCGATAGCAAAGTATTTCTCTCTGCTCTTAAACGTGTTTCTCTATTTGCAAGTAATTTTTCCAAACTTGTCCGTATGCGTTTCGAAAATAACGAAGTAACAATGTCCGCAGAAGAAGAAACAACGGGCAACTACGGCGAAGAAAAAATCCCCTGCCAATATTCAGGTGAGAAAATCGAAGTCGGCTTCAACTGGAAAAACCTCGAAGAAGTTGTTGCTAATATTGATAGTAACGAAACTGATAATAATTTGATTGAATTGCAATTCCTTGAACCTATTAAACCTGTTTTAATTATGCCAAAACGTGAAAATCAGATGTTACTTTCACTTATTATGCCGATTAGAATATAAAAAATGCGTATTCAGAATATTTCTCTTTATAATCTGCGTTGCCATAGGCAACGCTTTTTTGAATTTTCTGATTCAATTAATGTTATCTTTGGAAATAACGGTGTTGGGAAAACAACTATTCTTGAAGCAATTTCTATTGCTTCAATTTCAAAAAGTTTTCTTCCGATTAGCGATTCTCTATTAGTTAAATATGGCGAAAACAAATACAAAATTGATTTAACAACTCTTAATCATCTAAATTTGCAAGAAACTCTGTCTATTGAATATTCTCTCGGAGGTCGAAAAAGTATAACCAATGGCTATGGTGAAAAACTTCAACCCAAAGACATTATCGGTGCTATTCCTACAATAATTCTTTCGCCAGACCTTAAAAACATTACCAGCGGTGCCCCCTCAGCACGTCGCTCTTTTTTCGATAGTATTCTCTGCCAGACAAGCAAAGTTTATCTCGATAATTTAGTCCAATATAAAAAATGCTTGAAAAATAGGAACAATTTGTTGCTTGCTTTAAAGAAAAACGCCTTTTTCGATGAAAGTGAATTCGAAGAATGGACTAATTTATTAATTCACTACTCAGCAGAAATCATCTGGAAAAGAATTAACTTTTTCAATGAATTCCTTCCTTATTTTTTCGATGAATACAGAAAAATCGCCAACAATAATGATTCATTATTCGCTGAATATAAGCCCTTCGCATTCGAAAACCTCAATACTATTCGCTCAAAACACGATACGCTCACAAGATTATCTGAAATTGCTGAAAAATATAAAAATATTGAGAAATTCCGCTACCAAACCTTATTCGGACCACACAAAGATGAACTTGCTATTTATATTAACGGTGGACTGGCAAAAGACTTTGCCTCCCAGGGGCAACACAAATCGCTTCTAATTGCACTGAAACTTGCCGAATATTACTACATTATGAATAATCATACAGAAAAACCTATCATTTTGCTCGACGATATTTTCTCCGAACTCGACCAGCAAAGAAGTGAAAAAGTATTGCATCTGATGGATTTCAACCGCACGCAAGTGTTTATTACCATAACAAACCATCAATTCCTGAACTCTTATAAACCTATGCAGAATATTAATTTAATCCAGATAACTTGATTTTTGAATTGTTTAGTTTTATTAATCAGATTTTGTTACTAAATTAACACTTCTTTTGTATATTTGTTTTATTTTTTAATTGTAATGATTTTTATGAAAAAAATTGATTTATACCAGATTCTGCAAAAAAAAGCACCTAAATTGTTCCATAGCAAACCTTCCTTCATAGCGTCGGTTATTCTCTATTTCTTAGAAAAAATTTTAAAAATAAGGCTTATCAATAGTTTTCTTGAACGAAACGGACACCTCAAAGGTATCGACTTTATGAACGCTCTCTTCGATGAGCTCAATTTTACTTACAATATTTCTGAAAAATCTAAATACCGAATTCCCGCAGAAGGCAAAGTAGTTGTAGTTTCTAACCATCCTCTTGGTGGATTAGATGGTCTGGCTCTTATCAAGTGTATTTACGAAATTCGTCGCGATGTAAAAATTGTTGCCAACGATGTGCTTTCCAATATTGAAAATCTTAAAGACTTTTTCTTGCCTTTCGATTTATTCAATCCGATTGGACAAAAAGATAATATTAAAAATATTGAAAAAGCTCTTGCGAATGATGAAATCGTAATCTTTTTCCCCGCTGGGGAAGTTTCCCGTATGTCCTGGCGTGGTATACGTGATGGTAAGTGGAAAAAAGGTGCCATTCGCTTTGCAAAATATGCAAACGCACCAATTCTTCCTGCTTTCGTCGTTGCAAAAAATAGCGTGCTTTTCTATTTGCTCTCTCTATTATGGCGACGTGTTGGTATGTTCTTGCTTCCACGTGAGCTCTTTAAACAAAAAAATAAAACTATCACTATAAAATTTGGCGATTTGATACCTATTTCGAATTTAGATAAAGTTGTCAATCAAAAGCTTCAACTCAACCTTCTTAAACGCCACGTTTATCGAGTTGGGAAAGGCAAGCGGGAAATTTTTGCTACCGAGCAGGCAATCGTTCATCCCGTTCCCGTTAAATTGCTAAAACAGGACTTAAATAACTCAATCCTGCTTGGTAATACCAAAGACGGGAAGAAAATCTACGTTTGCAAAAAAGACACCGCTCCTAATATTTTGCGCGAAATCGGTCGTCTTCGTGAAATTACTTTCAGAAAAGTTGGCGAAGGCACGGGCAAAGTGCTTGATAATGATGTTTATGATAACCACTATCACCACATTGTTCTCTGGGACGAAGAACAATTAGAAATAATAGGTTCATATCGTTTAGGTGTTACAAGCGAAATTATTGCTGAACACGGCATTATTGGACTTTACAATTCCTCTCAATTTATTATCCACGAGGATTTTGATGAAGTTCTGTCCCAATCTATCGAATTAGGTCGAAGCTTTATTCAGCAAAAATATTGGCGTAGCAACGCTCTCGACTACATCTGGCAGGGAATAGGTGCTTTCATTCAAAAATATCCTGATATTCGCTATCTCTGGGGGGCTGTTAGTATAAGCAATTCATATAGTGAATTAGCAAAAGTTCTTATTGTCTCTTACTACAAAAAGTGGTATCAAGGCAACGAAAAATATGCTACTCCAATTAATCCTTTTGTTATTTCAAAGCTCCAACAACAAGAAGCCGAAGCTATTCTCACGGGGAAGACTTACGAAGAAGACTTCGTTATACTCAAAAATACATTGAAAAATCTTGGCTTTTCTATTCCCGTGCTTTATCGACGTTATACTGAGCTATATAATTATGGCGGTGCTAAATTCGTCTCATTTAGCGTTGATGAAGGGTTTATGAATGCAATTGACGGGCTTATTCTATTAGATTTGCACGATTTGCGTCCTGAATACAAAGAAAGATACTATTTCCAAAAAAGCTTTGTAAATTAATAAGTTTTAGAAATTTTGTATTATTTTAAAATTTTTCTCGCTTTCGAGCGTCTATCAATATCTTTTGTTTTATGAAAATTCTTTATTTATGGTTAATATCGAAGCGATTGATTTAGCTTGTGAAGTAATTCGTCAATCAAAAAAAAGTGTAATTATCACTCACATAAATCCCGATGGCGATGCTATTGGTTCCTCGCTTGCACTCAAATTGGCATTGAATAAATTAAACTGCGACGCAACAATTATTGTTGATTCGGAAGTCCCTCATTTCCTTCAATTTCTATATGATGCCAAAAATATCGAGACGTATTCATCCATAATACACGATAAAATTATTAGAGATTGCGATACAATTTTCTGTCTTGATTTCAATGCAACTAAACGAATGCGTTCTATTTTGAATGCTTTTAGCAATTCAAATGCAAGAAAAGTGTTAATAGACCATCATCTCGAACCTCAGGACTTCTGCAATATTTGCATAATTGATTACGAAGCTTCTTCCACAGGCGAAATTATTTGGCGAATAATCAATAAATTAGGAATAGAAATTGACAAACATATCGCCGAAGCTCTTTATGTCGCAATTTTAACAGACACAGGAAGCTTCCGATTTGAACGCACTACCAGCGAAATCCACCGTATTATTGCCGAACTGATTGATTGTGGAGCAAATCCTACTGAACTATACGAGAAAGTCTACAACCAGAACTCATACAATATTGTTCGATTGCTTGGTTTGGCTCTGGCATCCCTTGAGCTGTTCTACGACAATAAACTTTCAGTTATGACTATTACCGACGAAATGTTTCAAAAGACAAACACAAACGACGACGATATTGAAGGTTTTGTAGAGAAAACTTTGATGATAAAAGGCACCAAAGTAGGTATATTAATTACAGAAGTTGCTCGCAGAAGTGAAGTTAGAATTTCTATCCGCTCGAAAGGTGATATTAATGTCCGTGATTTTGCCTTTCGGTTCGGTGGGGGAGGCCACTTTAATGCCGCAGGTGTTCGAATTTATGGCTCTGATTTTATTACCACTAAAAAAATGATTATAAACGAAGCTCAAAACTTATTTCATTGAAATTTGTGCGGTAGTCGCTGTAACAAATTTGAAAATCATTACACTAAAATATAGAACTATTCTAAATTTTCATATTTGCTTTGAAATAAGTAATATAATTATTATTTTTGTAAATCTTTTTCGGCGTGTAGCGCAGCCCGGTTTAGCGCACTACTTTGGGGTAGTAGGGGTCGCTGGTTCGAATCCAGTCACGCCGACAAAAATCTGTGGGAAGCACCCGCAGATTTTTTGTTTCTCGTAGTTTTTCCATAAATTACATTATGACTGATTACTCAAAATCAATATTCATTTTTTTCTTGTTACTCTTTTTTGGGGTATCCCATTCGTATTCCTCCGAGCAATCTGATAGTTTAAATATTGCTGATAAAGAACAATCTAAGCCAACCTATCTTTCTAAATCTCCTTCGGGTGCTATTTATCGTTCGCTAATTATCCCCGGCTGGGGGCAATTATACACGGGCTCCTACTGGAAAGCTCCGATATTTTTCGCAGGTGCTTCCACCTTGGCTTATTTCATCATTTCAAACAATTCAGAATATCAAAAATATGCTGATGAATACAACAAATTAGTGGATAAAACTACTATTCAAGCTCGAATTATTCGAAACAAGCGAGAATATTATAGGGATAACCGTGATTTAAGCGCCTTCTATTTGCTTGGTGTATACGTTTTGGCAGCTGTTGATGCTTATGTGGATGCTCATCTCTATGATTTTACTGTTGATGACAACCTTTCCTTCAATTTTTCATACTCTAAGAATTATTTATACCTAAATTTAAAATATCATATTAAATAATATCGTTTATACATTTATTTAGAAAACCATTATTGGGTGATTTGATGAATGTAAAATCTTATGAAGAAGCCGAAAAAATTCAACAAATTAGAAATAGAAAAATATATAAAAAAATATTAGATAATAACACTTCTCTTACAGTTGAGGACCCATTAGAGAATACAATTGTGTTAAATATGGGACCCCAGCACCCCGCAACTCACGGTGTTTTGCGCGTGCTGCTTCGTCTTGATGGCGAAACTGTAATAAATTGTGTCCCCGAATTAGGTTACTTGCACCGCGGATACGAAAAACTTGCAGAAAATGTTACCTATCACGAGTTCATTCCTCACACCGATAGACTTGACTATCTTTCTCCTATGTCAAATAATGTTGCTATTGCTCTGGCAATAGAAAATGCTCTGGGAATTGAAGCTCCACCGCGTGCGCAATGGATTAGAATGCTTGTTGCCGAGCTTGCTCGAATTTCCTCCCATCTTATGGCTATGGGTTCCACCTGTATGGATGCTGGCGCACTTACAATGCTTTTGTGGACTTTCACTGAAAGAGAAAAACTATATGATATCTTCGAACTTATCTGCGGTGCAAGATTTACTACAAGCTACACTCGCATTGGTGGAGTTGCAAACGATATCCCCGAAGAAGCATTCTCCAAACTTAAAACCTGGCTCGATGCTTTTCCCTCTGAGCTGGAATATGCCGAAAAATTAGTTAATCGCAATCGCATTTTCTTAGATAGAGTTTCCGGCATTTGCTATATCTCGCCCGAAAGAGCCATCGAATTGGGGCTTACCGGTCCCACTTTGCGTGGTTCGGGCATTCCTCGTGATTTGCGTGTCGATGAACCCTATCTGGCATATAATCAAGTTGATTTTAATGTGATTACTTACAACGAAGGTGACGTCTGGGCAAGATATATGGTGCGCGTTCAGGAAATGAAAGAAAGTGTGAAAATTATCAAGCAAATTCTGGAAAAAATGCCTCAAGGCGAAATAAAACTTAATCAACCTAAAGCTGTTCTGCCCAAAAAAGCTTCTGTTTATACCAAAATGGAGGAGCTTATTGCAGACTTTATGCTTATCAATTTCGGAGCTGCTCCTCCCGTTGGCGAAACCTATACTGCTGTGGAAGCACCAAAAGGAGAACTTGGCTTTTTCATAGTTTCAGATGGAACGGGTCACCCCTGGAAGCTGAAAATTCGCTCACCATCTGCTGCAAATCTTCAATCTTTGCCTGATATGGTGATTGGTTCGATGGTTGCAGATGTTATTCTTGCAATTGGTTCTATTGACCCCGTAATGGGCGAAGCCGATAAATAATCTCTTATTGCTCTATTTCTGGAATGTATGCTCTTACCATTGTTCGAGCAATAATTGGTATTGCTTCGTAAATTTTATCTTCTTTCTTGAAAATATCTCTTACCTGGTATTCTGGTTTCGGGAGTTTTGTCCCTACATCATAAATATATGCATTGATTAAAAAGCGTTTTGCTTGTATTTTAAAGTTACCAGTTATTACATCTCTCACATTTAATTTTGCAATAGCTTGCCATAAATCTGATTCATATTGAGGATTATCCGGGTTCATATTTATTTCTGCAAGCACTGCTTCAACAGAATCTATTGGAACAATATGAAAAAATTTCCCATCAACATCGTATTTCATCAACTCCTTCATCAATGAATCCTGCAAATTATAACACCATTCATTATACTGAACATTACCGTCCATATTGTTGAATGGAATTACTGCTATGCGTGTTTGTGAATAAACCAACGAGCTGGTTAAAATAATTAAGCTCAATACCGATAGAAATCTTGAAATTTTCATTTTGCAGGCTCCCTTGTTTTGACTTTTTATTAAATTAACAAATTTTTCATAATTAAAAAATATTAATTTTATTAAAGTCTTTTAATTTTGTAGCCTTTTTTATTCAAAATATCTATAATCCCATTAGAACCAAGAAAATGTGCGGCGCCTGCAATAACAAAATGAATTTTATTTGATTTGTGACATTCTTCAATCTTTTCTGCCATTTTGATATTTCTATCGAATAATAATCTATTCTGAAATAACAAGTCTATTTCAGATAGATTTTCATCTTTGAACAAATAACTTGATAGTTCTTTTTCGTTTCCGCTAATGAAGCTGTCGATTAATTTTTCTGTATCAAATTCAATTCCACTTGCTACTCCCGAAAGAATATATTCTACTACCATATCATTTAAACTATCAGGCATTGTATCAAACACATTAACTTGCTCATCTATGCTTTCAAGTTCTGAAAGTGTCTTGCCTTTTTCGTTTGCTTTTCGCAGAAAATAAGTTTCTATTCCGTATTCAGCCGTTAATCCTTCGCCTTCATAATAGAAAATACTTGCTATCATTGCAGCAAACCACGGCTTGAAAAAATTCGCAATATCTTCGGTAATCCCATTTTCTTCGAGTTTGTTTATAAGCATTCGGTAAGTTTTAGCAGATAATTCATCTTTTAGTGTCCTTCCGTCCAAATACATCGCTCTATGAGCCAGCTGAAATGGGTCTATTGAATTCAAATCGAGTTCAAGAACTAATACATCGCTTCTTTCGAATGCTTCTTCAATTTTTTCTGGTAATGGAAATAACTTGCTATTCCCCAAATGTATCGAACCAAGCAAATAGGTTACATTTTTGCTTTTTGTATCAGTCATTTCCCAGAAAAAAAATCTACGTTCCTCTTGTGCCTTTAAATTCAGCACAAAGAGAACAAATAGCAAGACAGCAATTGGTTTTTTCATATTATTTTACTTCTTAATACATTTTCAATACTTTGAGCAAGCATTTCTTTAATACCTGTTGTTATTGGGTCGTCGTGTCCTGAATAAATTGTCTGAATGTTCATTCTTTCCAATCTTACAAGTATATCAAAATAATCTTTTGTATATGAACCGCCCGGTGTTTTAATTTGCAACTGCATATCTCCCGAAAATAGAACTTTTTCCGAAGGTACGTAAATGCAAATTGAATCGTTAGAGTGACCCGGTGTATGCAAAATTTGAGCGTCACGGTCGCCTATGCGAACCCATTTGCCATCTCTTGCTTTTTCTGTTACTCCATTTATCATCGAAAAGGCAATTACCCGTTGAGGATTATACGCCTTTATAATTTCCTTCAAACCACCCGAATGGTCAAAATGCTCGTGAGTAAGTATCACTTGCTCTACTCGCTTCTTCCCGACACCTGTCGAAATTGTCTCTATTTCATCAATAATATAACCATCGCTTCCAATATCTATTAAAGTATTTACATCATCTATTACATTCCAATCACCACGAACCAAATAAGCATTGCAAGTATATTTATTCGGGTTCTTTTTCAGTAATGTAACTTTCATTTTTATTTCTTTCTGTAAATGTTTGCATCAGAACATACTTTTTCGAATAAGTGAGAACATTCTTCGGGCATTGTTTGTGTTTGTTCGGTTGTTAGCAATCCATCGTTTAGCAATACTGAATGAAACATTTTTATAACATTAATCCTTTCTTCTGGCTGAAAATGCAGTAATACATTTTTGCAAATAATAGCATTAAAACCAGTATCAAGTGGTTTCAACGAAAGTAAGTCGTGTTGCTCAAAATGCAGACTATTTCTAATTATATCATTAATTCTATAATTATCATAATCGTCAATTTTGTGGAAATACTTTTCTAATATATTCGGCGGCATTCGAGATAAATCAGAATATGGATATACACCATTTGTAATTATTTCCTTGAAATTGCTTGTTTCATCAATATCTGTTGCTAAAATAGAAACCTTTTTATATTTCTCCGCTCCAATCGCTTCGCACAAAATTATTCCAAAAGTATATGGTTCTGGTCCCATCGCACATCCCGCATCCCAAACCTTTATTTTAGCGTAGCTATCAATTTGCTGTAGCAGAAAACTCGTCAGTTGTTCTAATGTGTGTCTATCGCGAAAAAAAAATGTAAAAGCCATATTATTCCTCAATTGTACTTGAAAATTCAATAATTCGATGATATTCTTCTTCTGTAATTGGCATTACAGACAATCGCTGTTGCTTTACCAGAGCGATATTATTTAGGATATTATCTTTCTTAATCCTATCGAGACTTACAGGTTTTTCAAGCATCGAAACAAATTTCAACTCGACAGCCAACCAACGCTCATCATCTGCTGTTGGGTCGGGGAAAGCCTCCTTAGTAACTTCTGCAATCCCAACTATTGATTTATCAGTATTGCTGTGATAAATCAAAACCGTATCACCGATAGCCATTTTTGCTAAATAGTTCCTTGCCTGAAAATTCCGAACACCATCCCATATCGTTCTGCCATCTCTTTGCAAATCAAATATGGAATATGTTTCGGGATCAGATTTTGCAATCCAGTAAGCCATTATTTTTTAAACCCTTCTAATAATAATTCTTCTAATTTTATTGGATATGGTCTGCCATAATAAATGTTAAAGTCCAGCGTATCAGTTATTGAATATACTGGCTTGCCTTGTTTTAGCACGTAAAATGCTGGCAATGTTGTAACTACTATAACGCTATCATAAGGGTGACGCGAACGCAATGAACTTAACGAATAAAATTCTACTTTCTCGTTGCTAATTCCAACACTTTGCAATATTTTATAAAACTGTGGAAATCGCTCATATCTTTTTCCCGGACAAGCACACGATGGCATACTATATATCAATATCCTGTGCATTGATTGATTATACTCCTGGCGAATTAGCTTCACTATATTTGTATCTACTTCGTATTTATCATACTCTTGGTAAAACCACCCATAACCCGGCAGCTTATTCAAATCTTCTATCTTATATGGTACTGCATCCGAAACAGAATTATCATCACTACATTTGACAATAAAAAGAAAAATAACTACCAATATTACAACCTTCAATAATTTCATTTAAGCATTATCCTAATTTTTTTTGATATTCATTATATAACGTTTTAATGTCAATAAAATTAATGTCAGAATTCAAATATTTATTAGAAATACTAATTGCCGATGATACTAACTCTTGCGATTTTATACCGTTATTAATCGAGTGCCAGGCTTCTAAATATGCAGCGAGCTGGTCTGCCCAACGGACAATATTTCCATCAAGCGGACAAAATTCATCTTTATTATATTTCTCAGAGATTTCGAAATTTGTTAGTCCAGTTTCGATTGTATTATTCACTTTTATTTTATTCTCAAATTCATTTTGAGTGAAATACTTCAATTCATCTATCCAATCCGGTTCGACGTGTGGGAAAATCTCTTGTTCTGCTAACGTTTTTTCTAAATCAGAGATTAATTTATCAAACTCAGGCGAGGACCTCTTGACCGGAGAAATAATATCACGTGTAACAGCTTCCGGCAAGTCGTGGAATAGCCCGCAAAAAAAGTTATTATACATCCTTCTCTTGCAAAAATCCAAATCAGCAGTGAAGAAATACACCAATGTCGCAACCATCAACGTATGCCCCAATACCGAAGTTTGCGGAACTCGTGGTGTCTGTGCCCATCTAATCTGAAAGCGTAACTGCCCACATAAATCAATAAAATTCGCAATTGAATTTCGCTCAATTAATTTCTTTATTCCAATCAGTTCGTTTGGCGGTTCAGTATACTTTTTTATCTCCTGTAATAATTCTGTTTCAATACTCAGATTTTGAAAATTATTGGGGTTGCTTGTTCTTACAATTTGAAATTCCCAAAAACTTGAATAAATGTGTGCTGCATTTATTATCTTGTTCGTTAAATCATTCTCTTCTTCCCGGAAAAGATACTTTTCAAGTTCATCATTGATTTTTTCATTCTTTATCTTATCTTTTAAATGCTCAAAAATATACTCATTTAATTTCTGAAATACTGCTTTGTTTTTCTTGATTTCCCTGTAAATTGGTGATTTTATGTCTGAAATTACTATTCTTCTTAAAAATTCGAAGATACTATTCTGTATCAGTTTATCCCAATCAACAAATTTCCCTGCTTTTTCTTCATATTTGCCGAGCACATACGCAATTATAAATTTATGCGAGTGCTTATCAATTTCCGAAAAATTCATTGGGCGAACCCTATCGTTCCACCGCTGAATGTGAAACCCACGAAACAATTCATTGATTAGTTCAAAATTGGCTATCATACTTATCTAAACATTTTTTCAAGCTGCCAGAAATATTTTGTATGAACACTTTGTTTGTAAGGCACTTCGTCGTATTCGAACTCATATTCTAATTTCGCCTCAAATTCCGATTCCTTAATTACACCTCTTGGCAACACTACCATTTTCATTGTGCCATTGCCCTGGATATTGTATACATCGACAAGTTCGCTTATTCCATACACATTGTTCTTCGAGTTTTTTCCTTTTAGGTTCTTTGATTCTGCTTGAATAACATATTCCTTGGGAGAAAAGTCAACAAGTTTTACCTCAGCTGTATCGGCAAGCACCACTCCATCAATAAAAATGTCGAAAAATCTCTTCCAGACATCTGTTTTCGAAACTAAAAAATCAGGTATTAAGTTTTTTGCTAAATCAGGAATAAGTTTTTGATAACTTGGTTGAAATATCCTATCCCAAACAAATTTAAGTTCAGGGTCTTTTATTCCATCATCAGGATGATTAATTCTAACTCTTAGAGTATCAAGCATTTCTCCAAAAATTTTCACTACTTCATTATATGGGGAATAAGTCATTTCAAATTCCTTACCAAGTAGAATTGAATAATTATAAAACTCGTTCGTTGAATAAGGCGAAGCCGCATCATCATCTTGTGAATTATAATAATACCTTGTCCCATCATCAGTAACTAACTCATAACGAATTGAATCGAAAGAAACCTTTACTGTATTAAATCCATTCTCTGGCAATGAGTTTTGCCTTAATGTTACGAAAACCTGTGCCTTTCTGTTAAAAGTTCTTTCTTTGTTTGTTTTCAAATCTGTTCTTATAATTTTCGATTCTTCTGTAAAAACATAATTATGAAAAATGTTCAACCCAAATTTATAAGATAGGCGAAATTTTTCTGATGATGTTGCTTGTCCCTCGGGTAATCCTTTCTGCTGTCCAAACAAAAACAATGGCGTAATCAACAATATTGCGATTTTCAATAAAACTTTCATTTCTTTGTTAAAATTTGTGAAACATAATATATCGTAAATGCCGAAATTGTCATTCCATCATAAATTTCGCCTGTTTTTATCATATTAACAATATCATTCAACGAAAATTTCATAACCTCAATTTCTTCACTTTCATCAAGCCGCTGTTCAACAAAATTAGAGATTTTCGCATAAAAAACATTACATATTTCTGAGGTAACACCATTGAAAGGATTAAATTTCCCAATGAACTCAATTACTGATGGCACCGCTCCCGTTTCCTCTATTAATTCAGCAAGAGCAGCCTCCTCAACTGTATCCCCCGATTTTATTCCTCCGCCTGGAAATTCGTAGCTATATCTTTTGTCCAAATACCTGTATTGCCGTGTCATCAAAAATAATCCATTATCTAATATCGGGACAATCATTACCGAACCATTAGTCTCAATATGATAATACTTCCCAATGTTGCCATTGGGAAGTCGGTATTCATCCACATAATATTTCCAATATGGATTTTTATCTATTAATTGTCTGGAAATTCTTCCAAATTTATCACATTCCACAACAATCCATCATCTCGCATTTCTCAAACATAATGGATAGCTCAATTGCAGCGTTTTCATCGCAGTCCGAGCCGTGCACGGCATTGATAGATTTGTTCTCGCCATATTTCTTGCGTAAAGTGCCTTCGCTTGCTTCGTTAGGGTCTGTCGGTCCGAGCAATTTTCTAAATTCCTCCACTGCATTTTCTTTCTGCAAGGCTAAAACAACTATCGGTCCGCTCGTGATATATTCAATTAAATCATTGTAAAACGGCTTTCCTTTGTGAACTGCATAAAAGACGCTTGCTTTTTCTTTCGTCAATTTTGTCATTTTCAAACCAATTATCTCAAAATTCGCATCAATTATAGCTTTGATAATATCACCGATGTATTTTTTTCTTACTGCATCGGGTTTAATAATACATAAAGTTTTATTTCCCATAATTATTCCAGTATGGTGTTATTAAAAAGATATGATTTTCTCAATTTTTTCAAACACTTTCTTTTCGTTCGGCAGTACATCTTCCTCGTAAACTGGTGCATAAGGAATATGGCTATCTTCTGCTGCAAGTCGCTCTATTGGGGCGTCCAGCCACTGAAATGCTTTCTCAGCAACTGTTGCCGCAATTTCAGCACCAAATCCCGTCGTCATTGTATCTTCGTGAACAATTAACAATTTCCCGGTTTTTCTCACAGAATTAAGCACTAATTCTACGTCCCAGGGAATAATTGTCCTTAAATCTATTATTTCTATTGTTCTGCGGTAATTTTTCTCAAAGTTTTTAGCTGCATTGATGCTGTCTTTTACGCCCATTCCATAAGTTACAATTGTTAAATCTTTGCCTTCCTTCACAACTTTACCTTTACCGAACGGAATTAAATAATTGGCGTCGGGTTCAATAGTCCTTGCAAATGGCAGGCGATACATTCCTTTATGTTCAAGGAATAATACCGGGTCTTGCAGTCGGCAAGCCGTCTTCAACAAACCTTTTGCGTCGGCTGCATTGCTCGGATAAGCAATCATCAAACCAGGAATATGCGAAAAAATTGATTCAATGTTCTGCGAATGACACAAGCCTCCGTGTATGTATCCACCCACCGCCACTCTTATTACCATCGGGCAACTAAATCCTCCATTCGAGCGATAACGCAACGTTGCAACCTCATTTTTTATTTGCATAAATGCAGGCCAGATATAATCTCCAAATTGTATTTCAACTACCGGCTTAAATCCACGAACAGCAAGCCCAAGTGCTACACCAACAATCGAAGCTTCTGCCAGTGGTGAATTGAACACTCGTTCTTCTCCAAATTCGTTGGTTAGTCCTCGTGTTGCTGTGAAAACACCACCTTTCGGGTCTGCAATATCTTCACCGAAAATCAGCATCTTGGGATTTAGCCGCATCTCTTCTGCTAATGCGTGATTTACTGCGTCGACAAGCACTATCGGTTGCCCTTCTTTGGGTTCGCTTTGAGCATAAGGAAGGTTTCTTGTTTCTTCGGGTGCAAAAATATGTAAAGTTGATTCTTCTGCAATTGGGTCTGGCTGCTCCCAAGCCCAATCAGCTGCCTCATCAATTTCCTTCTTTACCTCATCCCACAATCTATTAATCTCATCTTCATCTGATAAATTTATATCGACAAGATAATTAGCCAATATCTTAATACAATCATTTTCAGTATGAATACGATTGAGCTCATCTTCTTTCCTGTATTTTCTATGGTCATCAGAAGAAGAATGCGGAAGTAATCTTTCGACAAGGGCGTGCATAAGCACTGGTCCACGTCCGCTGTTAATATATTCAATTGCTTCTTTTGCCGCTTTTACCGAAGCAAGATAATCTGTTCCGTCGAAAGTCATCATTTTCAAATTTTGGTAACAGCAGAATGTATGCCCAACACTTTCTCCCATTGATTGCTTTTCTCTTGGAACAGAAATCGCATAACCGTTATCTTGAATGCAGAAAATTACAGGTAATTTATCCCTTGATGCCCAATTAACCGCTTCGTAGAACTCTCCCTGACTTGTTGTTCCTTCTCCTGATGCAACGTATACTATTTCGTTAGTTCCAAGTTTCTTCGAAGCCAATGCAGTACCAACTGCATTTAAGAATTGTGTGCCTGTCGGTGAAGATTGCGTCGGTAAATTCAGCTTCGGATGCCCATAATGCCCGGGCATTTGCCTGCCGCCCGTTGCAGGGTCGTCTTTTTTTCCGAAAGCCAGCAAAAAATAATCCCTTGGAGTGAACCCACGAGAATAGACAAACGCTAAATCTCTGTAATATGTCCATCCCCAGGCAGAATCATCAAGTTGAAATCCAATTGCAGTTTGCACTGCTTCGTGTCCGCTACCTCCAATGTGAAAATAAGATTTTCCTTGTTTTACAAGTGTCAGATGCTTTTCGTCAGTATAGCGCGCCTTCATCATATTTTTGAGCGCTGCAAACAAATCATATTTCGTCAGCCCTAATTCCTTGTATGTATTTTCATCTTTTTGGGAAATTTTAATTTTCTCCGAAGAGCAACTTTCTCCATCGCTTTTAGAACAAGGTGAGCCTATATGAGAGTCTTCAATTGCTTTTCTCATTATTTCTTCGGGTGAGTCTTCATTGGAATTTTTTTTGATTGGTTGTGTTTTCTTTGCCATATTGTTCTCTGAAATATTAAAAAAAACATTTATATTTACTTATTATTTTTTCGCAAAAAAATATTATGAAACATTGAAAATGTCTTGGAAAAACATTATATCTCACGAAAGAAGTAAGAAAATATTGCAAAAGTCTATTCTCGAAAAAAAAGTTGCAGGTGCTTATCTTTTCTGGGGGATAGAGGGGATTGGCAAATCAGCTGTCGCCATTGAATTCGCAAAAACTCTTAACTGCCAGAACCCCATAATCAATGAAAATTCAATTTCAGCTTGCGACAATTGTCGTTCCTGCAAACAATTTGCAAGTCTTGCTCATCCTAATTTGCATCTTGTTTTTTCACTTCCTTCTGCCAAAAACGCCGATAGCTCCGATAGTTCCGTTTCAAAATTATCAGATGAACAAATTGAATTGATTAGAGAGCAAATTTTAGCCAAATCGCAAAATATTTATCATAAAATATCTATTCCAAATGCTGCACAAATTAAAATTAATGCTATTCGTGAATTAAAACGAAACTTAACAATGACCTCCAATATCTCCGGTTGGCGCGTTGCAATTATTTTTAATGCTGAGGAAATGACCACCGAAGCTTCGAATGCTTTTCTCAAAACACTGGAAGAACCTCACGAACGCACAACTATTATTCTCATTTCTTCTAAGAAAGAAATGCTGCTTCAAACAATTGTCTCGCGTTGCCAGCAACTTTATTTCGAACCTATCCCTGACGTTATTATAGAAAATTACTTGATTGATGAATACAATATCTCACAAGCAGAAGCCAAAATCATTGCGAATTTTGCTCAGGGTTCTATCAATACTGCAAAAGAATTCTTAGATAGCAATATTTCAGAATATCGTGATAATATTGTTGAAATCCTACGCATCGCTCTGAAAAATACATACAGAATTGAGCTTTCCGAAAAAATCGAGGAATTAATCAACACAAAAAATAAGCAATTTCTCGAAAATTCCCTGCGACTTTTACAAAATTGGTTCCGCGACTGCTTCGTTTTGCTCACTACTCGTTCCCGAGAACGTATTATAAATTTAGATTTGCTCGATAGAATAACAAAATTCGCTGAACTATTCCCAAATGCCGACTACCTGAAAATCATCAATGAAATTGAACACTCTATCTATCTCATTCGTCGAAATGTGAACCTTCAACTTATTGTATTTTCCCTATTTATGAAAATTCGATTGAATTTATTGGCTAAATAGTTATTTTTGCAAAAAATTATCTCTATGCTTAAAAGTATTTACATAAAGAATTTCGCTATTATCGAAGAAGTTGAATTAGAATTCAGTAGTGGATTGAATATTCTCACCGGCGAAACCGGAGCGGGAAAATCCATTATCGTCGATGCTATTTCCATTGCTTTTGGCGAACGTGCTTCAAGCGACCTTATCAGAAATGGTGCCAATAAATCTATTGTCGAATGCATATTTGATTTATCGAATATCAAAGATAAAGTTGATTTATCAAGCTTTGATGAATATCTTGACGGTAACGAACTCATTATTCGCCGCGAAATCCCTATAAAAGGCAATTCTCGTTCATTCATTAATGATACGCCCGTTCCAACAAGTAAATTACGCGAATTATCCGATTTGCTAATCGATTTTCTTGGGCAACACGAGCATCAAACTCTATTATACAGCTCGAAACAGCTTCGTATTTTAGACAATTTTGCAGAAAACCATTCTCTCATCTCCGAATATCAGCAGGTGTTAACCGAATTAACTGAGCTCATTTATCATCTTAAAGAATATAATTCCAAAAGAGACAGCCTTTTCGATAAAAAAGATGATATTATTGCCAAAATTAATCTTCTCAATAGAGTTAATCCTTCGCCCAACGAAGATGAAGAAATTAACGCAAAACTTAAAAAAATTGAAAATGCTGAATTTCTGAGCTCACTGGCTAATGAATTGTATAACGTGGTTTTTGATGGTGATTTTTCCTGCTATCAGCAGCTTCATCGTGCGAAAAAAATTATCGATAACCTATCAAAATACGATGATAAATTTAACGAGTATGATGCAGAAATCAACTCCATAGCGATTAGTTTGAAAGAATTTTCCGTTTTTGTCAAAAGTTTCTTGGATAGCATTGATTTCAACCCGCTTGAAATCGAACAACTCAGGGAACGATACTCTGAATTGAAAAAAATCATTCGACAATTTGGTTCTCTCGAAAATGCTATCGTTGCTCGCCAAACTCTTCGTCAGGAAATAGAACTTATTGATAAATTTGATGAAAAGATTGCGGAGATTAAAGACAAAATTGTCGAAAAATCAAGGCAATTAGGCGATATTGCTCAAAAAATTGATGCTCGCCGAAAAGAAAAATCAATAAAATTATCCTCAGAAATTGTCGAAAAACTCAAAAATCTTGGTATTGAGAAAGCTCAATTTGAAGTAAGTTTCACTCAGTCGTCCGCCAACGGTTTTGAAGAAATTTTCGAACAACCTTGTGCTATCATAGAAGATAATTTTTACAAAACTTTCTCTAATGGAATTTCTCATTGCGAGTTCCTGATTTCTACAAATCCGGGGTTTAGCGTTCAGCCGCTTAAAAATGTTGCCTCTGGTGGTGAAATTTCTCGTATTATGCTTGCAATAAAAAGCATTATTGCAAAAGCCGACAATATTCCTTTGCTGATTTTCGATGAAATTGATACCGGAATAAGCGGCAAAATCGCTCAAAAAGTAGCTCAGGAAATGAAAGAACTCTCAAAGTTTCATCAAATTATTGCTATTACTCATCTGCCACAGGTCGCTGCCGCCGGCGATAGGAACTTCATCGTCGAAAAAATTCCTTTGCTTGATGATACTATTGTCCGAAGCAAAGCTCTGAATGCTGAGGAAAAAGTCAAAGAAATTGCCAAAATGCTTAGTGGTGAAAAAATTAGCGAATATGCAATAAAAAATGCCAGAGAACTAATCAAATCGGTAGCCTATGAGTGATGCAAATACTTCAATGATGAGCCTTGATGAACTTCACGAATATCTTGCAGGCAAAGCAAGCCCACTCGATATTAATAAGATTATTGCCGGCTATGAAATGAGCGAAGAAGCTTTCAAAGACGCAGTTTTCATCGATGGAACGCCTTTTTTCTACCACCTTACCCGTGTTGCCCGAATTATCCTGACCGAACTCGAAATTTATGACGCTGATATTATTGTTGCCGCACTTCTTCACGATTATTCTATCATTTCTAACTATATCTCAAAGGAAATTCTTACATTTAATTTCGGTGCATATCTTACCTACCTTGTTGATTTGCTCTCACTCGATACAGAGGAAGCAGCCTACATTTCCGAAAACTTTTCTTACGAAGCCAAAATTCCTTTCGATGATTACTTAGCAATAAAATTAGCCGAAGAAGTTGATGTTTTCCGCAATGGTATACACAATGTTGAACTAAATTTAGTCAGCCGTTTGTGCCTATTAAACGAAAAACTTCTGCCACTTGCTCGCAGAAGTTCTTCCAAATCTGTCAATTATCTGATAGATGAATTAACCAACCTAAAAAATAAAATAACTAATTAGCAAATTTTCACAAGTATTCTCCCGACTTGCTGACCTTTTGCCATTAAATCTATTTCAGTGGGTAGTTCTTCCAGCGAAACTTCTTTTATGTTGAAATTGTATTTTTCCAAACGAAATTCATTGAAAATTTTATTCCAGATTTCTAATCTCCTTTTCATTGGCGTTTCTGCCGAAGCAATTCCAACCAGCCTCACTCCTCGCAAAATAAATGGGAAAATGTTTGTATTTAATACAGTTCCTTCGACCATTCCGCAATTGCAAACTATTCCATACTCGATAGTTGAACGCAGAATTGTTGCAAGAGTATTTCCGCCAACGTTGTCCAGGCTCGCAATCCACTTTTTTGCAAGCAAAGGTTTGCCCGTTTGGTCGTTAACCTCATCTCTATGTATAATTTCGCTTGCTCCTAATTTTTTCAGGTAGTCCGAAAGTTCAGCCTTTCCAGTCGAAGCAACTACCTGATAGCCAAGTTTTGCAAGCATTGCAACTGCGAGTGTGCCAACTCCACCCGTAGCCCCAGTAACCAAAACTTTTCCACTGCCCGCCGATATCCCGTGTTTCTGAAATTCGTAGATTGCTGTTGAAGCAGTAAATCCCGCAGTGCCATATATCATTGCTTCTTTTGTTGAAATGTCATCAGGCAGCGGGACAATCCAATCCTCCGGCACTCTGATATATTCAGCAAAGCCTCCCGAAGTATTCATTCCTAAATCATAACCTGTAACAATTACTCTATCGCCTGATTTAAACTTGTTGCCCTTTGTTTCGACAATAACACCCGCGGCATCAATCCCCGGTGTATGTGGATAATTCCGTGTTATTCCTTTATGCCCATTTGCAGATAAAGTGTCCTTGTAATTCAGAGATGAATATTCAACTTTAATTAATGTGTCGTTTTGTGGTAATTCCGAAATATCTTTTATTTCGATATTTTTTATAACCTGAATTCCATCAATATATCTACTGACTAATGCTTTGAATTTAGTTCCCATTTTCTCCTCATTTTATTAAAAATCATACCCTAAAACGAAAAAATCGCAAAATATTTGATTTTGCGATTTTTTTATTGTTTTACTTATTGATTTATCTGTTCTTAATCATTGTCGGGCAGGACAATATCAAAAGCAATACCTACCGGACAATGGTCAGAAATTTGTTTTGCAATTTGTTCATCATATTTATAGTAGTGGTTTTCAATAATTAATGATTCTATGAAAACACGGTTCTTGGCTGAACTTGATATTACTATATGGTCAATGTTATCCCACTTTTCATTTTTACAACTACGCTCATTTTCAGTTAAAAATCTAATGTTTTTATTGGTAATCAGTGGAACTAATGCCGATTGCGACCTTGTTGGATTATCATTGAAATCGCCAACGATAATTAAATCCTGTTCTGTCGAATTTGCAAGCACACTATCAATCCAATTAGACAAAATCTCTGCTTGCTTCATCCTTGTCTCTAAGCTTCTCATTCTTTTCTCTTCAGTATCGTCGAATTTTGATGATGCTTTGAAATGCACCACCATCATTATCCAATCAAAATTACCCTTGCGGGCGTGCACAACCAGCCCCGGTCTATTCCTCGAAGGGTCAATGGCAATTGGAGAATAATAGTAGAATGTATCAATCGAAACTGTGTTTTTATAAATAAAACCTAAATTTTGATTGCCACTTTTTTCCAGAACAAATCCTTTGAATTCAGGCAAATACTTTAAAACTCTATTCAATGCATCAATATTCTCAATTTCTTGCAGTCCAATTAATTCTAAATCTGTCGAAGCAATGGCATCGGCAACTAGCTTGTATTCTTCTTCTGTACGAGGTTTCGTATCACGAACTCCATCTCCGAGCCATTCAATATTGAAAGTCCCAATTTTAGCAACAGCATCATTCGAAAAATGCTGTCTTTGATTTGACAAACAGGATGATATACTCGTGCTGCAAATCAGTATTGTCAACAAAAAAAATATAGACCTTTTCATTATGATATCCCAAAAATTGCTTTAACAATATGCCCTGCTATTTGCGGGTTTTCTTTCAATCTTCGAGTTGAATATCCATACCAATCTTCTCCAAAAGGCACATATATTCTCACGTTATGCCCTGCTTTCAGTAATTCATTTCTTCTATATTCTCGCACTCCAAGTAGCATTTGAAATTCGTAGCGAGTTTTGTCGATAGAATTCTTCTTTATATAATCTTCTGCAAATTGGATTAACGGTTCGTCGTGAGTTGCAATTGCGGGATAATAGCCATTTTCAAACATATAAACAAGCAATTCCTTGTAGTTCTCCCTGATTTTTTCCTTGTCTTTATAAGCAATTGTCTCAGATTCCACATAAATACCTTTGCAAAGACGCACATTTGGCTTATATTCTGCTAAATTCTTCAGGTCGTCCAAGCTTCTCTTCATATAAGATTGGATAACAAAACCAAAATTATCAAATCCTTCATCTCGAAGCATCTTGTATATTTTCAGTGTGTTTGTTGTATAGGGAGAATTTTCCATATCTATACGAATGAAAATCCCTTTTTCTTTTGCTATTGTTCCTAAATACTTAATGTTTTCATAACAGAAATCGAAATCTACGTCCAATCCAAGCGAAGTCGGCTTAATTGAAAGGTATGTTGGTAAATTATGTTTTACTATTGCATCAAGCACTTTTACGCATTCTTCTCTTTCTTGCATTGCCCTTTCTCTGGAACGAACAAACTCACCCAATACATCAATAGTTGTCATCCCACCTAATTGAGCAAATTCCTTTGTTACTCGCACCGCATCATCAAGCGTTTCGCCCGCAATATATTTTTTTGCAAAAACATAGACCAATGACTTTGGTACTAATGGTAAAGTTTTAATAATTAATTCGTTAATCATAGTTCCGACCGTAATATAATTTTGAAATTGATGCTACAAATTTAATAATTTTTGAATAATGAATGTAAAATTATTTTCTTTTAATCAAAAAAATATTTTGAAATATTTAAAATATTTATTATTTACGAACGTTAAATATTTTAAAATGGGAGGAGTTATCTATGACAGTAGATGGTGTAAAATATCCAGAACCAACTATACCCGAGAAGCCACAAAACAACGTTCAAATGGAGCTGCAAAAGCAAGTTCTAAAGGAAGCTACAATGGGTGCTACAAGCATACAAAACCAAATGCTTCAAATGCTTGTTTCAACGCAGCAAACTAACCAAAACCCACAACAAACTGCTCAAAAGCAGCTCGAAAAAGGCTATCTCGATATTAAAGTATAGTTGTTTCGTTTCGTAATTATTAATATTTTTGTGTCATCTTTTAAATCGTTTAAAAAGATTTAAGAGATGACTTTTGTTTTTATTACTCAGAGATAATTATGAAAAAAATCTTTCTTCTTTTCTTCATTTCCTTGTTTTCCATTAGCACGGCTAATTCATATTTAAATCTCCATTCAAAAAAATTAGTGAATTCTTATCGTGAGCATTCGCTTGCAACACCCGTGTTGTCTAACACCTTGCTTATTAGATACAAGCAAAACTACAATTCGAAGAGCAAATCCCATTCTTATGATAGTAAGAATTACAAAATATTGGCTTCTATTCTTCCATATTCTGCAAAAATTGCAAACAGAAAGCATAATTTCTCGCAAGACAAAGTTTCGGAAATTGAACGCAAGGAAGAACCTTTATTAAGAACATTTATTATTGAATACAACTCGCAGGAGCATCCATTTGATTTTGCTGAAAAAATTAAGCGAATAGACCCACGTATTGAAATTGCTGAACCTTACTACGTCTATCAAACTATGTCTATACCAAACGACCCAAGATTTAATGAACAATATTTGTTCTCGAAAATAAAGGCAATTGATGCTTATAATATTTCCACTGGTTCACCCGAAATTGTAATTGCTATTAGTGATAACGGCATTTCTCAAAGCCATCCTGATTTAATCGACAACATAGCTATTAATACCGCCGAAATACCCGACGATAGGATTGATAATGATGGCAATGGATATATCGACGACTACATTGGTTGCAATTTAGCTTGGCTCGACGATGGCACTCAACCTGGCAACACTTACCACATCGATTCTCACGGAACAGAAGTTGCGGGAATTGCTTCTGCTACAACCGACAACGGCATTGGAATTGCAGGTGTGGGCTTCCGCTGCAAGTTTTTCCCCATTAAGTGCTCGCCAAATAATAGTTTTGATGGTATCATTTATGGTTACCAATCTATTATTTATGCTGCAATTCGAGGTTTTCAAGTTATCAATTGCAGCTGGGGTGGAGTTAAGCCGTTTTCAGTAATCGAACAATCAATTATTGATTACGCTATTGCAAATGATTTAGCAATTGTCGCAGCCGCCGGAAATATTCGTTCGGGAATTACTCAATACGAAGATTTCTATCCCGGTGCTTATCGTGGTGTTCTCTCTGTCGGTGAAGTCGACCAAAATGACAAAGTTACTTATTTCACTACTTCGCTCTCTTCCGGTGTTAGAATTATGGCTCCCGGTAAAGGCAATTTAACTACATCTGGAAATGGCTATATTTTTGTCTCAAACGGAACTTCCTATTCGTCCCCCGTTGTTGCAGGTGCTTTGGGAATTGTCCGAGCTCACTTCCCTGAATTATCTGCACGTCAGGCAACCGAGTGGCTTCGCATAAATGGTGATAACATTACAGACATTAATTTCAGCGATAGCAAACTTATTCCGAACAGAGTTAATCTATATAATGCTCTTGCTCGCAATCCATATTCATATTGTGCACTTACGGTTGAAGACTTCCATTTTTTGAATTCGAACAACGATATTGTCGATAGATTTTCTGCAAACGATACAATTCGCCTCATTCTTAAGCTTAAAAATCATCTGGGTTCTGCTGATAGCTTATATTTCAATTTATCCTTAGGTTATGCTTTACAGGAAAATATTAACTTTATTAATTCCTCTGTTTTCGTTCCAAAAGTCATCGAAAATGAAGATTTAATTTTAGACGATTTCAAGTTTGTAGTGAATTCAAATTTCAAACAACTTTTTATTTTACGCCTTGATATACGAACGTCAGACGAAAGATATAAAGATTTTGCCAAAATCCCATTCTATTTCGGAAAAGAAGTTACAACATTGTCAAATAACGCTCTACGTTTCTCAGTTGGCGATTTAGGCACATTTGGCTATGATAATGAAAGGAAAAATGGCGTTGGATTTGAGTCCTTCTCGCTCGGGAATCATCTCTTTCGAGGTGGGTTGATGGCAATTGGCAATTCTACTTATGCTTTTAGCTCAATCTACGGTCAGGATTTATCAGGAAATGATTTTACTTCTATCAAGAAATTTATAAATCCTTCTAATATAGGAATAATCGAGGCTAAACGAACCGTCTCCACAATATTTAATGAAGTGCTGGGGATACAAATTACTTCTGAGTTCCTTTTCCCGGACCAAAATAAATCCGTTGTGAAAAATAAATTAACTCTAAAAAATGTAGGTAATATTGCTGTGTTTCAACCTGCAATTGGTTATATTTTCGATTGGGATATCGACCAGAAAGCATCGAAAAATTACGTAGAGTACTTCCCCGATGCAATTCCTCCTAAATTCGTCGAAAATTCTAATATTTCCGCAGAAATTGCCTATTCTGTTGATAAAAAAACATATATTGGTGCTGTCGCATTTTCTGAAGACCCAGCCACAATTGCTCAATCTGCTGGTTTGAATATGGATGACATTTATTCTCAGGACGGGCTTAGCCAATCTCGACAGGTGCAATTGCTTTCCTCGGGCAATAGCATTCAAACCTCATTGCTTACCGACATTGGCTTTGTCGCAGGAATGAACTTCAACAATACATTGCTTCCTGGTGAAGATGCTTATTGTTATATTTGTATTGGAATGGATTCAACCCGTGAAGGCTTGGCAAATCTTTTGAAAACTTGCGTCGATTCAACATACAATTCAATTGCTGACTTTGATAGCGTAGATGAATTCGCTTTGTTCCCAAATCCTGCTTCGAACTTCTTTAAAATTTATAACCCAAAATCACTTGTCTATAATTTGAAAATTTATAATTATATTGGTAATCTCATTTTTGAAAAATCAAATGTTTGCAATGATACATTCGTCGATGTTTCAAAATTCCAGAACGGTATTTACTTGGTTCAAATTTTATTAGAAAATAATATTTTTGTTAAACAGTTAATAATTTCAAAGTGATAATTTTTACTCATTATATAAAGGATTTTTTTATGACAAAAATTAAGTTTTTCTTTTTTGTAGCTTCATTGTTATTTATTTCTGCTTATGCGAATGCTCAGGACTTTGGATTAATTTCTCCACCTAACAATGTTAAGTGCGCTCCGCCAAATATTCACCTTGCGTGGAATGCAGCGCCTGGCTTTAATTATTATCGTGTTGTTGTCGCCACTGACACAAATTTAACTAATGTTGTCTACACAAAAGACAGCATCACAATTTTATACGACGATGTTGAAAATCTATACTACTCTACAACTTACTTCTGGCAGGTTACTGCCTGGCGAACTGCTGATGATTCAACTCTTGTCTCTGAAATTTGGAATTTTACTACACTTTCTCATCCCGTAACGACTTTGTTCCCAATCGATAGCTCATTCTGCGTAACAAAATCGGCAAAGTTTGTTTGGAACCACGACCCTAATGCTGTAAAATATGTTTTGCAAATTTCGCGTGTCCCAACCTTTACCGGTCAAACTGTAACCTTTGATACAATTCTTGTAGATACATCAAAATTTATCACTAATTTACTTTCCGATACACGCTATTGGTGGCGTGTGCGTGCCCTCTATGGCGATTGCGAAGGATACTGGTCTGCTTCTAAAACTTTCAGAACTGTTCCCGCTCCAATGGTTCTTGTGAAACCTGTAAATGCTGCTTTTGGTGTTGAACTTCTTCCAAATGCATCTCAATTTGATGTTGATTTCGCTTGGGCATCTGTGCCTGATGCTAATTTATACAACATTCAAATTACTGACTACATTCATTCAGATTCCTTATTGTATGAAACTACATTTCCCGATACTTCTATTACACTCACTTTACCAAATTTTGACTATAATAAAACCTATTACTGGCGAGTTCGTGCCCATATTGTAAATGATAGTTTGCATTGCTTTACTGAGTTTTCCCAGTGGTTCAATTTCAAAACTCCTTATGCAGCACCCGCCTTGCATACACCTTCAAATAATGCAACTTGCATCGATTTCGAACAACCTCTTTTCTGGAATAAAGTTGCTGGTGCTTCTGCTTACGAAGTAATTGTTTCCAGCCAACTGGATTTTTCCGATACTCTGCACTTTGAAACTAATATTCAGGACACTCTTATTGCTTTCCCATTCGATAGAGAGCTTTCGGCTTACTACTGGCAAGTTCGAGCAATAGATAACAATAACAACGGCTATTGGTCTGCACCATTCACCTTTACTACGAATTTATTCCCTCCTGACTACGAATATCCCGTTGATAAAAAAGGTGGCTATCCGCTTACTGTTCATTATGTTTGGAAAAGTAAAGGCAATGGTGCAAAATATAGTTTGCAAGTTTCTGATAAAATTGACTTCTCGAATTTAATTGTTGATGTTGATAATTTAACTGAACGCACTTTTACCGTTTATCATACAGAGCATTTCAAATACTACTATTGGCGTGTTCGTGCTGAACTTAACGGTTGCACAAGTGATTGGTCAAAACCGTTCGTATTTAGAACAAAACTTCCTGCTCCTGTTCTGCAAACGCCCGAGAATAACGCTTCTGATGTTGTTCATACTCCAACATTTACCTGGAAGCCTGTTGCTGGTGCAAGTGGTTATGAATTTATGCTCGACACAAAAAGCAACTTCTCAACTGCAATTACTCGTTCTAACATACCAACTAATGAATTGCGACTTGTTCAACCGTTAGATGAGAATACTATTTACTATTGGCGTGTTCGTGCTATAAATGAAGAAGGAACAAGCGACTGGTCGTCTGTATTTACTTTTACAACTGGTTTCTTCTTACCAGAAACACCTGTACTTATTTCTCCCGAAAATGAATCAAAGAAACACCCTATCAATGGATTGAAACTTGTTTGGCATTCTGCTCATAGAGCTCAAACTTATCAGCTTCAAGTTACTAATCTTGCTGATTTCTCTCAGCAACTTGTGGTCAATGTTACCGATTTAATTGATACCACATATATTTTAAATAATTTGGAAAACTACACCGTTTATTTATTTAGAGTTAGAGCAGTTAATCAGGGTGGTTTTTCTGATTGGTCTGTTCCATTTGCTTTCAGAACAATCAATATTCCACCTACTACTCCTCCTGATTTAACCATTCCTGCAAATGGTGCTACAAATCAACCTTTGGGTCTGAGAATTAGCTGGTTGCCTGTTCAACGTGCCGAAGGATATAGCGTTCAGGTTGCAACTGATGAAAATTTCCAGAACTTTTTTGTTAATGAACCCGATGTTTATCTTACATACTTAAATCTATTTAATCTTTCTCCTGGCACCAAATACTATTGGAGAGTTAAAGCCTGGAACGAAGCAGGAGAAGGCGATTGGTCTGCACCATATCATTTTACAACTATGGAATTAACGTCTGTTTCAGATAATCTTTTGAATAAATTCAACCTTAATGTTTATCCAAATCCTGCAAATTCCCAACTTCATTTCTCATTTGAACATTCAAAAGACGGTTTCGCTGATATTGCTATTTATAATTTGAATGGCATCAAGGTTTCTGCAAAAGAAAACAACTTCGTTCAATCAGGCAGCAACTCTATCAAGTTCGATGTTAGCAGCTTGCCAAGCGGAATTTATCTGTGGCAGATTAAAATTGATGGAGAAATCCTATCCGGCTATCTAACAATAGCAAGGTAGTATTTCCAGGAAATAATAGAAAGAAAATTGGGCTGGTAATTACTACCAGCCCCATTTTTTTTGTGCCCGGAACAGGACTTGAACCTGCACGAGATTACTCTCACTACACCCTGAATGTAGCGCGTCTGCCAATTTCGCCATCCGGGCTACTCTTGCGGTGAGGGTGGGATTCGAACCCACGGTACCCTTGCGGGTACAACGGTTTTCGAGACCGCCCGATTCAACCACTCTCGCACCTCACCTTAGAACTACAAAATTAGTGATATTTTGTCTTTTTGCAAAAAAAATTATTATATAAAAACAGTATAATTATGTCTTATTTTCAATTATCAGATTTATTTAATATTTACAGTAAAAATCTTTATTTTTGTATTTATTGTTTCTTAATATTACTCATGGCAAAAAAAAAGAAAATATTATCTGATGAAGAATTATTAGCTCTGGCTGCAGAAAACGTAGTTTTAGAAGAAACTAATGAGCCGCCAACTTCTCCAGTTATAGTCCAAAAAACAGAAAAAAAATCTAAAAAAAAGTCTAAAAATATTGAAAGGAAAGAAACCCCATCAAAAATAAAAGGACAACCAGCTCAAATCGAAGACAAATCAAAAAATATCTCAAAACCCGTCAAAAAAAACAAGATTGATACACTAGCCGTATATAGATTACCTAAAAGCAAATCTGTATCGAACAACCAGAAAAATAACCCCATTTTTCTAAAATTTCTCCAAAAAGTAGAGCACTTCCTGATAAATGATATGTTGATTGATGGTGCTTCAAAAATTGTTCTGGCAGTAAGTGGTGGGGTCGATTCGATGACGCTTCTGGATGTGATGGCTATTCTTGCTGAAAAATATCAGTTCAAACTTGCTGTTGCTCACTTCAATCATAATCTGCGTGGTGCTGATTCGAATAAAGATTTAGAATTTGTGAAAAACGAAGCAAAAGAATATGGTATTCCATTTTACTTTGCAAGTGGTAAAGTAAAAAAATACGCTGAAAAAAATAGCATTAGCATCGAAACTGCTGCACGAGTTCTTCGTTACAATTTCTTCGAGAGAGTTTCTCGTAATTTTAACGCTGATTTTGTTGCAACTGCTCATACTGCCAATGATTCAGTTGAGACCTTCTTTATCAATCTTTTTAGAGGTTCCGGGCTTACTGGACTTTGTGGAATTCCATTCCGTAGACAACTTATCAAAGATGTTCTTTTAATCAGACCTTTAATTGATTTTAAAAAAAGCCAGCTTATCGAATATGCAAATATAAGGAACATAAAATGGAGAGAAGATAATTCAAATTCATTACTTGAATACACCCGTAATAAAGTGAGACTTGACCTAATCCCAAAATTAGAACAGGATTTTAATCCATCTATTATTGATGTTATCAATCGCACGACAAAATTGATACAATCTGCTGATAAATTAATCCATAATTATGTAAAAAAACATTTGCCCGATGTTATTGAAAATGTCTCGTCTGATAGCTTCTGCATAAATATACAAATTTTCTCAACTTTCGATAAATTTGTCCAGGGCGAGATGATACAAACTGCTTTCCTGAAATATTTTCGACTTTCTCCGCCCAATCTTGCAAAAATTGATAGAATTCTTGACCTGCTCGATTCCGATACAGGTGCATTTTTCGAGATAACTAAATCTATTACTGTTGCAAAAGATAGGAATTATCTCGTTTTCTTCAAAAATTTCGAAAAAAAAGATGTTAATTTTATCATTAGTAAAATTGGCACTTATTCCGTTGATGGTTACAAAATTAACTTACAGGAAGTAAGCAAGCGACAGGTTAAATTTTCCAGCTCTGCGAACGAAGAATATTTAGATTTTGATTTAGTTCCCTCGCTTCTTTATGTCCGGAACTGGAAAGAAGGCGATAGCTTCCAGCCTTTGGGAATGCAAGGTACTATGAAAATTTCTGATTTCCTCACTAATCAAAAAATTTCTTTTTTAGAGCGCTCAAAAGTATTAGTTTTGTGTTCTAAAAACGATATAATTTGGGTTATTGGTCGAAGAATTAACGATAAATATAAAGTAACAGAGGAAACAAAGCGATTTTTAAAAGTTGAATTGATTAATTTATGAGTTTGATATGTTAGAATTGAAAAATGAAGTTGTTTTGAATGATAAAAAATTCAAAATTCTTATCTATCCTGAACAAATTCAGGATGCAATTGACAAAATCGCTAAACAAATAAATCACGACTATAAAAATAAAAAGCCTGTTTTTATCGTAACTCTGAAAGGTGCCATTATTTTTGCTGTCGATTTGCTTAAAAAAATTCAAATCGATTGCGAAATTGAAACTATTAGAGCAAAAAGCTACGGTTCAGGTATGGTTTCAGGTGGCAATGTGCTTATCTCTCAAATGACGGGGAATATTTCTGGAAAAGATGTAATTATTGTCGAAGACATCGTTGATACAGGTCTTACTATCTTTCAATTAAGAAGAGAGCTCGAACTATACAAGCCAAATTCTATTCGTGTCGCTACTTTTCTTATGAAACCATCGATGATTAGCAATCCCGTTGAAATTGATTACGTAGGAATTGAAATACCTCCTGATTTCGTTGTCGGCTATGGTCTCGACTATGCCGAACTTGGTAGAAACCTCCCTGCTGTCTACGTCCTTAAAGAATAATGCCGAATATTGCTTTACTTATAGAGTATGATGGAACAAACTATGCGGGATGGCAATTCCAGCCTAACGCTATTTCAATTCAAGAAGTAATAGAAAAAACTCTGCAAAATTTATATAATACAAAAGTGTCAATTATTTCCGCTGGTAGAACTGATGCAGGTGTTCATTCTTATGGTCAGGTTGCAAATTTCAAGATAGAGAATAATCCTATCCCAATTGAAAAAATCCCGAAAGCAATTAACTCACTGCTTAACCCTGATATTAGAGTATTGAACGCAAATTATGTTCCTGATGATTTTAATGCACGCTATTCTGCAATTGCTCGGGAATATATCTATAAAATTTCCACCAAATACTCTGTTTTCGAAAGAAATTACTGCCATTGCGTTCCTTACAAAATTGATATCGATAAACTATTCGAAATTGCGACTGTTTTTATTGGTTCTCATAATTTCACCTCATTTTCAAAGAATAATCCTGATACTAAATCATATATCTGTAATGTTGAACATTCTTTTTGGGAAAAAGCCGATGAACATCATTACTGTTTCACAATTAAGGCAAATAGATTTGTCTATGGTATGGTTCGCACAATTATTGGGACAATGATAGACTACGCTCGTGGCTATAAATCAAAAGAAATTATTGTTTCAGCTTTAAATAATTTATCTCGAAATAATATTTCTGCTCTTGCACCCCCTTCTGGATTATATCTTTATAAAATTTACTATCCAAACGAGATATTTTCAACAACAGGAAGTGAATAAATAATGAATATTATTAAAATAGGTGGTATTCTCCTGAGTGAATATAGTAATTACTGTAAATTCAAGAATTTTATCGAACAAACTTCAAAACCTAACTTTATTGTCATTTCAGCAATTGGGAAAACTACTCGTCTTCTTCAAAAAGCCTCTTATTTAGCTTTCGAAAATAATTATGATAATGCAAAAGAAATTATCGACTCAATCAGAAATCTGCACATTTCACTTGCAAACAGTTTATTCGGCAAAGAAAATGATGTAAATATTCAATTAAATAATGTATTTCTAGAAATTGATAATCTTATCAAAGGTATTTCTATTACAAAAGAATTGAATCATAAAATTATAGATAAAATTATATCAAAAGGCGAAGTGCTAAGCTCTATTATTGTTCATCACTACTTGAAAAGCAATCATTTCCCTGTTTCTTTGCTCAATGCAAATGACTATATAATTACAGATAATAATTTTGGTTCTGCAAACCCAATTTTTGATGAAACTAAAAATAGATTAGAAAGCATCGAAATTCAAAATAATATCTATCTTATTGCTGGATTTTACGGTTCCACACTTAATCGTGAAATTACAACAATGGGATACGAAAGTTCAAATTTAACTGCAGCATTATTGGCTTCTGTCTTTGATGTTAATTCTATTACTATAATTACTGATGTCGATTGTATATACTCTGCCGACCCTAAAATCATCAAAAATCCAATCCCGGTGGAAAAAATTAGCAGCCGAACTGCTCAACTTCTCTCAAAATTTGGTCTCAAATTAATTCATCGCCAGATGATTGAAGTTATTGAAAATAAAGATATATTATTAAAATATACTTCGCTTAATCGTTCTCTATCTACGATAATTGCCCACGGATTTTCTGATGTAAGCATTCCGATTATTTGTTATAACGACAGCATTGAAAACGACTCTGATCTTCTGTTTTTAATTCGCTCCAAACCAACATCTTATGTTGCTATCGCCAACGTTAATAGTGTGTTATTAATGAAAATTATAGAATTTCTAAATTCGAAAAATCTTACTTTTGCAATTAACTATTCAAGCGAAAATAACTTTTTGGTATTGTATTTCAACCAGCAACTGACTAATGAAATATTGCAACATTTTCACGAAATAATTATAGGTAAATAAAAAAAAAGAGAGTGTCAAATGACTTGACACTCTCCATATTTTCAGTAATTCTAACTAAAAGAACAAGTAAAAAACTAACAAAAATCTTAAACTATTAACTGCTTCAGAATCTTCCACTTTTTTATTCGCTGGAGAAATCTTTTTTCCATAGTAAGCAGATGTCCATTCAGTTTCAAATCCAATTTTTGTTTTGTTGTAATTATAAGCAATTCTTGGGAAAACTTTGATGATTTTTTCTATGTCAAGACCACGACCGTAAACGCTTCCAGAAGTAGCAATGTCATCAGCTGCGCCTAAATTCTGTAAATATCCGCCAACAATTCCATATTCCCACTCATCTTTATACATTAGTTCCATCCATCCAGCAAAAGATGAAATAGGAGTAAATTCATATTTATGATTTACATTATCAATCGATTTTATCCCATATCCGCCAATTGTCAGAAAATCAGGATTATTTTGGAAATAATTGCCTTGTGCCTTTATCTGGAATTTATCAATTTTTACTTTTATATTGGCACTTGCTGAAATTGTGGTTGCTTTGTCTTCATTTTTATATCTATCTGTTCCCGCTGTATAATATGTAAAAGGGCGGAATGTTTTTGCCGAAGCAGCCACTCCTGCATAAAATTGAGGTGTAGAGTAATTAATACCGAAACTTGCCTCTGGAATTCCTGAGTTTCTTACATATTTACTTGAGTATCCACCAGGTCCATCGATTGTAAAATCACGCTGGGTATTTATTGCAGCAAACACATTAATATTATCAAACTTCTGCATTAATTTTATCTGAGGAGAACGATTAAATGGAATTAATGGAATACCAGTATTGAAATTTAATACATCTGGAAAATTCTCTGTTGCAAACAATGGATGCCAGGATTGACCCGCACGTATAGTTGTGTTATCAAAAATCAAATCAACATAAGCGTGGCGAAGTCTTAACGAATTAATATCTGCATCTCTTGTTCCTAAAAATTCTGTTTCTATATATCCCGAGGTTTTTCCTCCAAAAATACCAGGTCCATCAATTTTAGCTCCCAGTCTTGTTTGAATAGAAAGTATGTGGAAATTGCCTACTTCGTCCAGATCTTTACCATTTTTGTCTAAATTCTTGCTGCTGGGCCATAAAGTAATGTGATCTTCTCTGATTGAAACCATATTTCGTGTGTTATAAAATGCGTCAGTTTTAATAAATCCCATAAATTTAATACTGAAAGCATCGCTTTGAGCAAACAAACCAAAATTTGCAATTAAAAAAGTTGCAACCGTTGCAATTAAAATTTTAGAAAGTTTCATAAAAACTCCTTTGTGAAAAAATACAATTACGTATCGCTAATAAAGAATTAATACTCGATTTATTGTTTTATGAGTAAAAATTAATTCAATTTTAATTTTACTTGAATTGATAGATTGGAAAAAATGGATAAAAAAAAGGCCAAGCTTACCTGAACACTCTAAGATTTTGCCTACCGTTGCTTCCTTCCGGACCTGGCGGGGTTTGGCAACTCTTAGCTGTTAGGGGCTTGACCCGAAAAATTTCTTTAAGAACTACAAAATTAACAAAATTATTGATAAATACAAAATTTTTTGAAAAAACTTGAATTTTAGTTAATTTAATATTCTTTATTAAATCACTTGGTGTAATTATGAATTGGTGCAAAAGAAATATTAAATGTGGAGAAATATCTGAATCTAACCTAAATAATGAAGTTGTTATTAACGGTTGGATCGATACTGTTAGAAATATGGGAGGAATGATTTTTTTCGATGTGCGTGATAGATACGGATTAGTCCAGGCTGTAATCGAACCGGAAAACAGTCCGGAACTTGCCGAACGAGCAAAAGAACTTCGTTCAGAATATGTTATTTGGCTTAAAGGAGTTGTCAGAAAACGGGAAAATCCAAACTCCAATATTCCAACCGGTTTGTTCGAAATCCTTACAAATGATTTTGGCATAATTAATAAATCAGAAGTGCCACCTTTTGAAATTAAAAACAATATCGGGACTAACGAAGAAATAAAACTTCGCTATCGCTATCTTGACCTTCGTCGTCCTGTTATGCAGAACTATTTTATAGTCCGTAACAAATTATACCATATCACTCACAATTACTTTTTCGAAAATGATTTTATCGAAGTGGAAACACCCGTATTGATGAAATCTACCCCCGAAGGTGCTCGTGATTTTCTTGTCCCCAGCCGAATAAACAAAGGTAAATTCTATGCTTTGCCTCAGTCCCCTCAAATTTACAAACAAATTCTGATGGTCTCGGGCTTCGATAGATATATGCAAATCGTTAAATGCTTCCGAGATGAAGACCTTCGCTCGGATCGCCAACCTGAATTCACACAAATAGACGTTGAAATGTCTTTCGTTGATAGAGATGATGTTCTCAATCTTATCGAAAAATATATCGCTCGTGTTTGGAGAGAAGTCCTTGATATCGAAATTCCGACACCATTTACAAAAATGAGCTACGAAGAGGCTATGACACGCTTCGGCAGCGACAAGCCTGACCTGCGTTTCGGTATGGAAATAAAAGATTTATCTGATATCGTCGCAAATTCTGAATTTAAAGTATTTGCCGATACACTTCAAAGCGGTGGTAAAATTTATGCTATCAACGCAAAGAAATGTGCGGAATTTTCTCGTAAACAAATTGACGAACTTACTGAATTCGCTAAAAAATACGGTGCCAAAGGTCTTGCTTATATTAAATTTATGCAAAATGGTGAAATTAACTCGCCAATCGCCAAATTTTTATCCGAAAGCGAAATGAACTCTATAAAATCTGCTCTCGAAGCTGAAAATGGAGACTTAATTCTTATTTCCTCCGATAAAAAATACAAAGCATTGACAATTTTGGGTGCCTTGCGTTTGGAAATTGCCCGTCGAACCCGAATTTTGGACGCTGTAAAAAATAATTTCAGCTTCCATTGGGTTGTTGATTTTCCTCTTTTCGAGTTCGACGAAGAGGCAAACCGTTTTGTGGCTATGCATCATCCTTTTACTTCTCCTATGGACGAAGATATTCCTCTTCTGGATGTATCACCTGACAAAGTGCGTGCAAAAGCCTATGATTTAGTTATCAATGGTTCAGAAGTTGGTGGCGGTAGCATTCGTATTCACGATGGTGAAATACAGAAAAAAATGTTCGAACTCATCGGCTTAGATGAAATATCTGCCGAAAATAAGTTTGGATTTCTGCTCAAAGCTTTAAAATTTGGTGCTCCTCCGCACGGTGGTATTGCTCTTGGCTTGGATAGATTAGTTATGATTTTGACTGGAACGGACAATATTCGCGATGTTATTGCTTTCCCGAAAACAACTACTGGACTTTCTCTTATGGACGGTGCACCATCAGAAGTTGACCCATCACAACTCGATGAATTAGGCATTTCCCTGAAAATATAAAACTTGCTATATAACCTTCGGAAGGTTCGACACCTTCCGAAGGTCTTGCAAAATTACTGCTTTATCTCTTCTTGATTTTTTTCCACAAGTTACAAAAAAGGCCTGTCCTTTTCAGACAGACCCTACGAGCCAAATTTTAATGATGAACAATAAAATCAGCAAATTAATTTTCTGAGGCTATTTCAATTAATCTTTCATTTACATTCTCAAAATCAGCTTTTATCGAGATTCTATAATTAACGAACTTCACGATTTCAAAAGAATTTTCTGCCCATTCGACAAGTTTTATTGCATCAGCTGAATATAAGCATTCTTCAAATCCAATTTCCAGTAATTCTTTCTTTTCTTTTACTCTATACAAGTCAATATGATAAATAGCAATGTTCTCGCCGTCTTTTGTTCCATTATATTGATTAATTATTGTGAAAGTCGGACTTGTAACAATTTCCTCGACATTGAAATACTTGCAAATCCCCTTGATAAACTCAGTCTTCCCAACCCCAATATCGCCATAGAAAAGCACAACGTCGCCTTTTTTCAAGTTCTCTGCGAACTTTCTGCCAAGCTCAATTGTTTCGTCTTCGCTTTTTGTTGTATATGTTTGTGTTTCCATTCTTCAAAAATACGAATAAAGCATAAAAATGCAAATAGTTTATCTTTGTTCGAGCTCGATTATTGGAACAATCATTTCTTCAAGCGAAATGCCGCCGTGCTGCAAACTATCTTTGTATCTATTCAAATACTGATGATAATCCGTTGGGTAAACAAAATAGTAATCCTCTTTGGCAATTATGTTGTTTACAGATATTCCTAACGAAGGTATTTTATATTTTGTTAAGTCGGGTATTTGCATAGCGTGTCGCTTATCAGCTTTTACATTCTTCCCGAATTTATATCGCAGGTTCGTTGATGTATCTCTATCTCCCAATACCTTCACTCCTCTCATACAGCGTATCGAACCGTGGTCAGTTGTAATAATTATTTTTATATCTTTTCTTTCTGATAACGATTTCAGTATCCCGAACAAACTCGAATGTCTGAACCACGAACTTGTCAGACTTCTATATGCCGCTTCGTAAGGTGCAATCTCTTTCAAAATGGCATAATCAGAACGGCTATGGGCAATCATATCCACTGCGTTGATGACAACTGCCGTAATAGTATTATCGACATAGTCGTTTATTTCCCGTTCGATTTTTCGCCCGAAATCTGTATCGAAAATCTTAATAAATCCTACTTTTCCATTAGTTTTTATTCGCCTTCGTTCGAGCCAGGTTTCGAGCAATTCTCGTTCGTAGGCGTTTTGCTTGTGGTCTTCTGTGTTCGAATCAACATTCCACCATTGTGGGAAGTATTTTTTTATATCAATAGGATATAGTCCCGCAAATATTGAATTTCGAGCATAAGGAGTTGCAGTCGGTAGAATAGATGAATAATAATATGTCTTGAATGTATAATATGGTTGAAGAAGTTCTTTCATCATCAACCATTGGTCTAATCTCATACAGTCAATCACAAAATAAAATACCTTTTTACCTTCACGCAGGTGTGGCAGCACATAATAATCCGATACGTGAGGGGAAAGCACGGGATAATCATCATTTCGCTTGTCGTCAGGATGATTAATCCAATCTATATAATTATTCTCTACAAACTTCGAAAATTCGGTATTACATTCACGCCATTTGTCTTGTAATGTTTGCATTAATCCTTCTTCGTTGTGTCGGTCGAGTTCTATCGACCAGTTCACCAGCTGAATATAGATATCCCGCCAATCGCCCCAGCTAAGCGGTTCGAGCATCTTCAGCGATAGCTGCGCAAAACCCGAAAGATAATCTTGCGTGAATTTCTCCTTTTCAATCCGTTCGCCTTCGATAAATTTTTTGCAAGCAAGCAATATTTGAGTAGGATTTACTGGCTTTGTGAGATAATCGTCTATCTTTTTACCTATTGCTTCCTCCATCACACTTTCAGCCTCATTCTTCGTAACCATTACAATTGGCGTGGTCGAATCAATTTCTTTTATTCGTGATAAAGTTTCAAGACCACTAATTCCAACCATCATTTCGTCCAGAAAAATCAAATCATAATGCGTTCGACGCACCATTTCAATTGCGTCTTCGCCATTAGTAGCTGTTTCTGTTTCAAAACCACGTTGATTTAGTAAAATGATATGTGGCTTCAATAGCTCGATTTCATCGTCAATCCACAAGATTTTTCCTTTTTTCATTTCAATTTTCCCTAAAAAAAATCACAAAGTGGTCTTGAATTGATACATAATGCTCCTTAGTTTGTTTCTCATTGACGAGTAAGTTAACAATTTAATTTTTACAGAAAAATCCTGATTATATTTGTTGGCTTATTACTGGAATTAACTAACACAACTTGTTTTGCATAAAAATTTGGAGTAGAAACCTTTACAATTTCCTTCGTTTCTATTGCCTCTATTGTTTTAGTATCAAAAATATCAGCATCTTCACTGCTGAAAACGTCTTCGTCTGTTTTACCTTTTATCTGCTCCTTTGAAATACTGAACTTTTGCACAAAACTGTTGTTCACATATTCATACTTTCTCGCAGGAAGCGATAAAATTGCAATCGGTGCAGGGATATTATCTAAAAAAGTACTGAGTGAACGTATCAACGATTGATATTCAGTATTTTTATTCATCAGCCATTTTTGGTTGTTTTCCAGTTCTGCAAGTCTTGCTTCTGACTGCTTTGCAATTTGTGAGTAGTATTTCAAAGCCTTCGAAAGATTCTCAATTTCATCTTTTGGCGAATTAGATGAAAAAATAGGTGCGTCATCTTTTATTATTGTGATTGTTCCGATAACTTCTTTCTTGTGGTTAAAATTTGGGAAAATCGTAAATTCAAACTGCTGGTCATTGTTCTTGACAGTGTATTTAACAGGCTTTTTCGAGGAAATACATCGGGCATTTTGTTCAATTCTATGCTTGATTTCATCAACACTTTCATTTATGAATATTTCGCTGTATAATCTTCCTTCGATTGGCGCACTTTTCAGCAAATTTATATTACTACTGAAAAAAAATCTCTTTGCCGAATTATTCATAAACTCAATTTCGTTTTTCATATTCAGAACAAAAACGCCCTCCTCCACAATATTAAGTGTGTCCCGCACCAATTTTCTCATTTCATTGATTTCTTCAATATGCTTATCCTGCGCGGATTTAATTATTTGATTTGTAGGAATAATCTTAAAAAATGATTTAAAGTTCTTGCCTAATCGCTTTATTTTCCAGGTTAATAAAAATAATTCGCCGCTTTCCTTTTCCCCGACAATTCGTATTAGTTTTTCTTCGAGCGTTCCTTCGACAAATTTGTTTATCAATTCTTCAATCGAATCCCCTTGTTCAGTGCTAGTTGGAAGCTCTTTGCTTGTTGCTTTTGTATTGTGAGTGATTTTATATATTACTTTTAATAGGTTTTCGCCACGTTCGAAGTCGTCAATCGCTTCTTCAAATATTAAATCTATTGCCCCTTCTGCATTAATTATTCTCATATCGGCACGTGTTTCAACAATTGCCATCTCGGTATTTTGCAATACCTCATTGCACTTATCTTCTAAAATCAGAACTTTTCTTTTAAGTTCAGCAATTTCATCTTTATATTTTTGTTCGCGGTCGTGCTGCATTGTTACTCATTAATATTTTGCTCAACATATTCCTTACAGTTATTTTCAATTTTTGCAATCTTCCTATCTATTGAAAACATATACAAACCAATCCCGAAAATAATAATTAGTACGATTGTCAGCACAATAAATATCGAATTATCGTGAAAAAATTGCTCCATTTTAATCCTCCATTCTTTTCTTTAATAAGTTTGCTCTATAATTTACATTTAGCATCCAGAAGAAAAACAAAGTAAAGCCAATCACACACAGAGAAAAAGAAAACATTAATGATGAATCAAGCATCCCTTTCTGCGTGCTTAAAATTGGACCACTCATTCCTCCGCCTTGCGAACCAGGATGCAGCCCCGATGTTATTCTTGGCAGCACAAAAACAAGAAATGGTACAGTAACGAATGCTATTATTGAATATACAGCCGAAGCTTTTGCACGAATGTCCTCTCGTTCGATGCTTCCACGCAAAGCAAAATATGCGAAATATATTAATAATAGTATAAATATTGATGTTTCTCGTGGGTCCCAATTCCAGAAACTTCCCCAGTTGAATTTTGCCCATACAGAACCTGTAACTGTCGCCAGAATTGCAAAAAGCGTCCCCAGAGAAGCTGCTGTTGCCGCCATAACATCATCGCTAATATGTTTGCCTTTTAAATATCTCACAGCAAAAAACATTGAAATGAAGTATGCCAGGACTGCTATCCAAGCCATAGGCACGTGAAAATTGAGTATTTTTATTCTATCATCCAGCGATAATACAAATGGATAACTAATCCACGGACTTGACTGAACAATTTCCCGCAATAGCAATCTATTTTCTTCTAAAACTTGAACTTTTATTATCCAATGATTTGATTTTTTCAAAATTTCCAAGTTCTTTTCATCGACAAGTAGTTTGTGAGGCTTGTCTGCATAGTTTTTTGTTCCAAAAATTTCCAAAAAATTACTGCTACCCTCCTCATAAACAGTATAGTCTTTTATAAAAACTTCAGTTGGTATGGGCATTTTATTTATATATGGTGCAATTTCATCAAGTTCCGATATTGTTGCAGCAATACGCGGATATAAAGTCAAAAACGCACCTAATAGCAGTATCGCTATTGTTGTTATTTTCCAGATTAATGGTTTTTCTTTTTTTAGACCTTTGTAAAATCCAATCGCAATGGCTAAACCAAATCCGCTTAATATCACTAATAATTTCATAACAAAACAAATGAGTAATAAAACATAATTAATTTATCTTAATTCTTAATATTTTCCAAATAGTATTTACAGTATTTCGAAATCACGCACTCATTACATTTTGGATTTCTCGCAGTGCATATTTTTCGTCCGTGACTTATAAAATAATGAGTAAATATCACCCATTTATTCTTGGGTATTAACTCCATTAGCTTCCTTTCAATAATCTCAGCGTTTTTTGTGCAAACAAAGCCTAATCTATTGCTCAGCTTTATCACGTGCGTGTCCACTACAATTGCCGGCACGTTAAAGCAATGCCCAAGTACCACATTAGCGGTTTTGCGTCCAACACCAGGCAATTTTATCAGTTCCTCTAATTGCGACGGCACTACTCCATTGTATTTTTCCAGCAGCATTTTGCTCATTTCATTTATATGCTTTGCTTTTGCTTTATAGTAGCCCGTCGAGTAAATCTCTTTCTCTAACTCCTCAATGGGAATATTTACGTAATCAGAAGGACTTTTGTATTTTTTGAAAAGCGATGGTGTAACTTTGTTTACTCTCTCGTCCGTGCATTGTGCCGATAGGATGGTTGCAATTAATAATTCAAACGGATTAGAAAAATTCAATTGTATTTTAACGTTGGGATATTCTTTCGCTAAAATATCCAAAATTTTTGCCATTCTCTGTTTATCATTCATAATAGTTTTATTTTTCTTTATTAAAATTAATAATCTCAATAAGTTTGTATAAACGAATTGGTGAAAAAAATATGAAAAGATTTTTATTGATTTTGTTCCTACTTTTTAGCAATTCATACTTGCATTGTGGCACTTTTATTGATACTGTATATTCCTTTATTCCAGGAACAGTGCAGAGTGCTGGACAATCACCTGAATATTTCCCAAACAATATTTTCGGTCCACCATCTCGTTTAGCATCCTGGACTATTCCCGAGGCGCGTCCCGAAGAACTTTGTTCCATTGGCATTGGTGGAGAAATCACGGTTGGTCTAAAAAATGGTGTTATACGAAATGGGGAAGGGGTGGATTTTATCATTTTTGAGAACGCTTTCCAAAGACTAATTGATGGCAAAATCTTTGCTGAACCCGCTATTGTTTCCGTCAGCCAGGATGGTGTGAATTTCATCGCATTTCCTTATAACGAATGGACGCTCGAAGGTATGGCAGGCAAAACACCTACCAACGGTCAAATATCGCCTTTCGACTATCCTGATTGTGGTGGTGATGGCTTCGATTTAAGTGATGTTGGATTGGATTATATCACTCATATTAAGATAAAAGATGTTTCTTTGATTGTTACCATAAACGAAACTCATCCATATTATCAACCACCGTTTTTAGTTTCGGGATTTGATTTAGATGCCATCTCTATTCTCTATCCCGATTATTCTTCAATAATTGACCTTACAGACGAAAAACCGTCAATTCAAGAATTGAAGGATAGATTTGTCGTGAATATAGACAAAGGCAAAGTCTATGTCTACAATTTGCAGGGTGTCCTGGTTTACAGCATAGAAGGAAGTTCCGTCTGCGAAATACCCAGGAGCAATCTTCCAAAAGGATTTCTTATTTTCTCAATTTATGATTATTCAAACAACAAAAAAAATACCCGAAAATTTATTAATTTCTATTAAAATTCAAAGACTAATGAAATATTATGCAGAAGTCCGCTTTCTGCATTTATTTCTTTCCCAACTGTATAATCAATGTGTGATTTGAAAGGAATATTCGGAAATAGTTCCTCTAATTTCGGTCTTAACGAGATACCCGTTCCCCAGTATGTATTTGGGAAGAATTGCGGCTTGCCGTACTTATCGCCATAAACGGAAATTCCACCACGTATTCCAATCAATTCGTGAAGCACCATCTCTGTCCCAATAATAAATGTTGGTGTCAAATCATATTGATTGTAAACAGCATCCATCGATAATATCAAATATCGTGTAGGTGGTATATATACGATTTCCTCTTCGCCATCAGTAGTTGAACGCATTGTATAGATTTGCTCGTTAAATCCAAATTCAAGTCCAATCCCAGCTCTAATTGTATATGGAATGTTTTCCGTGCTATGCTGTTGTGTATTCCAAAGCATAGTTCCGCCTATATTCTGAACTGCCAACCCGAACGAAAACAAATCAAATATATTAAATTTTGCACCAACATCAAGAGCAACTCCCGTCGCTTCGGTCGGAACACCTGTTAAATTGTCTATCAAATACTTAAATCCAAATCCAATGCTGGCAAACTCCATACTGTAAGCACCATAAGCACCAATATTATACTGGTAAGAAGAAAGTTGCTTATACGGATTGCCTCTGATATCCCTTTGAGTAAATGAACCCGCATATTGGCTGTTGACGCCAAATCCAATTCCCACATTATCAGTTATTTGCTGAGCGTACGCAAGTGTTACATTTGTTCTATCGAACCCTAAGTTTGAAGCAGATGAGGCAATAACAGGTGTTGGCGAGAAAAACCCTACGCCTGCGGGATTATAGTAAATTGCAAAAGGGTCGTTCGCAATTGCCGTAAATGCTCCGCCCATTGCAAGCCCTCTTCCACCAACATTTCTTGATAACCACGACTGTGAATATCCACCAGATGTTTGCACAGAATAAAGCGAAAGATAATTTATTACAATCAACAATATCACTAAAAGCCAATTTTTTCTGCTGAATTGGCTAATATTACACAATATATTTTCTTTCTTTTCCATTTTTTGCTCGATAATATTGTATTTCAAGCCATTTAATTTGTTATTACTTTGTTATATCAATTATTATGCCACCGTAATTTTGATATCTAAACAGTATTAATTAAGAATATTTTTTTCTAAAACAATAAACATCAATTTTATCATTTAATATTCGTCAAAAATCATTATTTTTTGATTAACTAATATGTATAAGAGTTATTTATTCTCGGTAATCAATTTCTAATTCTTGTGGTGGATGATAATCCCAAAAATCTACAAATACTAAGTGCTGTCCTCTACAAAGAAGGTCATACTATTGTCTTTGCTTCTAATGGCAAGCAAGCTATTGAAATTGCTCAAAATCAAAGTCCCGATTTAATTCTGTTGGATATTAATTTGCCTGATATTGACGGTTTTGATGTTTGTAGAAAATTAAAGAACAATCCTCTAACAAAGGATATACCTATAATTTTCATCACCGGCAGAATTGAAACCGAAGATATTGTGCTCGGATTTCGGGTTGGAGCTGTGGATTATATCACCAAACCTTTTAATATTGTTGAGCTTTTAAGTAGAGTTAATACACATTTGAATTTAAAACGCTCACGCGACGAAGTAATTCGTTATAGCAAAGAACTTGAAAAAACACAAGCTGAACTTAAACAAGCTCTTGCTCAACGTGATAAGTTCTTCTCTATTATTGCTCACGATTTGCGTGGTCCATTTACTGGTTTCATCGGTCTATCCGAACTTTTGGTTGATGCCTATGACTCATTAGAACGCGATGATATCCAACAAATTGCCAATAGTATGAATTCTGCTGCTAAAAAATTATTCGAATTTCTTGAAAATTTGCTCGAATGGTCTCGCTCCCAAATTGGAGGCTTGCAATACAACCCAACTATTATCGATGTCAATGACCTTTTCGATAGAGTTTCAAGCCTTTTCAAAAACAATGCTAACAACAAAAATATCGAGTTTGTAAAAGAAGTTCAAGATAAAATGTTTATCTGGGCTGATAATTACCAAACAAATACTATTATTCGAAACTTAGTTTCTAATGCCATCAAATTTTCCTTCCCAAACAGCAAAATTATTCTTGGTGCTCGCGACTTAGGCGACTTTGTCGAAATTTATGTTAAAGATTTTGGTACTGGTCTTTCCGACGAAGCCAAAGATAAAGTATTCCGCATTGAAGCCAAATATACTACTCCTGGAACTCAAAACGAGCCCGGTACTGGTCTTGGACTTGTTCTTTGTAAAGAACTTGCTGAAAAACAAAATGGAGCTTTGTATTTCGAAACTGAACTTAATAAAGGGACAACTTTTTTTGTCAATCTTCCCAAACCACAACAAAACAATTCCTAAAAAAAAGCCCTGCTATCGGGGGGATTGTGACAGCAAGGCACGCAGCATAAAGAGGAAGAGACGAACTTTGTTCGTCGAGCGAAAGACGAGACTCGAACTCGCGACCCCAACCTTGGCAAGGTTGTGCTCTACCAACTGAGCTACTTTCGCTTTATACCAAAGAACAATCATTTGGTGAGTGCAAAAATAAATTCTTTTTTTTAACTATGCAAGAAAAATTTTACCTTTTTTCATTTTTTTTATTCATTTTTTATTTATTCCACTTTTATTATTTTTGTTTTTTTATTTCTCATTCTTAGGGCAATATGGAAAAAATTGTAATTTTAGATTTTGGTTCACAATATACTCAAATTATCGCACGCAAAATAAGAGAATTAAATGTTTATGCTGAAATTTACCCTTTCTCAATCGATATAGACACCATTAAATCCATTGCTCCTAATGGCATAATTCTCTCTGGTGGTCCTTCGAGCGTTTACACTGAAAACGCACCTATACCTAAATTCGATGTATTTTCATTAGGTGTGCCTGTCCTCGGAATTTGCTATGGCTTGCAACTTATTGCTTATCAATTAGGTGGAGAAGTCAACAAAGCTGCAAAACGTGAATATGGTCGTGCCAACCTGATTATCGATAAACCAGACGTGATTTTTGACGGTGTCTCGCAATCATCACAAGTATGGATGAGCCACGGCGATTCGCTTACTAAAATCCCCGACGGCTTCGAAATCATCGCTCATACTGAAAATGCTCCAATTGCTGCTATTCGCAATCAAGAAAAAAAAATATACGGCGTTCAGTTTCATCCCGAAGTCCATCATTCAGTCGAAGGAATAAAAATTCTTGAAAACTTTGTCCGAAAAATCTGCCTTTGCAAAGAAATTTGGGATATGCACTCTTTTGTGGGCAGTGCAATCAAAAAAATTCAGGAAGAAGTCGGAAACAGCGAGGTGATTTGCGCACTCTCGGGTGGGGTCGATTCAACTGTCCTCGCTGTCCTTCTTAGCAAAGCAATCGGTAATAAACTTCATTGCATCCACATTGACACAGGTTTGATGAGACTTCAAGAAAGCGAAAAATTAATGAAATTGTTCAACGATAATTTCAACATTTCAATCGATTTAGTCAATGCGAGCGATATTTTCCTTTCCCGCTTGAAGGGTGTTACAGACCCCGAACTAAAAAGAAAAATCATCGGCAATACTTTTATCGAACTTTTCGAAATCGAAGCTAAAAAGTTTAATAATGCAAAATGGCTGGCTCAGGGAACTCTCTATCCCGATGTTATCGAGTCTGTCAGTGTAAAAGGACCTTCGGCAGTAATCAAATCGCACCATAACGTTGGCGGCTTACCTGAAAAAATGGGACTTAAATTAATCGAGCCATTTCGAGAATTGTTCAAAGATGAAGTTCGTGCTATTGGTCGCCAACTTGGCGTTCCCGAGTGGTTTATTCGTCGCCATCCTTTCCCGGGTCCAGGTCTTGCAATAAGAATTATCGGCGAAATTACGCAGGAACGCATTGAAATATTACAAAAAGCAGACGACATTTACATTCAAGAAATAACTGAGGCGGGATTATATGATAAAATTTGGCAAGCTTTTGCTGTTTTGCTGCCCGTTCAAAGTGTTGGCGTAATGGGCGACGAGAGAACTTATGAAAACGTCTGTGCGTTGCGTGCTGTTACATCTGTCGATGGAATGACTGCTGATTGGTTCCCGTTCCCTTATGATGTATTAGCAAAAATCAGTAATAGAATAATTAACGAGATTCGGGGCATTAATCGCGTTGTGTACGACATAACAAGCAAACCACCCGGAACTATCGAATGGGAATAATTTTAAAGGTATTTTTATGGACAAATTTGTAATTCAAGGTGGTAATAGATTAGTCGGACGTGTGAAAATTTCCGGTGCAAAAAATGGTTCGCTGGCTCTTATGCCTGCAACTTTACTGGCACCAGGCACCTACCATCTGAAAAACACACCTAATCTACGCGACGTCTGGACTATGTCCCGACTTATGACAAGTTTAGGTGCTTTCTGCGAACTTAATGGCAACGAATTGTTAGTTGATACAACCAATATTACAAGTTTCGAAGCACCCTACGAACACGTTAAAAAAATGCGTGCTTCTTTCTATGTTCTTGGACCACTTGTCTCTCGTTATGGATATGCAAAAGTCTCTATGCCCGGTGGTTGTGCCTGGGGACCTCGTCCCGTTGATTTGCATCTAAAAGGACTTGAAAAACTTGGAGCAGAAATTTCTCTCGAAAGCGGTTACGTTATTGCAAAAGCTGAACGATTAATTGGCAATCGCTTCCATTTCGATGTTTCAAGCGTCGGAGCAACTGGCAATTTGCTTATGGCTGCTGCTCTTGCGAAAGGAACCACTCTTCTCACCAATGCAGCAACTGAACCTGAAATTACCGCTTTGGCTCGTTTCCTTGTCAAAATGGGAGCTAAAATTGATGGTATTGGCACACCTCAACTCGAAATTGAAGGTGTTGACACTCTCCATCCCGCAGACGAAATAACTATTCCCGATAGAATTGAAACCGCTACTTACTTAATCGCGGCAGCAATTACCGGTGGCAAATTAGAACTTGAAAACACAAACCCATATCATTTGACCGCCGTTATTGCAAAATTAGAAGAAGCCGGTTGCGAAATCGATGTTAATGCAGATAAAATTTCTATTGAAATGAACGGTAAGCCCAAACCTGTCGACATTACCGCAACAATTTACCCCGGCTTCCCGACAGACGTTCAATCACAATGGACTGCTCTAATGCTTGCAGCTGAGGGCACTTCAAAAATCACCGATAATATTTATCCTGATAGATTTAAGCACGTGCCCGAACTAATTCGTTTAGGTGCTAATGTTGAAGTTGTCGATAATTCTGCAATTGTTATCGGCGGTAGAAAACTCTCTGGTGCAACAGTTATGGCTTCCGACCTTCGTGCGGGTGCTTCGCTTGTGCTTGCTGCTCTTATTGCTGAGGGCACAACAGAAGTGCTACGCGTCTATCACATTGACCGTGGTTATGAAAATTTCGAGCAAAGACTTCAATCCATTGGCGCTAATATCAAAAGAGTGAAAACTGATTTAATATGATAGAAAAATTTAATATAAATGAGATTTTCTTTTCAATTCAGGGCGAGGGCACACGCGCGGGATTGCCCTGTATTTTTATTCGTATGCAGGGATGTATGCTTCGCTGCCGTTGGTGCGATACCGATTATGCGCTCGAACTTAACACCCCCAAAAATATTATGACTATTGGCGAAATATTAGAAAAAATCAAAGAATATGACTGTCCGTTTGTCGAACTTACCGGCGGCGAACCACTCACTCAGAAAAACACTTACCTCCTTGCTAAATACTTGTGCGATTCAGGCTATCAAGTCGCTATCGAAACAAACGGATATGCAGATGTTTCCAGACTCGACAGCCGTGTCATTAAAATTTTAGACCTCAAATGTCCTGGTTCGGGAATGAGCAAATTCAACAATTATTCTAATTTGAATTTCCTTGACAAAAAAGATGAAGTTAAGTTTGTAATTGCAGACGAAAACGACTTCCATTGGGCTGTCGAAATTATGAAGCAGTTCAATCTTATCGAACGTGTCGGTGCTGTCTTGGTTTCTCCTGCTTTCGGACTAATGGAACCTCGCAAATTAGCTGAATTGGTGCTTTCCTCGCATCTTAACATCAGGTTGCAACTCCAAATACATAAATACATCTGGGAACCCAACACTCGCGGCGTATAAAGTATTTTTTCTCGATATTTTTTTATATATAATTTTCTCCTAATTTTGTATATAATTAAATTGTAAAGTTTTATTTTATGATTGCAGATAATAGTCATAGTAGCAATTCAGAAACTGACTATTTATCAGAAATATTATCTTTTTTATTATTTCAAGGCAGGAAAAATGGAAATTTTGTTGGTTTTGGCAATATTAGCCATTATTACTTGGCTTTTTAGATTTTTCGGCTTAAAATACTATTACCACATCAAAAATATTGAAGAAAAGCAATTTTTAGAGAAAAACGAAATTTCAGACGACGAACTTATCGCAATATTAACCGCTGCTTGCGAATCGGTGCTTAATAAATCTGTGGTCGTCCGTAGCATTAAGTTTCTCCAAAATCCAAATGATTCTGCTTGGTCTCGAATTGGGAAACTTCACATTATGCAATCACATCATTTAAGATAATTTGTTAATATAATAGATGTTTTGTTATGAAAAATCCTCTTGTTCTATCGCTTATTGTTTATGCAATTGCTTCACTAATCTCGTTTTTCGTGGTTTTCGTTATTAAATCGGTTTATTCCCTCTTAAAAATTATTAAAAAGAATTAGGGATTTCTACAAATGGGTGATTTTGATATTGTAAATATGTTTCAAGGTATTTCTACTTTCTTTTCTGCTCCAATTCTTATCTCAATTGGCAGAATTTTCTTAATTTGTTTAGGTGGATTGCTCGTTTATTTAGGAAGGAAAGAGATTCTCGAACCGCTTTTGATGATTCCTATGGGTTTAGGTATGGCTGCTATTAATGCAGGTGTTCTAATACTCGATAACGGTGCTCACGGCACTCTTTTTATGAACCCAATGATTTCTGATTACAATGAACTACTCACTGTATTGCAAATTGACTTTCTACAACCTGTTTTTACTTATACTTTCAGCAATGGATTAATTGCTTGCGTTGTTTTTATGGGCATTGGCACCTTGCTCGATGTTGGCTTTCTCCTGGCAAGACCTTTCACCAGTATGTTTATTGCTTTGTGTGCTGAACTTGGCACCATACTTACTTTCCCGATTGCCGTCTGGATGGGACTTTCGCCCAACGATGCCGCTTCTATTGCTATGGTTGGTGGTGCTGATGGTCCTATGGTGCTTTTTGCTTCGCTTATGTTATCGAAAAACCTATTCATTCCAATTACAGTCGTTGCTTATCTCTATCTTGGATTAACTTATGGCGGCTATCCTTATCTAATAAAACTAATGGTTCCAAAAGAACTTCGTGCAATTAAAATGCCGCCACCAAAAAAAGTATTGGTAATTACCTCAAACGAAAAGTTAGCGTTCTCCTTCGTTACTTGTGTTGTGCTTTGCTTGCTCTTTCCCGTTGCTGCACCACTTTTCTTTTCTTTGTTTTTGGGTGTCGCTATTCGTGAGTCCGGTATCAATCACTATATTTCACTTGTTAGCGGACCAATGTTATATACCGCTACACTCTTTCTGGGTATTCTATTAGGCGTATTGTGCGAAGCAAGCATAATTTTAAATCCTGCTGTCTTTAAGCTGCTTGTTTTGGGTATCCTGGCGTTGCTACTTTCTGGCATAGGTGGAATTCTTGGTGGTTACATTATGTTTTTCATAACAAAGGGCAAATTCAACCCTGTAATTGGAATTGCAGGTGTAAGCTGCGTTCCCACAACAGCGAAAGTTGCTCAAAAATCAGTTTTCAAAGAAAATCCTAATTCTATCGTTATGCCTGATGCTTTAGGTGCAAACATTTCCGGGGTAATTACAAGTGCAATTATTGCTGCAATTTTTGTAACCTTGCTAAAATGAGAAAATATTATTTATACTGGATAATTGGTATTCTAACATCTATTTTGGGTATTATTCTTACAAAAACAATACCGGCAGGTTCTCTTGGGAACTCTGCCGGTTATATACTCGCTTTTACTGGTCTATCGATTATCGCGTTCGGAATAAATCGAAATTCTACTCAATCAAAGTAGTAGCTGCCTTTATTCCATCAACTGCTGAACTTATTATTCCACCAGCTCTTCTGCTACCTTCTCCAATCACATATAGATTTTCAAATCCTGCTGCTAAATACTTATCATCCCTTATCACCTGTATTGGTGATGAAGTTTTGCTTTCAAATCCCATTATAATTCCTTCCTCGAACCCCTTGATTTTTCTTGAAAACTCAATCAATGATTTTCTCATCGACTGATATATCGCCTCTGGAAATAATTCTCGAAAATCGTAATCAAATACTCCAAAAGAATAACTTGTTTCGGGGAACTTGCTGCTTCCTTTTCCTTCAATGAAATTTTGAATTACATTCGCTGGTAGCTCAAAATTGTTGCGTATCTCGAAGAACGTTTGTTCTTTTTGTTCAAGCCAATCAAGCGCTTCGCCTGGCGTTATTTCCTTATTCAATAATTCAGGCAGATAAATTCCCGCAACTATTGCCGAATTTGCAAATGGCGAACTTCTACTGTAATAACTCATTCCGTTGACTATGCTCAATCCTTTTCTGGGACTTGCCTGAACAACTTTTCCGCCAGGACACATACAGAATGAATAGACAGGAAGTGCATTTTTCGCTTTATAAGTTAATTTGTATTCTGCTGCTTTAAGTCCTTTGATTTTTCGCTTGCCCCATTGCGATAGATTTATTACTTCTTGCAAGTGCTCAACTCTTGAACCAATTGCAAACGCCTTATTTTGAAATTTCACTCCTTTGCTCAATAACAAGCGATATGTATCATACGCTGAATGACCACTTGCCACAAGTAAATATTCACATTCTATTTTCCCTTTGTCTGTTTCAATTGCTACAACACTTCTATCATTTATTTTAATATTTATCAGTGTCGTTTCAAATAGAATTTTGCCCCCAATTGCTTCAAACCTGTCCCTTAAATTTCTTACAACCTTAATTAAGTTGTTAGTTCCAATATGTGGATGCGATAAATAACGTATTTCCTCTGGTGCACCTGCTTCAATATAACTCTCTATTATGAAGTTTTTTTCTTTATCAATATTCTTAGTTCGAGAAGTTAGTTTCCCGTCTGAAAAAGTTCCTGCACCACCTTCGCCAAAAGCATAGTTAGCACTTTCAGAAAATTCACCTTTCTGCTCGAAATTGCTAATTTGCCTGCTTCTTTTCGCTACCTCACATCCTCTTTCGATAATAATTGTCTCATATCCAGCTTTTTGAAGAACATAAGCAGCAAAAAAGCCTGCCGGACCACTTCCAATAACACATATTTTCTTATTTCTTTTTCTGTATGGTATTTCTAAAGTATTACTTTTGAAATTATGTTTGCTTTCGCCCTCAATTACATTTATTCTAATTTTCCAGTGTACATCTCTTTTGTTCCTTGCATCAAGACTTTTGAGAACTATATCATAAGAAAATAAATTACTACCCACAATTCGGGCAATTTTATGCTCTAATTCTGCTTTCGTATATTCAATCGGCAAGCGAATTTCAATAGTTTTAATTTTTACTCCATCGGTTCCCATTTTTCTTTGCTGGCTTTTCAAAATTGGAAATAAGTAATCTTACATTTATTTCACCGAAAATCTCACTTAATAAATCAATATTTCTCTTGCTTGTAGAAAAACGTTGATTAAATGCTATGTAATTTTTCTTTATTTTACCATTTTTAATAAAAAATTGAATTTTTATTTCTTTATCGGACTTTTCGAGCTTGCTTGCCATATCTTCAATTGCATTTTCAGATATGCTATCGATATCAACCCATATTTTAAAACCTTCCACATATTTATCGACAAATTCATCAATGCCGAATGCCTGGTCTGCGACAATCTCTATAAATTCACCACTAAATGATGAATTACCAACTACTACAAGCGGTTTGTCCTTTTCAATTACACTTTGATACTGGCTATATGCCTCGCTCCAAAAAATCACCCTCAATTTGCTGCTAAAATCCTCCAAAGTAACAAATCCAACAGTATTTTTATTCTTATCCAATCTTGTTCTTATTTCTGAGACAAGCCCCATCACTCGCAAGTAATCTCCAATTTGCGGATTATCTACATCTGCGAACGAAAAATTATTCACTGATTTCAAGATTATTTCATATTCTTGCAAAGGATGTCCCGAAATATAAAAGTTCAGGTATTCCTTTTCCTTTTCTAATTTCTTACTTTGTTCCCATTCTTCGATATTTATTAATTTCGGCATTTTGGGTTCTGCGTCGCTTTGACCACCGAACAAACTGTCAGTTGCCTCTGCTTTGAAATTTTGATAAGCTTTTGCATAATCTAATGCTGTGTCAATTGATTCATACAACGAAGCTCTGCTATTTGGGTGGAGCCTATCAAATGCACCGGCGTAAATCAGCGCTTCGATTGTCCTCCGATTTATAAGAGAAGTATCGACACGCCGCACAAAATCGAAAAACGAAGTGAAATCTCCACTTTCTCTTGCTTGAACTATATTGTCCACCGCTGGAATTCCTACGTTCTTTATTGCAGCTAACCCAAAATAAATTACATCGCCTTTTGCAATAAAATTAGTTTTTGATTGATTTATGTCTGGTGCTAATACTTTGATTTTAAACTTTTTCGCTTCATCAATTAACTCAACAATCTTGTCCTGATTGTTAATTTCGTTTGTCATATTTGCAGCTAAAAATTCAGCAGGATAGTGCGTTTTTAGCCAGGCTGTTTGAAAAGCAAGATATGAATAAGCAAGCGAATGTGATTTGTTAAAACCATAATTAGCAAACTTCTCAATTAAATCAAATATTTCCTGTGCTAATTTCTCATTAATGCCATTTTTCTTAGCTCCTTCAATAAATAACGGCTTCATTTTATCCATTTCTGATTTTTTCTTTTTGCCCATTGCCCTTCGCAAAATATCTGCTTGTCCAAGCGAAAATCCCGCTATTTTTTGAACAAGTTGCATTACTTGCTCCTGATAAACGATAATCCCGTATGTGTTTTTTAGCGATTCCTCCATATACGGATGCAAATATTCAATCGGTTTCCGCCCAAATTTTCTATCGATAAATTCAGGAATATTCTCCATTGGTCCTGGTCTATACAAAGCATTCATAGCAGTAAGTTCTTCCAGATTCTGCGGCTTCAACTTCCTCAAATAATCTTGCATCCCGTCCGATTCAAATTGGAACACAGCAAGAGTATGTCCCTCACTTATCAAATTATATGTATCCGGGTCATCAAAATCAATTTTGTCTATGTCAATTTCAATACCGTGATTTTCTTTTATCATATTTAGAGTATTTTCTATTACTGAAAGAGTTTTTAAACCTAAAAAGTCCATCTTGACAAGTCCTGCTGCTTCCAGCTCTGCCATTGAATATTGCGTAACAACGTCATTTGATTCTTTTTCACTTTTTGCAGGTGGAACTACTGGAACAAAATCAGTGATTTCACCCGGCGCGATTACAACTCCCGCAGCGTGTGTCGAAACACCTCTGTTCCGATTTTCCAGCATTTTTGAATATTCAATGAATTCCTGTATTTTCTCGTCTTTTGTCTCTTTCAACCATTTCAGGTCAGGCAGTTCGATTGCCTCAGATATTGGCATTACCTTCCCAAGAATAACCGGTATTTTGGAAGTTATTTCTTTAACTGTGTTAAGTGGTATACTCAATACTCTTGCAACGTCAGTCAAAACAGCACGGCTCGATAATTTGCTGAAAGTAATGATTTGTGCAACTGCATTTGCTCCATATTTTTCTTTCACGTATTCAATTACTCTGTATCTTTTATCATCTGCAAAATCTATATCAATATCGGGCATTGAAATTCTATCCGGATTTAAAAATCTTTCGAAAAGTAAATTATACTTCAACGGGTCTACATTCGTAATATCCAGTGCGTATGCTACTATACTTCCCGCAGCTGAACCCCTACCGGGTCCAACTCTTACACCTCTTTCCTTTGCCGCTCTGATGAAATCCCACACAATCAAAAAATAGCCTGGAAATTTCATATTCTTGATTACTTCGAGCTCGTATTCAGCTCTTTGAACAATCTCATCAGTTAATTTCTCATATTTCTTCTTTAAACCTTCGAATACAAGTTCACGCAAATAATCATCTAACGATTCAGCTTTCGAATTGACAGGAATTGGAAACTCCGGCATATACAGTGTTTTTAAATCAAGCTCACAGTTACATTTTTCAGCAATTTCAAGTGTAGAAGCAATTGCCTCAGGGAAGTCCTTGAATATTTCTACCATTTGGGCAGAAGTCTTAAAGTAAAATTCGGGCGTTCTATATCTTAACTTCTTGTAATCAACAGCTTCGCTACCCGAGGCATCTCTAATATTCAGTAGAATATTATGGGCTATTGCTTCTTCCTGCTTCATATAATGAATATCATTTGTAGCGACAAGCTTAATTCCAAGCTCTTTCGCTAATTTGGGCATATCCCGCAGTATTATTTGGTCTTCATCATAAAAATGATTCTGAATTTCTAAGTAAAAATCATCCCCAAATAAATTCTTGTAATATTTTGCTTCTTCTTTTGCTTTTTCATAATCACCTTTAAGCAAGTGCGTTGAAACCACTCCCCCAAGACAAGCCGATGTGCAAATAAGCCCTTCGCTGTATTTTTCAAGCACCTCTTTGTCTATTCTTGGTCGATAGTAGAACCCTTCTAGGTGCCCAATTGACGTCAACTTAATTAAGTTTTTATAACCTTTTATATCTTTTGCTAATAATAAAAGATGGTAATAATTTTTCCTTTTTGTGTCTGCTTTTAGTGAAGTCTTATCGAAACGCGAACCACTTGCGATATACGCCTCAAAACCAATAATTGGCTTTATTTGGTATTCTTCTCCCTTTTCCTTTAAACTTTTATTTACATTCAAAACTTCCTGATAAAATTCTATCGTTCCATACATTACTCCGTGGTCGGTTAATGCAATTGCCGGTTGTCTGTCCTCGACAGCAGCTGCAACTAATTCCTTTATAGTTGGTAGTGCATCTAATATTGAATAATGACTATGATTGTGCAAATGAACAAATTGCGGCATTTTTTACCCTTAATATTTCATCAAAGAACCTAACAAATATAACGAATATATAAAATTCAATTACGATAGATTTTGAATTGTGGAAAATTTAATTTGATAATGTTTTATTGATATTATTATCTCGATAAAAATCTTTAAAATATTAAAAAATATTAATAAAATTTTGTAAGTCATTGAAAATAAACAGACTATTTAGAATAGAGAATTATCGATAAATTTGTATCAAAAAGTTGTTTAAGTTAGATATATTTTATAGTTTTGTATCATAAAAATCGTTTTTTTAAAAAACAATTAATGAGTATGGCAACAGTAAAAGAAAAAATCGAAGAGCTTAAGAAAAAAGAAGCCGAAATCCTTCTTGGTGGAGGTCTCGACAAAATTGAAGCTCAGCACAATGCAGGTAAATTGCTTGCTCGTGAGAGACTTCATTTATTATTTGATAATGGATTTTACGATGAAATCAACAAATTCGTAGAACATTCCGGTGATTCCTTCGGAATGGAGGGCAAAAAATTACCTGGTGATGGTGTTGTTACAGCGATGGGTGCAATTAATGGCCGCCTTGCTTATGCTTCATCTCAGGATTTTACAGTTATGGGTGGTAGCGTCGGTAGTCGCCACGCCTGGAAAATTTGCGAAGTTATGCTTAAAGCATTAAAAAATGGTGTCCCATATATTGCTTTCAACGATAGCGGCGGGGCTCGTATTCAAGAACCTATCAACTCGCTTCGCGGTTATGGCGAAATTTTCTACCATAACGTTTTGCTTTCGGGTGTAGTTCCGCAAATCGCTATTATTGCTGGTCCTTGTGCTGGTGGCGCTGCTTATTCACCTGCTTTGATGGACTTCATTATTATGGTTCAGGGTATTGGCAAATTGTTCATTGCCGGTCCTAATGTTGTTAAAGAGGCAACTGGTGTTGCAATCACTGCCGAAGAACTCGGTGGTGCTATGGCACAAGCAAGCCACAGTGGTAATGTTCATTTCGTTGCACAAAACGATGCCGAAGCAATTGAAATTTGCAAAAGATTGCTTTCATATATGCCTCAAAACAATACTGAAAATCCACCTTCCTATGGTGATGGAACAATTCAAATTATCGAAGACCCTTATCTTAATGAAATTGTTCCCGACGACCATCGCGAAGCTTACGATATGATGGAAATCCTTCTTCGCGTGTTCGACCCTGGTAGCATTATGGAAGTGCAGGAACATTTTGCCAAAAATATGATTGTTGCCTTCGCTCGTCTAAACGGAAACGTTGTAGGTATTGTTGCTAACCAACCAAAAGAAAAATTTGGCTGTATAGATATAGATGCATCGGACAAAGCATCTCGCTTTATTCGTTTCTGCAACGCTTTTAATATTCCGCTTATCTCCTTTGTTGATGTTCCTGGCTTTTTGCCTGGTGTAGAACAAGAATTTGGCGGAATTATCCGTCACGGCGCGAAAATGCTATTCTCTTTCTCTGCGGCTACTGTTCCAAAGGTTACAGTTATTGTGCGTAAGGCTTATGGTGGTGCTTATCTTGCTATGAGTGCTAAAAGTTTAGGTGCAGACCGCGTTGCAGCTTGGCCTACTGCCGAAATTGCTGTTATGGGAGCCGAAGGTGCCGTCTCTGTTCTTTTCAAAAATGAAATTAAAAATGCACCTGACCCAAAAGCTAAACGCAGAGAACTTATCGAAGAATATCGGATTCAATTTGCTTCGCCATATCCAGCTGCCGAATCTGGTCTGGTCGATGCTATTATTGAACCAATGAAAACAAGACAATATCTCTCTATTGCTCTCGAATCTTTGAAGAACAAGAGAGATTTACGTCCACAAAAGAAACACGGACTTATTCCTTTATAGTAGGAGTTATTATGCTCGATAAATTAATCGAACAAGCCGCATTGGTGCTTGTTATTGTTCCTCAAAATCCGAATAGCAAAGAAGTTATTGCAGCTTTGACTTCTTCGCTTAACTCTGCAAACCAGGGGAATAATACGGAAATCATTCAATCTAATCCAATTGACAAAGATACTGTTGCTGCTATTACTGCTGCTGCTAGCTTTGTGCTCGGTCGTGCCTTCCAGATACGTAAAATTAAATTTGTTCGCGACCAGGCAGATTCTTCCTGGTCTCGCATCGGAAAATTGAAATTATTTAGTTCACAAGAATAGAAGGTTTTTTATGAAAAAATTAAGAATAACTGTAAATGGAAAAGAATATGAGGTAGAAGTTGAAGTATTAGAAGATACTGATTCTTCTGCACCTCAACTTCCTTTTGTGCCTCCTGTGGCTCAGGTTACTCCTATGACACCACCGCCTACTGCTTTTGCATCAGAACCACGTCAGAAAGGTGCCTTCAAAGCCTCTACTTCTGCTTCTGATGCTAATTCGCTTACTTCTCCTATGAATGGTGTCGTTATCGAAGTGCCTGTCAAACCTGGCGATTCGGTAAAAGAAGGACAGGTCGTTGTTGTTCTCGAAGCTATGAAAATGAAAACTAATATTTCTTCTTCTCGCGATGGTGTGATTGCTGATATCAAAGTTAAAGTTAATGATTCTGTTGAATTAGGACAAGTTCTTCTTACTTATAAATAACACTTATTTTCTATTTAAAAAAAAGTGGCTGTTTCTACAAAAACAGCCTCTTTTTTTATTGGCAATTTTCGATAAAAATTTGTTCCACTTTTTGCAGCGTCTCGTCTAAAATATCATTTACTACTATATAATCGAAATCTTTGCTCATTGATATTTCCATTTCTGCACGAGCAAGTCTATTTTTTAATTGTTCCTCGGATTCAGTGCCACGTTTTTTCAGTCTTTCTATCAATACTTCTTTCGATGGTGGGGCTAAAAAAATTAATATTGTATCATCGGGATAATGCTTTTTCAGAGACAAAGCACCTTTTACGTCGATATCAAAAAGCATAGTTCTATTATTGTCTATTGCTTTCTGCACCTCGCTTTTAAGAGTTCCATAATAATTACCGAAGAGTTCTTCCCACTCGATTAATTCATTATGTTTAATCAATTCCTCAAACTTCTCTTTTGTCAGAAAAAAATAATCCTTCCCGTCAATTTCATTTGGTCTCGATTGACGTGTCGTTGCCGAGACTGAAAATATTACATTTGGAAATTTGTTTAAGATATGCCTTGTTACAACCGATTTCCCTCCACCGCTTGGTGCAGAAATTGCAACTAATCTCTTTTTGCCCATATCGCCCCTTTTTTTAAAATCTCAGATGAAAAAAATTTTAAACTATGTATTTTATAAAAACCGTCTCAAAATAAATATTTTATAACCTTCGGAAATTATTAATCTTCCGAAGGTTAAATGCGGTTACTTTTGAATCTACTATTCTTATTCTATTATTAATTGTTACTCAATACTTTTGTTACAAGTTCGGCTGCTTCTTTCAAATCAGATGCTACCTCAAATTGTAATCCTGAATTGAGTAATATTTGCTTACCCTCTTCTGAATTTGTTCCATCTAATCGCACAATTACAGGCAAATTCACTTGTACTGTTTTCAACGCTTCCACTATCCCATTTGCAACTTTATCGCAACGAACAATCCCACCAAATATGTTAATTAATACAGCTTTTACATTTGGGTCGCTCATCATTATTCGAAATGCATTTGCAATTCTTTCTACATTTGCACCACCGCCTACATCAAGAAAATTCGCTGGCGAACCACCCGAAAGCTTTATCATATCCATCGTTGCCATTGCAAGCCCCGCGCCATTCACCATACACCCAACATTCCCATCCAATTTTATATAATTCAAATCATATTTTGATGCTTCGACTTCTAATGGGTCTTCTTCACTTGTGTCTCTTAATGCTAAATAATCTGAATGTCTCAATACTGCATTATCGTCAAATGTGATTTTTGCATCGAGCAGAACAAACCTATTTTCGCTTGTCAATACAAGCGGATTAATTTCAAGCAAACTGCAATCGAGCTCATCATAAGCAAAAACCAACTTATGAATGAATTCTACAAAATTTTTAAATGTCGCTCCTTCCAAACCCAACCCAAATGCAAGCCGACGTGCTTGATAATCCTGAAATCCAATTTTGGGGTCGATGACCTCTTTCAAAATTAATTCAGGCGTTTCTTCTGCAACTTTTTCGATTTCCATTCCACCCTGAGTGGATGCCATAATCGTATTTTTACCGAGCTGACGGTCGAGCACTATTCCGACATAATATTCCCGCTCTATATTGCAACCTTCTTCAATTAAAACTCGATTGACAATTTTGCCTTCGGCACCTGTTTGTAGAGTAACCAGCTTATTTCCAAATATTTCCTTCGATATTCTATATGCTTTGTCTGCTAGCTGCCCATTCTTAATAATTGTAACCCCGTGCAGCAGCTTACCTTCAAATTCCACAGGTTCGTTTGTGTCTGCTCTATGAATTACGCCTTTGCCTCTGCCACCTGCGTGTATTTGTGCCTTCAATACCACAACACTTGTCCCCTGCGATTCGAATAAGTCCCACGTTAATTTCCCGACTTCCTCTGCTGAGAATGCAACTGCACTTTTTAATATCGGAAGTTCATATTTCTTCAATAACTCTTTTGCTTGATGTTCGTGAATTTTCATAAAATATCCTCTATATTATTTGTTATTTATCATATACCAGATTTTATTAATCGATTATATATTTTTTTTATTTTTGATTGTTTTTGTGTGATATAATAATTTTCTTTAATCTTTAAATTTCATTATTTTAATACATTATTTAATAATACTTAATCAACAAAATTGAGTGTAAATCCTAAATATTTTCTGGAACAAAGAATTATATTAGTCGATTCCCTTCGTCGAAAAGGAATAAAAGATGAACGAGTGTTAACTGCAATTGAAAAAGTTCCCCGCGAAATCTTTGTACCAGCCGACCAAAAGGATAGAGCCTACATAGATAACGCTCTTCCAATTGAATGCGGTCAAAGCATTTCGCAACCTTACACTGTTGCCTATATGACAGAACTTCTGGACACTTTCGATGGCTGCAAAGTATTAGAAATTGGCACTGGCAGCGGATATCAATGTGCAATACTGTCAGTGCTTGGTTGTGAAGTTTTTTCTATTGAACGTATTGAATTCTTACATAATAAAGTCAAAAAAATCTTTGCTAATCTTAATATCAAAGCACGCTTGTTTTTAGGTGATGGTTCCAAAGGCTTGCCTGAATTTGCACCTTTCGATAGAATAATTGTTACCGCCGCCGCACCAGATATACCATCTTCGTTAATTAATCAATTAAAGATTGGTGGGAAACTTGTAATTCCTGTGGGGTCTCGAAATGAACAAATAATGACGCTTGTTATTCGTTTTTCTACCAATAAATACGAAATTATTAGAAAAGATTCATTCCGTTTCGTTCCACTTATCGGCGAAGAAGGTTGGAGTAATGAATAAAATCGATTTGTTTGTGCTAACAGGTCCAACTGCATCTGGAAAAACAGAACTTGCTCTTGCTCTAAGTGATTACTTGCCAATTGAAATTGTTTCCGCTGATTCTCGCCAAATTTATCGTTTTATGGATATTGGCACTGCAAAACCAACAAAAGATGAACTCAGTCTTGTTCCTCACCATTTCATTGACATTAAAAATCCCGATGAATACTATTCTGCTGGTATGTTCGAAAACGATGCTGATAATATAATTCAACAAATTATTGCTCGGGGCAAAATTCCTCTTATTGTCGGTGGTTCTGGGCTATACATAAAAGCTCTTTGCGAAGGCTTCTTTCAAGATGAAGCCTCTTCTCGTGAGCTTCTTGCTATCAGGGAGCAACTTGAACAAGAATTAGCTGAAAAAGGACGTTTAGCACTCTATCAGGAACTATCTTATGTTGACCCAATTTCTGCTGAAAAATATTCGGATATGAACCCTCGTCGTGTAATTCGTGCTTTGTCTCATTATCGACTGACGGGCATTCCATTTTCTGTTTCTCATAGTTCTCAACTTGTTGAAAAAAACTATAATTGCCACTATTTCGGAATAGATATTCCTCGAAATTTCCTTTACGAAAAAATCAATCTCAGAACTCTTAATATGTGGAATAACGGACTTCTCAAAGAAACTGTCAAACTTCTCGAAATGGGATACACAGAAAAATTAAATGCTCTCAACACTGTTGGCTACAAAGAAACAATTCAATTCATTAAAGGAAATTTAACCGAAAACGAAACAATATCGAAAATTCAGCAAAACACTCGTCATTATGCTAAACGCCAACTTACCTGGTACAGAAATCAATGCCAGGAAATAAAATGGTTAAACCAAAATTTAACAGAAAATATAAAATTTCTTGTTGATTTTATTAAGAAAAAATCTCTATTTTAATATTAGATAAGCTTTCTTTATTTACAAGTATTTGATAATTATGCTTGATTTATATAAATCAGTATCGTTCAAAATTAGCGGAATTATTACCAGGCAATATAGCACATCGTTTTCTCTTGCTGTGAGTTTGTTAGAGAAAGAGAAGCGTGATGCTATTTTTGCAATATATGGATTTGTTCGTCTTGCTGATGAAATTGTCGATACCTTCCACAATTTTGATAAAGAAAAACTCCTTTACGATTTAGAAGAAGATTTGAGATATGCACTAAACAACGGAATTAGCACCAATCCCGTGCTTTATGCTTTTGCTGAGACTGTGAAATATTATAATATTCCCTACGACCTTGTCGATGCTTTCCTTGCAAGTATGAAAAGCGACCTTCACAAAACCACCTATTCTTCCCGAGAGGAAATTGAGACTTACATTTATGGCTCTGCTGATGTAGTAGGGCTTATGTGCTTAAAAGTGTTTGTCGATGGCGACGAGAACAAATATCAGGAGCTTTACCATCCTGCTAAGAAATTAGGTTCTGCTTTTCAAAAAGTTAATTTCTTGCGTGATTTAAACTTCGACAGCAACGAACTAAGTAGAGTATACTTTCCTGAACTAATTGGCAGGAAATTCACTGATGAGGTTAAAAAGCAAATTGTCTCCGATATTGAAAACGATTTTTCAGAAGCAGTCGAAGGCATAAAAAAACTTGAAGGTCGTGCACGCTTCGCCGTTTTAGCAGCATACTATTACTACCGTGCTCTCACATATCGCATTGATAAACTCTCAGCAGACGAAGTCCTGCATCAAAGAATTAGTGTCCCTATTTTTATAAAAATAGCGCTTACCATTAAATCCTACTTAGTTTACAAGCTGAGATTACTATGATTTTGAGAATAAATGAATTTGAGGCAAAAAAGCTAATTGTTTTAATTTACATTGTTGGTTCGTTAGGGTTTTCATTTAAATTTTCTCTTGATTTTTTTCAATATTTGACGCCTTTTACTTTAATTTTCACTATTTACCTTCTTTTTAAGTTCCATCAAGATACTATCAAAGCGAAAGAAATTGCAGTTTTTGCGTTCGTTTATCTATTTTCTTATTTCATTGAAGTTGCAGGTGTGCAAACGGGCGTTATTTTCGGCAATTACCACTATGGTATTGGACTTGGTCCAAAACTATTCGATACACCTTTGATGATTGGAATTAACTGGCTTTATCTATCTTACATTACTGCTTCGATTGCTCAAAAATTGATTAATATAAATTGGTTGATAAAAGTTGCTTTTGCCTCTTCTTTGATGGTGCTATATGATTTCGTTGTCGAACTTGTTGCCGATTTTTTAGGAATGTGGTATTGGCAAAATAACTCAATCCCTTTTCAAAATTATCTTGTCTGGTTTTTTGTTTCTTTTGTAATTCAGTCTGTTTTTCATTTTGCTAAAATTAAGTTCAGCAATCCTTTGTCTTTTCTTGTGTATTTATCTCAAATGTTATTTTTAATAATTGTTTTTCTTGTAAAATTTTTTATCTATGATTGAAGCAAAACATAATTACTTTTATTATTTATTCTTTAAATTTTACACCAATTTCAAGATAAAGAGAAATTTTGAAAAAGTCTCTTTGCAAGGCAATTTCACCGATAGAGGCAAGCCCATTCTGATATTGGCAAATCACCAAAGCTGGTGGGACGGCTTCTGGCTAAACTTCTTTAACGAAAGAATTACGCGCAGGAAACTCTACTTTATGATGTTAGAGGAACAACTGCTAAAACACAAATTCTTCAATAATATCGGCGGTTTCTCTGTTAAGAAAAACTCGAAAGATGCCGTCCACTCTCTCAATTACACTATAAAGCTTCTTGAAAATCCTGATAATGCTGTTTTTTTATTCCCGCAAGGCGAAATTCAAAGCCTTCATACCGACTTCGTTCACTTTGAGAAGGGAATTAGCAGAATAATCAGTAAATGCAACGATATCCAGACACTCTTTGTATGTAATTTTATTGAATATTTCTCAAATCCAAAGCCATCTTTATTTATTTATTACAAAGAATGGCTATCAAACAACCTTCATTCAATTGAAACTGAATATAATGATTTTTATAAATCTTGTAAGCTTTTACAACGCCAATGATTGAAATAATAGTTTATATTATTCTATTCTTTTTAATGCTTCAATTTTCTGTTGCATTAAGCAACTTGCTATTTCGTAACAAATTGCCACAAAATCCATCCAAAATCGAACAGGAACCACTCGTGTCAATTTTAATTCCTGCAAGAAATGAGGAACAAAATTTGCCCACTATTGTCAACGATATTTTGTCTCAAAACTACAAGAATATCGAGATAATCATCTATAACGACGCTTCAACAGATAATACGCTAAAAATTGCGGAAGATTTTTCTCGACAATACAGTTTCATCAAAGTTATTAATGGCAGTTCTCTACCTGACGGCTGGTATGGCAAGACCTATGCTTGCTGGAATTTGGGCAAACACGCAAAAGGTGATTATCTTCTGTTCTTAGATGCAGATGTCCGAATTGCAGGGGAAATCATTCGCCGTTCGCTTTCGTATATGCAAAATAAAAACTTTGGACTAATCAGTATTTTCCCTAAACAAATTATGTTCTCTTTGGGTGAAAAGCTTGTTGTCCCAATTATGAATATCATTTTGCTATCTTTGCTTCCTTTGGTTACAGTGCGTTCTCGCTTTTTTCCTTCTCTTTCAGCTGCAAATGGTCAATTTATGCTATATAATCGCTTTACTTACGATAAATTTCGACCCTATGAACAAGCTAAATCGAATAGGGCAGAGGATATAGCAGTAGCCTTCTATTTAAAAAAACAACGAGTGCCAATTGCTTGTTTGCTTGGCGATGATGAAATCACCTGCCGTATGTATTCTTCCTATCCAGATGCGATTGTTGGATTTGCAAAAAACGTTATTTCTTTTTTCAGTAATTCTACTCTTTTCGCATTTTTTTATGTTATCGTAAATACGTTTGCAATTCCTTTTTTAATTATTTATTCCAACTCTCAGTCTTCTGTCGCTGCATTTGCATTGCAATTTATTACTTTGCTTATTATTTTCTTTCTTAGCAATCAATCAATTATCTTTAACATACTTACTCAACCAATTCGTCAACTAATTTTAATTTACTTGATTTTCAAATCATTAATCGAAAGGAAGAAAAAAGGTTACTTATGGAAAGGTCGATATGTAAAATAATTATTTTTGCTTTGTTCCCGTTGCTTGCTTATTCTCAAAATAATGAACAAATTCTTTCATTTTTTGTTTCTAACAAAATGAATGAATGGAAATCTTTTATTGATAATAACGAAACCCAATATAGAGCAACCTCAGAACAAAAACTTGAATTTGTAAATTACCAATATGGCTATATTGCTTGGTGTGTCGGGAAGAAAAAATACGATGAAGCAAAAAAATATATCGAGAAAGCAGAAAACACTCTCAACGAATTAGAAAAAATCAAGTTCTCTCTATCATCAGTTTATGCATACCGTGCTGCTTTCCTCGGTTTTAAAGTTGCGATGTCCCCGCTGAAAGCACCTTTTTTAGGTCCCAAAAGTGTAAGTAACGCCGAAAATGCTCTTAAATTATCGCAAGACAATTGGTTCGCTCATTTGCAGATGGGTAATATTAAATTTTACTCACCTTCTATCGTTGGTGGTTCCAAATCCGAAGCTTTGAACCATTACTTGCGTGCTAAAAAAATACTTGAAGCAAACGACGCTTTCTATAAATCTAATTGGAACTATTTAAATCTTCTTGTAGGCATTGCAAATACATATATCGAACTCGATAATTTAGATTTAGCAAAAAAATATTACGATGCCGCACTACTGCTTTACCCAAATTTCCATTGGGTGAAAAATGAACTTTATCCCGAATTGAACAAAAAAATAAGGAGCAAAAATGCAAAATAAATCTGTTCTTATTGTCGGTGCTGGTATTTCGGGACTTGCCGCCGCACTTCGCCTTGCTTCAAAAGGCTTTCAGGTTACAATTGTCGAAAAATCATCAACCGCTGGCGGACGTCTAAACAAAATCTCTTTCGATGGCTTTTCTTTCGATACTGGTCCCAGTTTTTTCAGTATGTCCTATGAATTCGAGCAATTTGCAAAAGATTGCAATATCAAACTTCCATTCGAATATTACCCGCTTGACCCACTTTATGTAGTTAATTTCAGTAACAATCCAAAATATTATCATCTCTACAAAAACGAGCAAAAACTTGCTGAGCAGTTCAAAGATATCGAACCCGATTTTGAACAAAAATTCAAAAAATATCTAATCAAATCAGGCGATATGTTTCACGATACTATCGATATTGTTATAAAATCAAACTTCGATAGCTATCTTCAATATTTCCGCAATTTGATGAAAGTCAATCCAAGCCATTTACCCGTGCTTTTGAGAAGTTTTTACAATCAGGTTTCCCGCTATTTCGATTCTGACGTTGTTAAGCAAATCATTTCGCTTGTTGCGTTCTTTCTTGGTAGAACCCCATTCGATACTATGGGTATATACACTTTGCTCTCATACACCGAATTCAAACACGATGGCTATCACAATGTTGTTGGTGGTATGTATAAAATAGTCGAAGGGCTGCTCGAAGAACTTAAAAAACACAATGTTAATATTCATTACAATACAGAAATTGTTGATTTCCAGGCAAATGGTTCAAAATTATTCACTTTTATCGATAACGAAGGTAATAATTGGAGTGCCGACATCTTTCTTATTAATTCCGACGCTGCTTATTTCCGCGGCAAAGTTCTTAAAAGAGATGAATTTTCTCAATCTAAACTGGACAAGATGCAATGGACTATGGGCTACCTTACTATATATCTTGGTCTTAACATTAAACTGAATAATGTTGCTCACCACAATTATTTTTTAGGTGAAAACTACACCGATTATGCTAAAAACGTCTACCGCAATCCTGATACCTTAGAAAAACCTTACTATTACGTAAATGTTATTTCAAAACATAATTCTGAACTTGCACCCGATGGCTGCGAAAGTGTCTTTATCGTTTGCCCTGTTCCCGATTTACGCTATAAAAGCAACTGGGACGATGCCGAAGTTATTGTCAATAGCATTGTTCAGGATTTTTCTAAAAGAATAGGTATAAACATTAATGAACATATCGTCGCAAAAAGATTTTTTACTCCAATCGATTGGCAAAATAAATTCAACCTTTATCGTGGCAGTGGGCTTGGTCTTGCTCATAATATGTGGCAAATTGGTGCTTTCCGACCCAAAAATTTCGACGAAGTCTTCGAAAATGTATTCTATGCGGGTGCTTCCACTCATCCAGGTGCCGGGCTTCCTATGGGTATTATTAGCTCAAAACTTGCTTTCGAGAGAATTATGCAATATTGTCATAAGTAAAAATTAATTGTCCCTATTTCCGTCTATTCGATGTTATTTAATTGCAATTTTGGAATATAAATTGAAAACACTATACATTGAAACTTATGGCTGCCAGATGAACTTCAACGATACGGAAATCGTTGCTTCAATTATGAAAAACTCTGGCTGGGAAATTGTCGCCACACCTGAAGAAGCCACCGCCGTTCTTCTTAATACTTGTTCAGTGCGAGAAAATGCAGAAAGCAGGGTAATTAGACGCTTGAAGCAATATAACCACAAATTCAAGAAACTGAACAAACGCTATATCATCGGTATTATCGGGTGTATGGCTGAACGTTTCAACCAACATTTAGTTGATTTAGAAAATTCTGTCAATGTTGTAATCGGACCCGATGAATATCGTCGTATGCCCGCATTGCTCGACCAGGCTCTATCGGGCAACAAGGCTGTTGCAGTCGAATTGAGCACAGTTGAAACTTACGACGATATTATTCCACTTCGCACCGAAGGTATCTCAGCCTGGCTTTCTATTATGCGTGGATGCAATAATTTCTGTTCCTATTGCGTTGTCCCGTACACTCGTGGTCGAGAGCGTTCCCGACCTATGCAATCACTGATTGAAGAAACCCGTCAGCTTTTTCATAAAGGATTTCGCGAAGTTACTCTGCTCGGGCAAAACGTAAATAGCTACAAAGATGAAGAAACGGGCTCGACTTTTGATATTCTGATTAGCAAAATTGCAGAAATCAGCCCCTTGCTTCGTGTTCGATTTACAACATCTCATCCTCGCGATATGAGCGACAAACTTATTCAGGCTATTGCTCAGTATCCGAACATTTGCAAACACATACATTTGCCTGTTCAATCTGGTTCCAACCGCATCTTGAAAAAAATGAACCGCCGCTATACTGTCGAACATTATTTATCAATTATTGATAAGATTAAGTCAACTATTCCGAACTCCGCAATTACAACTGACATTATTGCGGGCTATCCTTCGGAAACAGAAGAAGATCACCAGCAAACTCTTGAACTACTTAAACAGGTTCGCTTTTCAGGTGCGTTTATGTTCAAATATTCTCCACGCGAAGGCACTCGTGCTTTCGACGAACCTGACGATGTCCCCGAAGAAACCAAAATTCGCCGTTTAAACGAAATCATTAACTTACAGAATTCAATTTCGAAAGAATTAAACCAACTTGAAAAGGGGCGAGTTCTCGAAGTGCTTGTCGAAGCACCAAGCAAAAAGAAACAACAAGAATGGATGGGGCGTTCCTCTTCTAACAAAGTTGTTATTTTCCCAAATCCTCAGGGAATTTACAAAACCGGAGATTATGTCGATGTGCTGATTAAAAAATCTACGTCAGCAACTTTATTTGGCGAAGTCGTTGAAAAAAAATAAATAGGTTAGCGATGAAAAAGATATTCTATGTTTTTGCATTTATGTTTTCCTTTGTAATATCAATCTTTGCTCAGGAAAACGAAATCACAGCTGGACTTAACGCTTTGCGTAGCGGTGATTATAATGCTGCTTTTAATTTTTATAATAAGTTCCTTTCAACCAACGAAAAATATGCTCCTGCCTTCTACGGTCGTGCCTTAGCCAGCTACAAACTCAAAGATTACAAAAAATCTTTCGACGATTGCAAAAAAGCAATTTCTCTGGACAATAAATATGCTGATGCTCTTTTCCTTGCAGGACTAAATTCGATTGAACTAAATGACTATAAAATTGCAATCAAATACTTTACTGATGCTTTGGCAGCGAACCCAAACAATACTAAATATCTCTATTCTCGGGCAAATGCTCATTATTTTGCTCAAATGGACAGCGAAGCAATAGAGGATTACTCTCGTGTAATTGAATTGGAACCTTCCTTCGGTTTTGCATATTATGGCAGAGGAATTGCTTATTATATGGCTGACAAATTCCCTCTCGCAAAAATTGACCTCGAAAATTATATCTCTCTGAATGCCAACAAAGATAATCTTCAAGATGAAGCAATGCGAATTCTTAAAATCATTGAGCGAGCCAATAAATGAGCCAATTCGTTCAAAATATGTTCGCCTCTATTTCAAAAAAGTATGACTTATTAAACGATATTCTCTCATTCGGTATTCATAAAAAATGGAGACGAAAATCCGTTCAATTAGTTTCGCCCAATAGTAATTCAAGATTGCTTGATATTGCTTGTGGCACAGGCGATTTTGCCTTTGAATTCGAACGCTATACATCTAACATTGTTGGTATCGATTTTTGCGAAGAGATGCTCGAAATTGCTCGTCAAAAAGCAAATAAAAGAAACAGTCGTGTTCAATTCATTCAGGGCGATGCTTTGAATTTGCCCTTTGAAGATGCCTCTTTTGATATCGTTTCTATTGGCTTCGGAATTAGAAACGTCGATGATGTCAATAAATCCATCTCAGAAATGTACCGCATACTCAAACCTGGCGGAAAAGCCGTTATCCTGGAATTCGGACAACCCAAAAATTCTCTTTTTAGATTTGTCTATAATATTTATTCCAAATACATTATGCCATTTATTGGCAAAATTTTTGCTCGTTCAAAAGAAGCCTATACATATTTACCTACCACTGCGGGGGCGTTCCCTTGTAGAAATGATTTTCTCGATATTGCTCGTAAATCTGCCAATTTTAACAATATGGAATATTACACTTTGACTTTTGGAATTGCTTATATCTATATTTTAGAAAAATAATATGAAAACGATTTTAGTTATAGATGATGATAAACTTGTTTTAAGAAATGTCAAAGATGTTCTGGTTGCTAAGGGGTTCAATGTGCTTACTGCAACCGATGGGAAATCAGGGCTGAAAATTGCATTGGAGGAAAAACCTGATTTAATCGTATGTGATTTAATGATGCCTGAACTCAATGGTTTTGAATTAATAAAGAATCTTAGAAGTTCAATTAATACAATTAGTATCCCAATCATTGTTGTCTCTACATTAGAAAACAAGAAACAAATGCAGGAAAGCATAAATATTGGTGCAGATGATTTCCTTTCAAAGCCATTTACTCCCGAAGCACTATGGATTAAAATTGATAATTTGCTCAAAAAAACAAAAGACATCAAATATCTTTCTGAAAATTCAATCAAACAGTTAAGTCTTAATCTTGCAAGCTCTCTGCCTCACGAACTTCGCACTCCTCTTAATGGAATTATCGGTTCTGCTGATTATTTGGTGAAGTTTGGCAGCACTCTCTCGCAGCAAGAACTTGATGAATTATACAAGTTATTATATCAATCAGCGAACAGATTAAATGACTTGATTATGCGTTACCTGCTGTTTGTCGATACCGAAATTATTCTTGCTGATGTTGATAAACTTGTTACTGCTCGTAATGCCATTTCTTTCCTTCCAAAAAATAGAATTGAAAATTTAATCCAGGATTTTATCAATACAAAAGGTAAAAATCGAAATATTTCCTATAATTTTGAAAATAGTAACATTAAAATTTACGAAGAACATCTGAACTTTATTATCAAAGAATTGCTTGAAAATGCTGTGAAATTCTCAGGTGAAAATACTGATATTAATATCTCTGGACTGGTCGTTGGTAATGAATATATTATCGAATGTATTGATAACGGAAGAGGGCTGAGCTCTTCTGAAATCAAGCAATTAAGCGCTATGAAGCAATTTAAACGTGACTACTACGAACAGCAAGGCTTGGGGCTCGGTCTTGCTATTATTCAACGCTTGGTTAAAATTTATGAAGGCAATTTTAATATTGAAAGCGAAGTAAATAAATATACAAAAATCATTATTAAACTAAAATGTATCAATTAATTTTCGATTATTATGAAACCTACAATTCTTGAAGTTAAAAATCTTGTCGAAGAAATTTATCCAGAGGTGGTTCAATTCCGCCGTAAAATCCACCAAAATCCTGAACTTTCAAACAAAGAATTTGCTACCACCGAGTTTATCATTAGTATTCTAAAAGAAAATAACATAGAATACAAGCAAATTACTGAAACTGGTGTCGTCGGAATTATCGGAAATGGTGATAATTGTATTGCTTTGCGTGCCGATATTGACGCACTTCCTATAAAAGAAGAAACAAACTTGCCTTTCGCTTCTCAAAATCAGGGCATAATGCACGCTTGCGGGCACGACCTTCACGTTGCTATGCTTCTTGGTTCCGCTATCATTCTAAAAAAATACGAAAATCATCTTCGTGGAACAATAAAACTGATTTTCCAGCCATCCGAGGAATTAATTCCCGGTGGTGCTCTGAAAATGATAAAAGCCGGTGTTCTTAATAATCCTCGTCCAAAATACATTTTAGGGCAACACATCTACCCTGAGTTAAACACAGGCGAAATTGCCGTCGCACCTGGTCCAATTATGGCTGCCGCCGACGAACTTTATTGGAATTTGTATGGAAAAGGCTCACACGCAGCTCAACCTCATTTGGGAAGCGACCCTCTTACTGTGGCTGCTCACTTGATTATTCATCTCCAAACTATGTTGAATAAAAATAAAAATCCTTTCTCGCCTGCTGTTCTCTCTGTTACATCTGTCATTGGAGGCAAAGCTACGAACGTTTTCCCTGAGTTCGCGGCAATGCAAGGCACTTTGCGCACTTTTGATGAAGGACTTCGCTCGAAATTGCATAAATTGATTGAGAATAACTCTCGCCAATTAGCTTCACTATTCGACGTAAAATGTGATGTCGAAGTTCGTAAAGGTTTTCCCGCTTTAATTAATAATCCCGAACTTGTTGATAAATTCAAGAATATCTCTGCACAATTGCTTGGCAGTGATAAAGTTCATAGCTTTGAGCCAAAAATGTGGGCAGAAGATTTCGCTTATTTCGCTCGCGAAGTGCCGTCCGTTTTTTGGTTCCTTGGTGTAAAAAATGCTCTGGATAACGAGGTCGTCCCATTGCACAATTCGAAGCTAAATCCCGACGAACAATCTATGAAAACAGGTGTGCTTACTATGGTCAATTCTGCTTTGGAATTACTATAAAATAGAACTGCCTTTATAAATATAATTCGTGTTATTTGTTTTTTTTATATATTGCAATAGTATTTTTCAACTGGTAGCGGCGTATGAGTAAAAATCAAGAATTTATTGTTACTGCAAGAAAATGGCGACCACTTACTTTCAATAGTGTCGTTGGGCAGGAGCATATCACAACAACTCTGAAAAATGCTATAAAAACAGGCAGAATTCATCACGCTTATCTTTTTTGCGGACCACGCGGAGTGGGGAAGACCACTACTGCACGAATTTTAGCTCGTGCTGTCAATTGTTTACAGCCGATTGACGCGGAACCTTGCAATCAATGCACTAATTGTGAAGCTGCGCTGAACAATCGCTCCATAGATATCATTGAAATTGACGGTGCTTCCAACAACAGCGTCGATGATGTTCGCACACTTCGCGAAAACGCCAAGTATCCGCCATCGCAAGGCAAATACAAAATGTATATCATCGACGAAGTTCATATGCTTTCTACTTCTGCTTTCAACGCACTTCTTAAAATACTGGAAGAACCGCCATCTCATTTACTTTTTGTGTTTGCTACTACCGAAGCTCATAAAGTTCCAGCTACCATTATCAGTCGATGCCAGCGTTTCGACTTCCGCCGAATGGAAATCCCCGATATTGTCTATCAACTTCGAAATATTGCCCAAAAAGAAGAAATCAGCATAGATGAAGAATCTCTTATAACCATTGCGAAAAAAGCCGATGGCTCGATGCGAGATTCGCAGAGCATATTCGACCAGGTAATCGCCCTTTGCGGCAAGAATGTCAGTTACAGCGAGATGGCTAAATCACTTCATTTGCTTGACGAAGACTTTTTCTTCCAACTCTCCGAAGCTATCTCAAACAAAGATTCAGCAAAAGTGTTCGAACTTTCTCAAATTGTTATTTCCCAGGGCTACGAAATTCAGGAAGTCCTCAGTGGTTTGCTCGAACATTTTCGTAATATCCTGACCGTGATTATTACACAAAACACCAAACTGCTCAATACAAGCAAAGAATTTGAAAAAAAATATCTCGAAATTTCTAAAAAAATCTCTAAATCTGATATTTTGCGTTATATACATATTATTAATAATACAGAACAGGCTATTAAATATCTGCCCCAACCACGTGTCCGATTTGAACTCGCACTTATCAACATTGCTGAAATGGATAAATCAATTGAATTAAAAACATTAATCGAAGAAATCAGACAAATTAAATCCGGTAATTACGTAGTTTACCAAAAGATTGAAAGTGCTTTACCAGCCGAAAATACTCAGCCGTCTGTTATCGTTTCAGAAAACAATAATCCAAAAGTTGAGAAAATATCTGTTCAAGAATTTTTAGAAAATAATAGCTCGATAATTGAAGAAATCGCTAAACTTAATCCAATTTTTAATGAGTTGCAAAATTGTGAAATTGAATTCAAAAATAATATCCTTACCTTCAAGCACGACAACAAAATCATTTACCAAACTTTAAAGCGAAATTTAACCGAATTACAAAAGCATTTATCCGAATTTGTTTTGCTTGACGCCATTTCCCTTGAAGTTGCTCAAAAACAAATTCTTGAAGAAATTCACACGGAAACCCAGGAAAAATCGTCCATCAAAGTCGATAAAACGGATGACAAAGAAAAGCATCCCGTTGAAATGAAAATTATCGATTTATTTGGTGCTGTTGAAATTAAATAGGAGTAATTATGTTGAATGTCAATGATAAATCACCCGATTTTAGCGGTCTAACTGCTAATGGCGAAACAATTAGCAACAAAGATTTTGCCGGCAAATGGCTTGTTGTCTATTTCTACCCAAAAGATAATACTTCGGGTTGCACAAAAGAAGCCTGTTCTTTTCGTGATGGTATGGAAGAAATCACCAAACTTGGTGCAGTCGTTATTGGCATTAGCCCCGATAGTCCATCATCTCACAAAAAATTTATCGAAAAGTTTAATCTGAACTTTTACCTGATTAGTGACGAAAGCAAAGAAATTTGTCAGAAATTTTACGCTCTCGGCGAAAAATCTATGTATGGCAAAAAGTATATTGGCGTCATTCGCTCTACTTTTATCATCTCGCCCGACGGCATTATCAAATACGCTAACTACAAAGTTAAGCCCGAAAACCACGCCCAACAAATTATCGAAGAACTTAAAAAACTGCAAGATGATTGATACTCATTGTCATATAGACGTAGAAAGATTCGACATAGACCGAGATGATGTTATAAATCAAGCAATTGCCGATGGTGTCGAATATATTATCGTTCCTGCCATCGAACCCAGGACTTTTGCTTCTTTGTTGCAAACTGTTTCCAGCTACAATTGCCTTTTTAACGGAATTGGTGTGCATCCACATAACTCATTTGAAGTTAATCAACAGGTGTTAAACGAAATCGAACAAATTGCACACGAAAACAATAAAACTGTTGCAATTGGTGAAATTGGATTGGATTATTATTACGACTTTTCGCCCGTAGTTGTGCAGAAAAAATGCTTTGCCGACCAAATTGCTATCGCAAAAAACCTGCATCTGCCAATAATTGTTCATAACCGAGATAGCGACGAAGATTTGATGCAAATTTTGGAACAAAATCAGGATGGAAATTTGCGTGGGGTTCTTCACTGTTTCTCTGGCGACGTTGAAATGATGCGGCAAGCGGTTGATTTAGGTTTTTTCATTTCTTTCACGGGGAATATTTCGTTCAAAAATGCAACTGAACTTACCGAAGTTGTTCGCCAAACACCTATCGAAAACTTACTTCTTGAAACAGACGCTCCTTGGATGACTCCAATCCCACATCGTGGAAAACGCAACGAACCTAAGTTTCTCAAGCTTATTGCTCAAAAAATTTCTGAAATAAAGTCTATCCCAATAAATGAGGTTATTTCGATGACTACAAAAAATGCAAAAAAGCTCTTTAATTTGTCAATATTACTCATTTCTCTGGTATTTTTCTCAACAACCGCTTTTGCCCAATCAAGAACAACAGTGTACGATGATGATTTCGAAGATTATACACCCAAAGAAGATATTTACGATTTATATCCACGCACTTTCGGTTTTGGTCCAATGATTGGAACTAACACAATTGTTGAAACTTATGACGATGGGCAGGATATTTCCTATGATGGTCTGGTTTCTTATGGGTTCATTACAAGTTATAGAGTGCTTAAATACTTAACAGTTGCGGCTTCGTATCATTATTCTAAAAGCACCGAATATGTCGAAAAATACAAAGTCGACCCTAATCATCATCACGCTATTGAGTTTTCTTCCTTTATTTCTCCTAACCCTTATGGACGTGTCAATTTTTACGGTATTCTTGGTTTATCATATTTGATTAATAAATATGGTCGTAGAATTTATTCCGATGAATTTCCTCTCGGGCGTAAAGAATACGAAAAGGATAATAAATTAGCTGCCAATACAGGATTGGGTTTCAATGTTAATATCGACCTGAATAATGCAGGTATACTTTGTTTTATGCTTGAATGGAAACTTAATTTTGCTTTGCAAAAAACTAATCTGGAATTCGACCCAAGAAAAAATCCACAAGACCCAAACCATAATAGAAAAACAGACATTTCCACATTTTATTCTATTCCTCGACTGTCAATTCTCTGGTACCCTAAATTTTAATTTGATGAAAAATAAATCTTTGTGATATCTAAAAATCTGGCTGTCCCAGCAAAGGACAGCCTTTATTATTATGTTATATGCACTGGCAAACTACGATACGCAGCAATAATCCGTTTGATAATACATATTTAAAGTTAAAATATTCCAAAGGTTATAAAACGGCATTAATTCTTGGTATTTTTATTCTTTTTTTCTATTTTTCCCAGTGCTATTCTTACTTTCCCGTTTGAACTATTCAAAAGTCTGTCTGCTTCATCGAATGAAATATTGCCTAATATCACAAGTAAAGTATGTTTCACACTCCAATTGTTTGATACTAAATATTTCTCTGCAATACTGTAATCAACGCCTGTAAGTTTCATCACAATTCTTTTAGCTCTTTCCTGCAACTTAATGTTCGTTGGTTTCAAATCAATCATAATATTTCCGTAAGTTTTGCCAATATGCACCATACTTGCTGTTGTAAGCATATTTAGTATCATCTTCTGTGCTGTGCCGCTTTTCATCCGTGTCGAACCTGCAATTACCTCCGCCCCAACAGGGACGCAAATCATAATGTCCGCGATTGCACCATTGTCAATTGCTGTTTCTTTGCTTACTGTGGAAACTAATATTGTCTTGCAACCGATTTCTTTTGCTTTTTTCAACGCTCCGATAACATACGGTGTTCTACCCGAAGCTGCAATTCCGCAAACTACATCTTTTTCGCAAACATTATGTTTTACGACATCATTTGCACCATTTTCAGGTCTATCTTCTGCTCCTTCCTGTGCTACAAACACTGCTTCTTTACCGCCTGCAATAGCTCCAACAACCATTTCTGGCTTAGTTCCAAATGTAGGCGGGCATTCAGCAGCATCAAGTATTCCAAGCCTTCCGCTTGTTCCGGCACCGAAATACAACAATCGCCCACCTAATTCAAAAGCGTTCTTAATTGTTTCGACTGCTAATGTTATTTCCGGGATTACTTTTTCTATTTCGAAAGCTACTTTTTTATCTTCTTCATTAATTAATCTTATAGTTTCTTCAATTGAAACTATATCAATATCCAGTGTGTTTGGATTTATCTGCTCTGTTTCAAGTGCAGATAATTTGTTAAATAATTCCTTCCGTTCCAATTGGCTTTCCTTTTTTCGTGAGAATTCTCAAAATTGATACCAAAATTAACAAAATTATAGTTTTCTTATGAAATTCTATGAAAAATAAATAAATTTGTTTTTTATAATTATGGGTATGGCTCATTTAAAATTACTAAATATTGAAAAAATATATCCGAACGGGGCAAAAGCAGTTGAAAATATCTCATTCGAAGTCGCCGAAGGTGAATTCGTCGTTCTTGTGGGTCCATCAGGTTGTGGCAAAACAACTATTCTGAGAATGATTGCTGGTTTGGAGGACATCTCCTCTGGCGAAATTCATCTTGACAACAAAATTATAAATAATCTACCTCCTAAGGATAGAAATATCGGAATGGTGTTCCAGAATTACGCCCTCTATCCGCATCTAACTGTTTTCGAGAATTTAGCTTTCCCTCTGCAAATTCAAAAAATCAAGAAAAATCAAATAAAAGCCAATGTCGAAAAAATTGCCGAACTTCTTAAAATCAATGACTGCCTTGATAAAAAACCTAAGGAACTTTCCGGTGGGCAACGTCAGAGAGTTGCACTCGGTCGTGCTTTAATTCGCCAACCCCGAATTTTGCTATTCGACGAACCCTTATCTAATTTAGATGCTAAATTGCGTGTCGAAATGCGAACCGAAATAACAAAGCTGCACCGCACTTTGAACTCAATTTCTATCTACGTTACCCACGACCAAATCGAAGCAATGACTATGGCTACCAAAATCATTATTCTCAATAACGGCAAAATTCAACAAATTGGCACTCCCGACGAAATCTACAATTTGCCGAAAAATAAATTTGTTGCTGGTTTTGTAGGTTCTGCTCCGATTAATTTTTTCGACTGCAAACTTATCGAACAAACCAACTTTCTCGCTTCTATTGCTCTGACGAATGGCGATATTATCAACATTCAATCAAAATGCAAACTTCCCGAAAAGTTTACTCTTGCGATTAGACCTGAAAATTTATCCGTATCGCATACTCTAAATTCAAATTCAATTAAGGGCAAAGTTGTCAATATTGAAAATTTGGGTTACGAGAAAAATATCTATTTTGAATATGGAAAATCGCTTTATTCCTGCAAAACTAAGATTGAAAATTCTATTAACATAAACGATGAGATTTATCTATCGTTTCTCGAAGACAAACTACTTTTTTACAACGAACAAGGCGAACTAATTGATTGATACTATGTATAAACTAACCAGAATATTGAAAAAAATATCACTTATGTTTGCAATTTTCTACACCTCGCTAACTATTTCCAACCATTTACTGATAAATTACGGTTATCTGTCAAAGTTTTTTATGGGTAATCTCTTATTTGGGGTTTTGCTATCATTCTTTTTAAGTCTCATTTATGTTTTGTTAAATGTGAATAATCAAGATTGAAAAACATTTATACATATTGCTTTTTCTTTTGTCTTTTGCTTCTGCATTCTTGTGCGAATGTGCAGGCACCATCGGGGGGACCGCCCGACGTTACTCCTCCTGAAATATCCAACACATTCCCTAAACAGGGGACTATTAATTTCCAGGGCAGAAAAGTTGAACTGCATTTCACCAAATATATGAACAAAAACTCTGTTCTCGAAAATTTGTATATTCAACCTCTAACAAATGCTGAATTTGATTGGTCGGGCAAAAAACTTTCGATTGAGTTCAAAGAAAATCTCAAACCAAACACTACTTACCTGATAAATTTGGGAACCGACTATACGGACTTCAAAAATATCAAACCAAGCGAAGCATTTTCTCTAATTTTCTCGACGGGTGAAATTATTGACACAGGTAAAATCAACGGACTTGTCGTTGACAAAAATCCACAGGGTATTTTCATCTTTGCTTATGATATTACAAACATCGACACTGACACTTTCCAGTTAGTAAATGCTTTGCCTAAATATCGTGTTCAGGTTGGTGCATCAGGCAACTTCACTCTTCAAGGCTTGGCTGACGGTAAATATAGACTAATTGCCGTTAAAGACCAATTCAAAGACTTGATTTTGAACGAAAATCAAGACTTTTTCTCAACCGCTTATCAGGATTTCTCTGTGATACACGGTAAATCTCCTGATGCACTTTTCAGGTTCGGAAAAATTCTTGACTTTTCTTCTCCAAAACTCTTTTCTGCTGAATTTGAAAGCAATCAAAAACTTAAACTATTCTTTAGCGAAAACATACTTATCGGTAGCCTTACTACTTCTTCTTTTGCTATTTATGATTCGCTCAATAATTACCATTATAGCGTGAAAAATTATTACATAGATAACCAAAGTCCGAATATTCTCAACCTTATCTTGAACGAAAAAATCAAAACTCAGAAAATTCTCCATATTTCTATTACCGATAGCAATGCTGTAATTGCTGACACGATGGGCAATGTTTTTAACGAATTCGGTCGAACGGTGAAAGCAAAGTCTGCTAATGATGAAGATGTATCTGAATTTCGCTTTGTTTCTGCTTCTATTAGAGATAGTTCAGTAAATATTCCGTTAGATAGACAAATATTTTTCACTTTCTCTTTGCCGATTGATAGTGTCATTCAAGAATTGATTGAATTTTATCAATTTCCTGATAGTTCTTCTGTCCAATTTTCAACAAATATTATCAATTCCACAAAATTATTGCTAAATGCTCCTTTGATGTTCAATTCTTCTTATTCTATTAAAATTCCGCCACAAGCGATTATTCCACTATTCGGAACGAACAAATTTCAGGATACAATTTCACTGTTTTTTAAAACAGAAGATAATAGAAATTATGGAACAGTTAGCGGAACATTGATAGACTCCTCAGGCACTGAATTTCAAAAAGTAGTTGTTTTAGAAGCTTCGAGCGACAATAGATTTTATCAAGCAACTGTCAATCAAGACGGCAAATGGATAATTGAAAACATTCGAAGCGGTGATTATAGAATTTGGGTTTACGAAGATAGAAATGCAAATAATAAATACGATTACGGAAATGTATTGCCCTTTGAATTTTCCGAAAAGTTTTATCTTACGGGTGTTACAGCTTCTGTGAAAAGTCGTTGGGAAACCGAAGGCATCACTCTACGTATTGGGAAATAGTATGAAAGTGGATAATTTAATATCACTGCGTTATATTTTCCCGAAACATTCATTCAATTTTATTTCTTATATAACATTTCTCTCTATTCTTGGAATTATTATTGGTAATGCCTCGCTTGTTGCCGTTCAATCCATATTTAATGGGTTTCAGGAACTTACTCTCAAACAAATTGTTGGTATCGACCCACATATCAGATTAATCCCCCAGAAAGGTAATTTCATTAACCTAAACGATATTGACATCGAAAAAATAAAAGATATTGGAGAGATAAACTTCATAAATCCAACTTTACAAAGCAAAGTTGTTGCTGTTCATAATTCTAAAATGCAGGTGTTCAATCTTATTGGATTAGAACCCAATAGCCATTTATTTAAAGATGAATTGCCCCGATATCTTATTTCTGGTAGTTTTGGAATTTTCAATAAATTGAGCGAGCAAACAATCTTTATCGGCTCTGCACTTGCAGAACGTTTACAAGTAGCGGTCGGGGAAAGCATAGAACTCTTCACTCCAAACAGTATCGAAGGCAGTTTGCTGGCATTTTCTCAGCCCAGAGGTTATACCGTATCAGTCGGTGCTATTATTAATACCAACATAAAAGACTACGACCTAACACTTGCATTTATAAGCTCCAGTGATTTAAAACATTTGCTTTCTATACCTGCTAATTCAGTTAATTCAATAGATATTTTTCTCAAAGATTTTCAGAAAGCTGATGAAATCAAAGCAAAGTTGTCAAATATTCTTCTACAAGATGTCAAAATTCAAACCTGGAAAGAATTAAATAGCCAGCTATATTCAATAATGAAATTTGAGAAACTTGTTTCATTTGCAATTGTTGGTATTATTATTATCATTGCCGTTTTTAATTTGTTTGCATCTCTTTCTATGACAATCACCGAAAAGCAACAAGATATAGCAACTCTGAAAGCCATCGGTGCAAATGATAAATTGATAAAGAAGATTTTTCTTAAGGTTGGGTTATTTATTGGCGTTATTTCTACCATCTTGGGGTTATTGCTTGGTATTGGTTTTGTTTATGCACAATCTAACTACAAATGGTTCAAAATTGATATAAACCGCTATATAATCGACGCCATACCCGTGAGCTTGAATATTTGGGATGTTCTTATTGTTGCTTTTTTCTCGATATTATTATGTTTTTTAGCAACTATTTATCCCGCACATCAGGCAATGAAAATTAACATCGCAGAAGAATTACGAAATGATTAATATATTTCAGGAGATTTTTTATGAACCCATCTGATTACAAAATCAAAACAGCAATTATCTCAGTTTCCGACAAAACTGGTGTAGTTGATTTTGCCAAAAAGCTCGCAAGTCTTGGCATTGAAATTTACTCAACTGGCGGAACTGCCAAAATTCTCAAAGAAGCTTCGATTGAAGTAAAAAGCATTTCTCAACTTACGGGCTTCCCCGAAATTCTTGGTGGTCGTGTGAAAACTTTGCATCCAGCGGTCCACGCAGGCTTGCTTGCAGACCTTTCGAACGAAGAACACGTTCGTCAACTTTCAGAAAATAATCTTAAATCAATCGATTTGCTCGTTGTTAATTTGTATCCTTTTGAACAAACTTTGAACAAGGAAAACGTAACTCACGAAGAATTGATTGAAAATATTGACATCGGTGGTCCTGCTATGCTGCGTGCGTCAGCAAAGAACTACCGATGGACAGCCGTTGTTGTAAATCCCGACCGCTATTCTGAAATCATTGCCTATCTCAAAGCAGGGCAGTCAATCCCGGAAGACTATCGCTTGAAGCTTGCTGGTGAAGTGTTCTCTCATACTGCGTACTACGATAGTCTTATCGCTAAGTATTTTAATCAATACAACCAAATCGAAATCCCTGAAAAAATAAATCTTTCCTTCAATTTATCTCAAACCTTGCGTTATGGAGAAAATCCCCATCAAAAAGCCGCTTTATATGGCTATTTTAATTGCATCTTCGAAAAATTGCACGGCAAAGAACTTTCTTTCAATAACATTATTGATATTAGCGCCGCAACGGAACTTATTTCAGAGTTCGACGAACTTGCTCTTGCAATAATAAAGCACACGAATCCCTGTGGTGTTGCTCTTGGCAATACTATCGCTGAGGCGTTCGAAAAGGCACTTACTACCGATAATGTTTCGCCTTTTGGCGGAATTATTGCAGTCAATCGAAAAATTGATTCCGACGCAGCCAATGCAATTCATTCTATGTTTACAGAAGTAATTATTGCACCCGACTTCACTGATGACGCTTTGGAATTGCTTATGAAAAAGAAAGATAGAAGACTTATTAAAGTTAATTTTGAATTGTTGGAAAAACATTTTGACAAGAACATTCGTTCTGTCCCAGGCGGATTGCTCGTCCAGGATAGCGATAATTTATTGCTTGACGAAAGTAACCTTCAAGTTGTAACAAAAAGAAAGCCGACTGATGATGAACTGCAATCAATGAAATTTGCGTGGAAAGTTTGCAAACACGTAAAATCTAATGCTATTGTTTATGCAAAAAGCGACAGAACACTGGCTATCGGCGCTGGACAAATGTCGCGTGTTGATTCTTCAAGAATTGCTGTTGAAAAAGCAAAGCTTCAAAGTATTGATTTAACTGGTTCAGCAATTGCTTCCGATGCATTCTTCCCATTTGATGATGGTGTTCGATATGCTGCTTCTGCTGGTGCAACTGCTGTAATCCAACCCGGAGGTTCTGTCCGTGATGAAGAAGTCATCAAATCGGCTGATGAACTAAATTTAACAATGATTTTCACAGGAATAAGGCATTTCAGACATTAATGGTGTATCCTTGATAATAACACAAAAGGCGAGGCAAACACTGCCCCGCCTTTTTATTGATTTTTACACTGTATTATTTTTCGTATTCTGAAACCGGAGTTCGAATTACTACCTGAACCGTTCTATTGTAGAAGCGTCCCTCTGGTAAATCATTTGTATACAATGGGTCATCTTCTCCAACACCCTTTGAACTCAACGAAGCAAATCTTCCGCCCGTTGCTTTAATTATACCTTGTCGAACTGTTTCGGCACGTCTTTCCGATAATTTTTGATTATGATCGAATAAACCTACAACATCAGTATGCCCAATAACTTCTGCAACAGAGGTAGGTTTCACACGATCGTAGACATATTCACGCATAATTCGGTTGTTTGTTTCCCCAGCTTCAGCCGAGTTGAATGGGAAAAGAATAAGATTATAGCGTTCAAGCGTACTATCACCGACAACCGAGGTCTTCTTTTCTAATGTTGAGATTTGTTTAACTGGAATGGTTATTGGGTCAGAAGAACATTCAGCTCCGCTCTTTGTCGTTACAATTAGTTGTGCTGTATATGGAACTTCATCTTTTGGATATTTACCTTCTTCATTTGTCCAATCCCAAACATAATTAGCTTCTGTCAATCCAATATCATTCAAAGTTATCCATTTTTCATTCCCACGTTTAATCTCAATTCTTCTTTTTGCGATAATTGCATCATCAATACCATTTTTTATTACAAATTTCATTTCCTCTGGCTGTGGGAATGTAGTGGGATCTTTATCAAATACAGGTTTTGTTACGTTCCAGTCGTCGCAGAGAATTTCTACACGGCGATTTTCCTGAATACCTAATGAATCTTTTAGGTTAGAAACAACAAGTGGTTTCTCTCTAAAAGTAAGTTTCATTCTATCAGGACTTATATTCCAGATATTCTTGAAATAATTATATACAAATTCAGCTCTTTCTTTAGATAGATTTGGTCTTTTTTCTTCCGGTGTTGTCCCGTCTGTTGTTCCAACGATTTCAATTTTAACATCCGGATATTTGTTCAATCGATAACCGTAAATATTCAAAACGTGATAATATTTGTTCAGAGTACCACCTGCAATTGTCGTATCTGTAAAGTTTTTAGTTTCTTCAGGTGATTTAAATAGAATATATCGAGGTGGAAGAACAGATGAACCCAGATCAAAAAATACATAATTCAGCAATGGATACAAATCCCACGTTTGTACTTCTTCCATTACCAGTCCGCGGTAGCTTGCAAGTTTTGGGTCAGCTACTTTCGCTCTTCTAATATAATCTGCTTCATCGATTTCTGCTGTAATAACAGGTCTTTGCCCCATCAAAATTTTCACGTTAATTTCATCAGCAAATTTCTTGGCTTCTTCTGGGTCGTCTGTTTTCTTTGGTTTGATTACTTCCTGCATTACTGATTTTTTACCATATTTCGGATTAAAGGCAGTAATTTCTAATTGAACTTTGTTTGCTGCATCTTTTCCTTCACCATAATCGCTATTAGTTACAACATATTCAAATTTGGTTCGCTGCAAATTAAGTGAATCAGTATAAATTCTACCCGTAATTGGATTTTTTATTTCAATTTTTGCTGGTATAAATTCACCCGTACATTCATCAACAACTGTTCCTGCAACATTTACAGCACGGAAAAATGTTGGAACAAAAGCCATAAAAATATCATAATCTCCCTGATAACCAGGAATATCTGTTCTTCGTGAAGAGAAGTAAAGAATATCACCCGATGCTGGCAAAGTGATGAACATTTCGTCTTCTTTAGTGTTTATTGGTTCACCCAGGTTTTCTGGTGTGCTCCAGGTTTTAGTTACTGGGTCGTATCGTGTAACATAGAAATCAAGCCCACCATAATTTGGTTTATGTCCATCTGAAGCAAAAAACAATGTTTGATTATCTGCTGCGATAAATGGCGATACTTCACGTCCCTTTGTATTTATTGCTTCTAAATTTTTGGCTGGCTTCCATTCTTCTAAATCGTAGTCCCAGTCTGAATACCAAATATCGAAATTCTTTGGAACATTTCTTCCATCGCTATTTGGTCCTTTTCTGGTTGATACAAAGTATAATCTGCTCTGGTCTGGCGCAATTGATGGTTGCGAATCAAATACATCGGAATTAACATTTTTACCTAAATTTACAGGTCGTCCCCAGCGGTCGCCTTCAATCGTTGTTTTGTAAATATCGCAGTCTCCTATTCCATCAGGGCGGTTGCAACCTGTGAAATATAACGTTCTGCCATCTGCACTAATTGAGGCAACTCCTTCATTCAACTCGGTATTGACACCAAATCTACCAAGATTTGTTGTTGTATCAATGTTAAATGGTTGGAAAAATACTGTATCCAATCTTTCAGGTTTTTTTGCTGCCCAAAAATCGTGAGAATTTTTCCCGTCTGGTGTGAGCTTGCTCCCAGGTCTGTTAGATACAAAATATAATGTTCTACCATCAGCACTGATAGTTGGTGCGTAATCCAATCCTTCCCAATTTACAACTGGTCCCAGATTAATTATCCTAATTCTCTTACTTGCTATAATATTAGATTGTCCCTCGACTGGTTCAATTTTCATAGCAAGTAAATACAAATTGTTACTATTTGCAGTCTCCTCGTTTTCAAATTTGTTTTGTGAAAACAAAGACTGCGAAATCAATATGCAGAAAAATAAGAACAAAGAAATCAGCGAAAATGTCTTAAACTTTTGCATTTACATCCACCTTGTTTGTTTACTAAAAATTAATATTTTAATAATTTTCAATTAATAAATTACCTTAAAATCTCAAAAAATCAAAATCATTTATGAATAATATTTCAAAATTATCAAATTTTTACTCTCAATTCTAAAAGTATTCTCCAATTGATAATTTTAAAATTGTCCCCGTAATCGGAAAATTTACTAAATTGATAGTAATAATAAAATTGTGGAGATAAATAGAAATCATTTTCTACTTTGAAATCAAATCCAATGTTTGTCGCAAGTCCTATTTGCATAGAATTAATATCTGGATAATCATTGTTTTCAAGCACAATCTTATTTGAGTTGGTCTCGGGGAATACTATCTTCACATTTTCTCCATTTGGAAGCAATACATTTTCGTCCAAAATCTCTTTTTCGTGCTTTACCTTAGCTGAGAAAACATAGGAAAATGATGGCGATATTTTAATAAATATCAAATTAAAACCTATAAATTTTAGATATGGTTGAATTGCTAAAGCATTTGAATTCATATCGCTTGTATGCCTAAAATTAACCCCGACAAATCTATCCTTTTCGTATTCGAAGGCTTCTCTTTCTCTGAAACTTGCTCTGATAGATAAATTATCATACATCAGAGCAAATCCATATTTTATATAATTATCTTCAAGAAAATCTTCCCAATTAATCCCAAACGTATAACCAAACTTATTGCCATTCTCAAACTTACAGCCTTCGCAGTCCACATAGCTTGTGCCAATTTGATAGTTCCCACCTAATCCAATAATCACACCCGCTTCTTTGGGCTTCTTTGGAATTAATGGAGCTAATGGGTCAGACATCTGACAAAAAACAGAGTTTATCGAAAGTATTGTTAGAACAATATATAGGAACTTTTTCATAAATTCACCAAAAGTTTTTTCTTGTTTATTCGACTATACATTTGTAATTAACAATTTAACAAAAAAACGTTACATTATTTATGGTAAATTTTGAACTAAGCGAAGAGAAGAAATCTAAATTAAATTGGGTCCGCTATCTTGCGGTCAGAATTTTAAGTCGTTATGAACGTAGTGATTCCTATTTGGACAAGTTATTAGCAAATGAACTTAAAAATAATGAACTAACTCAACAAGATAAAGCACTTCTTACAGAGCTCATCAATGGTGTTGTTCGCTGGAAATTAAAATTAGATTGGGCTTTGACTGGCTTTTATAATGGCGATTATCAAAAATGTCTGAACTTTGTTAAAAATGCAATGCGAGTTGGGCTTTATCAAATTATGTTTTTAGAGAAAATCCCTGCTTATGCCGCAATTGATGAATCAGTAGAAATTGTAAAGCAAATTCAAGGCGAGAGAACTGCTGGTATGGTGAACGCTGTTCTGAGAAACCTTCATCGAAGCCTTGATAAAATTCGTTATCCCGATAGAGAAGAAGATTTAGTCTATTATCTCGCAACTGTTCATTCTCATCCAAAATGGATGGTAAAACGCTGGCTTGAAAGATTTTCCGAAGAGGACACCGAAAAATTGCTTATCGCAAACAATCAAAGACCATATATTCCTATCAGGGTTAATCTCCTGAATTCCTCTATTGAAAAAATTAAATACCTGCTCGATAAAAATAATGTTGATTACGTTCAATATGAACATCTTCCACAAACTTTTCTATTAAAAAATCCAAAATTTGATATTACTTCTACTGAAATTTTTCAAAATGGTGAAATTACAATTCAAGACCCAAGTGCTTCGCTTGCAGTTATGCTTGCCAACCCCGCACCAGGATACAAAGTGCTCGATATTGCTGCTGCTCCTGGCGGAAAATCCTTCTTCCTTGCCGAACTTATGAAAAATCAAGGCAGTATTTTAGCAATTGAAAAGTATTCGTCGAAAATAAAATCAATTAACGAAGGTAGTCAAAGATTAAAACTTCCTATTATTCAAACACTTGTAGAAGATGCTCGAAAACTTCGCTTGCAGGAAAAAGTTGATTTAATCTTTGCTGATTTGCCGTGTTCGGGATTGGGAACATTACGAAAAAAAACTGATATTAAATGGAAGAGAGATACAGACGATATTCCGAAAATTGTTGAATTGCAGAAAGAAATAATATCAAATGCTGTGAGATTTATGGAAAAAGGTAGTGTTCTGATTTATTCCACCTGTACAATTGAGCCCGAAGAAAATCAGGAAGTCGTCTACTGGTTACTTGATAATTACAAGGATTTGCAAATTGACCCTGCTGAAAATTATCTCCCACAAGAATTTTGCAAAGATGGATTTATGCAGACCTTCCCACATATTCACGGAATTGACGGCGCTTTTGCCGCTCGTATTATTAAAGTTTAGTTCTTTTTGTTTCTGTCGATATTTGATTTATGAAATCAAACAAAAAAAATAATGCTCAGCCGACACCTCACAGTCCAGACAAAGACCGTTATTTAGTTACTTATGCCGATCTCATTACTTTGCTTTTAGGTTTGTTCGTTATTCTTTATGCCTCCTCTCAGGTGGATCAGGAAAAATTCAAAGATATTTCCTCTGCACTTACTAAATATTTCAAAAGTCAGCCTGCAAACCCAATAGAAGGTGGCGATGGTGTGCTCGAAGCAAGTCGCCGAGCAATACCCGAGCCTATGATTGCCCCACGCGAAGCTAAAAGTATCAAAGAAATCGAAAGCGAAGCTGCCAATGTTTTCAAAGACTACATTGCAAAAGGCGAACTCTCGCTCCGAACGACTTCCGAAGGGCTCGTCGTTGTGCTTCCCGAAAAACTTCTCTTTCGTTCAGGTAGAGCTAAAATTCAATCTGATGGCTTACCCGTAATAGATTCGCTTGCTAAAATTCTGGCAACTCTAAACAACACTATTTTTGTTGACGGTCATACCGACAACACTCCCATCAGAACCTTTCAATATGAATCAAACTGGCACCTCTCCGTTGCCCGTGCTTTAAATGTAGGGTATAGGCTTATTTCTCTTGGTGTTTCTGACGATAACCTTGTTATCAGAGGCTTTGCCGATAAAAGACCAGTCGAGGACAACTCAACCGAAGAAGGTCGAGCCAAAAACAGACGTGTCGAAATTACAATTTCACGAGTTGATGACAATTCTCCTGCAAAACTCACTCAGTCCGACTAATCGCCTATTATTGTTTTTTTATTCATCAAAATAAGGTAATTTTGTAATTATTCTTAATATCATATAGGATTTTTATGCTCAAAAGTATGACGGGGTTCAGTAAAGTTGAACTCAATGAAAACGGGTTTTATGTTACTGTCGAAATAAAAACATTAAATGGTAAAAATTTAGAAATTAACTGTCGTTTGCCAAAATCTTTGTCCCATCACGAACTTGAAATTCGCGAAATTCTTAGAAATAATATTTCGCGTGCAAGTGTGTTTCTCTCGATTAATGTTGATACAGACCCATCTATAAAAAGCTTCAACATTAATCTTGATGCTGCCGCTGCTTGCTATAATGTTCTAAACCAATTAAAAAAAGAATTAAAACTAAAAGATGCCGTAAAATTGGAAAATTTACTCGCGTTTCGCGATTTGCTCTATAAGCAGGACGATGCTATTGACGAAGACGTCTGTATGAAACTTATTACCAGAGCTCTGAAACAAGCTCTTAAAAACCTTGATGCAATGAGACTTCGCGAAGGGCAACAAATTTCCAAAGATATTATTGCTCGAATGAAGAAAATCCACGAAAATGTTCAAAAAATCGAACAAATCAGTTTGAACAAAGTCCCACAGGAAAGAGAACGATTGAGAAATCGTGTCGCTCAACTTTTCGAAAGCGATGAAATCGACGAACATCGCCTGCAACTTGAAATTATCTTGCTCGCTGATAAACTCGATATTTCGGAAGAATGCACCCGACTATATTCACACTTTAAGTTTTTTAATGATGCCGTTAAATCAAAAGTTTCCGAAGGTAGAAAAATTAATTTTCTATTGCAGGAAATTCATCGAGAAATTAATACAATCGGTAGCAAAGCCAACGATACCGAAATTTCTCATCTTGTTGTCCATTGCAAAGAAGAACTCGAAAAAATTCGTGAACAAGTGCAAAATATTGAATGATGAACAATTTCCTTGTAGTTGCTTATTATTTCCCACCGTCTGGTGGTCCAGGTGTTCAACGAGTTCTCAAACACATCAAGTATATTCGCCAGTTCGGTTGGCAGCCAATTGTTTTGACTGTCGAGAACGGCCAGTTCCCCGCTCGCGATGAATCTCTGATTGCTGAAATTCCCGACGATGTTATTGTCCGCCGTACAAAAATTTATGAACCTTATGATATTTACCGGTTTTTTACAGGCAAAAAGCCAGGCACCCCGATTGACGTCAATACAATTAAAAAAGAAGACCAATCACTGAATTTCAAAGAGCGTATCTCTGAATTTATCCGTGCTACTTTCTTCATTCCCGATGCTCGTATTGGCTGGCTTCTTACTGCAAAAAAAGAAGCTCTTAAAATTATTAATGAATATAATTGCAAAGCAATATATTCATCTTCTCCTCCTTACACTTGTTCTTTGATTGCAAGATATGCTAAAAGAAAAACTAATTTGCCCTGGGTTGCGGGTTTGCGCGACCCTTGGACAGGCTTTATTTCTGCACCAAAACGCTGGTTCTTACCTGCAATCATAGACAGAAGCTTAGAAAAATCTGTATTCGAAGAAAGCAACTTTGTCGAATGTGCCTGGGAAGGAATAATAAAAGATGCTTTTAACAAATATCCATCGCTCGACAAAGACAAATTTATTCACGTCCCTAATGGATTCGATTCAGAAGATTTCCCAGATGTTGATTACAAGAGAAACGAAAAATTCACTCTTACTTATACTGGCTCAATGTACGGCAGACGCAACCCACTTGCGTTACTTACTGCTATCGAAAAACTTTTGTCTGATAATAAAATCAGTGCTAATGATTTCAAATTAAAGTTTATTGGGCGTTTTGGTAATGAAGTTCTTGAAATGTTCGATAATTGCTCTTTCAAACAAAACATCGAAATTATTGGTTATATCCCACACAAAGATAGCATCGCACATCTAATGACTTCCGATGCTTTACTGCTTGTCGTAGATGAATCAAAAGAAAGTGAAGAAATTGTGCCTGGAAAAGTATATGAATACATAGGCGTCCAACGACCAATACTTGCAATCGCACCGACCAACGGTGCAATTGCTCGATTAATTTATGATACTAATTCTGGTAAAGTTGCTCATCAAACCGAAATTAGCACCATTTCTGATATTTTCCTGGAATTTATCAACTTGTGGAAATCAAATTCTACGATTATTAACCCAAATCTTGAATTAATCCAGCAATTTGAACGAAAAAATGCGGCGAAAAAACTCGCAGAATTATTAAATAGCGTTACTACCCTAACTTAATTTTCAAGAAATTTGTAAAAGTTTTGCCACCTTCGCTTATTGCCATAGTAATTGGAAATACAAGAAGTTTCAATCCATAATGATCAAATCTATCTACAAATTTGAGTAATTTCACTGCATCTTTCTCAGTCAGTGCAATAAAACGTGAATTATTGTTTTCTGCAAAGCGTCTTATTTTTTCAATATCGTTTCTATCATAATAATAATGGTCACTAAAATTCAGATAATTTACAAGGTTATATTCTAATTTTTTCACCATTTCATAAAATCTATAAGGTTTTGCAATCCCCGCAATAGCAACAATTCTTTCTTTTTTCCTTATCTTTTCAATTTCTTCAAAGTCGCTTTTAATATTGCCTAATATATAAGGCAATCCATTTTGAACAGTTACTTTAATGAAAATTGTATCCTGATTCATATATTGTTTTAATTCATCGGTTATTTTTGCCCCGCCCGTCAAACACACGACATTTGCTCGGTTTAGCGATTCTAAGGGCTCGCGAAGCAATCCTTTCGGCAGCAAATAAGGTTTTTCAAGTGTTTCTCTGTCTATAAGTACAATATCGATATTTCTTATTAATGCTCTATGCTGAAATCCATCATCTACAACTATGCAATCTATATCAAATCTTCTCTCTGCCGACAATGCTGCTTCCACTTTCGATTCATTTGCAATTACTGGCACCTTAAGCTTTCTTGCAAGCAAAACCAATTCGTCTCCACCTTCCCGAGCATCTACCAACACTTTTTTCCCATCGCATATAATTATTTCGCCTTTTGATTGCCTTTTATATCCACGTCCAATAATTGCGGGCTTTTTCCCTATTGATTGTAATTGTTTTACCAGTAGTTCCTCAAATGGTGTTTTGCCTGTGCCGCCAACCGAAAGATTGCCAACACTGATTACGGGAATAGAAATTTTCGTCGAAAGATGTTCCTCGCGGTCATACCTTCGATTTCGATATTTAACGATTTTCCCGTATACTTTTGAAAAAAAATCTGTAATCATTTCAGCTAATAGAATTTATTGTTTTTTCAATCTGGACTATTTTTTCGGCTACTTCTTCTCTCGAAAGCTCTTTCGGAATATACTGCTTTTCAGAAATTACTATTCTTATTCTTGAAAAAGGTAGTGGTAAAATAAATTTGTCCCAACTTCGCTTGAATACAAATTTTCCGCTAACGAATGCACGAACAAGATACAACGGGGCTTCACTGCGATATGCTATTATTGCTGCCCCATTTTTAAATTTGCGCGCTGGACCACGTGGTCCATCTGGTGTTATGAAAATACTCGCGTTTTTAGATAATTCAGTTGCTCTCTCCAACACGTCTTTGCTGTTTTTTGAGGAAGAACCACGTATTAGAGAATAGTTCCACTTCTCCAATAGCTCAGCTAATACCTGCCCATCTTTGCTCAGACTTACTACTGCATATTTTTTATCCAGCTTTCGGGAAAAAAACTTCCATATTGGTAGCATCTCTCCGTGCCAGAAAGCAAATACTGCGGGAATGTCGTCGCACTCTCCAAATACTCTAATTCTCCAGGTTGAGCTAATAAGTGTGAGTAATCTGTGCAGTATTATTTTTGTAATTGTCTTCATAAAAATAAAAAATGCCTTCCAAAATACAACTCGAAAGGCATTTTTACATCAAATTTCGTAAAATTACTTAATTTCTCTGTGAATAGTGTGACGTCTCAAAAAAGGATTGTATTTTTTGAGCTCCAGTCTCTCTGGTGTATTTTGCTTATTCTTTGTTGTTGTGTATCTCGAAGCTGGTTTCCCCTCAGCTTTTGCCTCAGTGCATTCGAGCGTAATCATAAATCTTTGTTCTTTTTTTGCCATTTCCAAACTCCATTTTACAATTATAGTAATTACAAAATTAACGATATATTACTTATTTTCAAAATTTCTTTTTACGCTCGAATGATTTCTTGTCAGATTTTCACTATTAGCAACCGCCTGATTTTTTCTTCGGTTTTGCGTCTGTGCTTTGTCCACTGCGTGAGTATTTTGTTTCGAGCATTTGTAATTTTTCGGGTGCAGATGTAATGAAATTTAAATAAGCAACCTGGTGCAAATCGTTTTGATTGATTTCCTTAGGCTTGTTTTGAAATTGTGCCCAAAAACCTTCCAATCCACCTCGAAGAGCCACTGTTCTGTGATTACCAATTTCATTGGCAAAAGCAACTGCCTTGCTTGATAGTATTCCTTGGCCATCAACAAACACGATTGTTTTCGGAATTTTCTTGATAAAATTCTGATTTTCTCTATAAAACAACTCATCGAAAGGAATTTGTTTCGAACCAGGTATAGTCTTGTATCTTTTGTCGCTTCTATCTCGCAAATCAACGACCAGCAATGAATTATCTTCATCAATTACTCTAAAAGCAAACTCTAATGGGTCAATTTGCCTAATTCCCTTATCCTGAACAATTCCCTCTATTTTATTTTGTAAATATACTTCCCTCGTCGGTAAAAATGTAAGAATAAGTGATACAGCAATAAAAGCAAATCCAAATAATAATGGTTTATTTTCAGGCAATTCAAAAAACTTTTTGCTATGTGTGCTGATATTATTTACTTTTCTTTCTATCTTTGATGTGATAATAAATGCAACAAACGCCATCAAAGTAAAACCTAAAGCAATAATTCCAGGATTTACATTTAATAATTTATCTATACGCAATTCTCCATAGTCGAAGCCAAGATAAATATCTTTGAAGTATGGATATAATTCTGCAAAAACAAAAACTCCTAATATTCCCCCAACAATAAATACTATTGCATCTATTTTCCCAATTGATGCACCTGCAAAACTTGTTCCCGGGCAATATCCTCCAATAATAAATCCCGCACCCATTATTATTCCGCCAATTATAGCCGAATATAGAAAAGTCGGATTAATAAATAACATATTCCAATCTACTATCCCCAAAAAACTCAACACAATTATTCCAATCATTGCAGTTACACCCGCAGTAAATAATACTCTCAATACTGTAAAATCATAACCATAGAACAATCCTGCAAGCTTTCTTGACGACGAGAACCCCGCCTGCTCAAGAATAAATCCGAAGAAAAATCCGATTATCAAAGCAACAATCAAATTCAATTCGTTGCTGATTATGTCAGGAACAAATGGACCCATTTATCTTTCTCCTCTATATCCACAATTTTCTAAAAATATATGCCAGAGCATACGCAGTGGCAAAAATTGCAAGCATTGTAAGCACTCCACCAGCTGAAAGCACCGCCATTCCGCTTAACGCCGCACCACTTGTGCAGCCACGTCCAAATTGTGCCCCCAGCCCAAACAACATTCCACCGAATAATGCCGCAATCAAACGTGTTCGTGATTTAATTTTTGGATTATGCTCTACCTTCCAGGTAAGTCTATTTGCTACAAGTCCCGATACAAACGCCCCAACTATCACTCCTAAAATTTCGAATACAAGCCAGTTTTTTAACACACCTTCATTGTGTGATGCAACATATTCTTTGTAGAATTCTGCATTTTTTGCATGTGTCGGAGCAACTGTCTCAACTCCTGCAACTACAACGCTTTTTATTGCACCGCTTGCTCCCAACCCACGCCCCGTTACAACAAAAGTTACCAGAAGCAGCAATCCCAATAAAAATCCCGCCAGATATGGATTCATATAGTTATTTTGAGTTTTCATCTTTCACCTCTTCATTTTCTTCTTCTAATTCTTCATAACCTGTAATCATTGCTTTTAAGTTAGATGTAATAGTTTGTCCCGTGGTAATTAAATATAAATGTGCTATTACAAACGCGACCAACAGAAATGCACCTATTGTGTGCCAATAGGCAATTGTGCTTAAATTATTAATAGTGATTTTTATCCCTGTTTCACCTTGTGGAAATCTATAAAACAAGTATAATATGCCCGTAGTTATCATAAGCGGAAATAGCACGATTTTCAGTCCCAAATACACAAGTCTTTGCAAAGGATTTAGCTTGCTTAATACTGTTTTTCTCACAGGATGCGGTGCATTTTGGAATATACCCGTAATGTAGTAACGTATTTGTTTGTTGATATTTTCAAGTGTTGGTATGTATTGCCTCCATTCGCCCGTTGCAAAATGCCAGAATATTGCAAAGATAATTAGTACTATTAATGAATATGCTGCAATAATGTGTAGTTTTACTGCCTGCTCAAAACCAAAAAAACTAAAAGAACCGTGTACTTCAAATCCTGTAAATCCAAGAAAGAACACTAAAAATGCTTGCGCCCAATGCCAAAATCTTTCAAATCCTCGATAAATATATACTTTTTTCATTGCTATTTGTCTCCTTTATGATTTTTCTTTTTTCTTAGATAAATAATTCTTGTCCCACCGTGAGCAACAACCCCAAAAACAACAGCCAGAATTAACGCAATTCCAATATTGTCTATCCAGATATTCCTATCTCTTCCAGGAAGATACACATCGTTAATTGTTTTCAATCGACTGTCATTTCTTGTATGGCAATCAACGCACTTCAATGAATGTTCTTTGGGAGAAACCATATGATTTAATAGCCAATACATTTCAGTTTCGACAAATCCATATTTCCCGCTCCATTCAAGATTTGCGTATTTCATTCCCGTATCAATTGCTTTCGCCCAATCAAAATCTTTCCAAAATGCACCTTTTCCATCTTCCTTATCCCATAATTTTGGTGAAACAAGTCTGTTGTAAACAGGGTCGTATGGCTGAATTGTTCTCATTATTTTAACTGGATATATCTTTGAGTTCATATCGTAGTAACTTGCATTGAATTCGTTTAATTTAACAGGCACTTGTTTTATGGTATCTCCGAATAAATAATGTGTTGCTGTGCCCTTGAACCAAACATACTCTGGTGTTAAATTGCTTTCCCAGCGAATTTCGCCCTTTTCCGAAAGATAAATATCGTTTCCTTGTTCGTTATCAATTTTATATGGTTTGCCATCTTTGAGTTTTCCTGCTTTCGACCAATCCCAAAATGTTTTGGTTTGATTTACTTTGGCATAAGTAGGAATGTGGCAAGTCTGGCAAGCAACTTTTGTCGTATGTTCATTGATAATACTTTCGCTGTGAGGTGCATCGCTGTGGCAATCTTCGCAAAGAAGACGATTTCTGTTCATTGATGCGACTGTATATAGCCTACCTTTGATATTATGATTTTCCGCTTTATGGCAATCTACACATTCGAAATTCGCACCATCACGTGCTAAATGAACGTCTACTTCACGATTTGCTGTATACAATGCTTCTTCCAAATCCCCGTGTTTAGAATTATTCCCGCCACCACCATTAAAATGGCAATATCCACAATTATCCATCTTTGGTCGACCAACGCTTTGAGCAATCTTTGTGAAATCTAAGTTTGTTTTGGGTACCCCGCTGCCTCCTTTTCTTTTTCGTATAATCCCGAATTATCGTGGCAGGAAAGGCAATCAATGTTTTCTGCTTTGGTGAAATCGAAATTCTTGCTATCATAACCATAGCCAATATGACACCTATTGCAACTTCCTTCACTTCCGCCAATAGATATACAATGATTGTTGATAGCGTTACGCTTGCCGAGTGAAATAATCCCTCTTCCTTCCATATACTCGTCTATCAGCCAACGCCAATGCGATGTTGCCATTACCTCAATATCACGTTTATTATGGCAACTAATGCAGGTTTTGTAACATCTTGTGGGCGTTCAAACTTCTTATTCAATTCAGCGAATTTGCTGTGGTCAACTGACGGTTTCTTCTTTTGCTGCATTGACTGTTTCAACAATTCTAATTTTGTTGGCTTATATTCAGGTTCAAAAAACAATAAGTAAACTATTAATACTGGCAGCAAAAAAATAAGAATTAATCCAATTGTTTTTTTCATAATAACAAACCATATTACTTTCACGTTATATAACGCAAAAGTAATATGGTTTGTTGAGATAAGCAAATATATGAACAAAAATTAATTGATATTTGGTTACCAATTAATCGTTTAGTCTGTGCTAATTGGTGATTGAATAAATTATATTATTAAATATTATTAAATAAAGAAAACATAAAATAGATAAGCTGCTACTGCATATCGAAATACTAATTTAGGATACTTGTGTTGATTAATAACCTGCTCGTAAAGATACACAATTGCTAATGTTGCACCAATTACAAATAATGCAGCCAAAATCGAGTATTCCAGCGATAACTGGGAACGGAAATACTTTGCTAATCCCGCAGAAATAGGGGAACCATAGATGAGCATTAAATGAATAACGTATATATAAATTGCTCTCTTGCCGAACATCGAGTAATATTTGCCCAAAGGTTTGGTCAAGTTATAGAGATATGTCATTAATGAGATAATAGTCAAGACTAAGCCAATGCGAATGAAGAAAAATCCAGGATTTACTCTCATCACATCAATAAAAGGAACGCTTACTTTGCTAAATAGCATCATCATCGGATAACCAATTATTATAGTAGGCAAGCCAATTTTCCAGCAAGTTTTCATCAAAAAATCATTACGCTTTTCACGCTCAATGTTTTGCAACCATACACCAAATGAAGCACCGAATAGCAAATATGCTGAAAAAGGAAATACAGGAAATAAAGAACCGTGTTCGGAAGACAAATATGCAGCAAAAAATTCAGGTAAATAATCAAACCAATGTACCTTATGAACAAATGGTGAGGCAAATACTATTATGAACGCCAGAATTAATGATAAATAACCAAGTGTCTTATTATTTTTAGTAATAATAAAAAGTGTAAGTAGTAAAAGCAAAGATACACTAAATAACTGCAAAATATTAACACTGAAAAAGATTATCCAAGTATCTTCGCTGACAAATTGTAAATCATACACTCTTGCAGCTGGGAAAACAAGCAGATAACCAATCAACATCAACATTAATGCAATCTTTATCCTTTTCCATACAATATTTCTACCCAGAGAACCATCTTCTAAACGCTTGTTTGCAAAAATATGCACTGCACCGGAAATAAATAAAAACGTTGGTGCTGTCAGACCTCTTATGAATTGCCAAACACTCCAACCAAAAGTAGAATAATCTATTGTGTTAGGGCTTGCAAGCTCATAAATAACGTGCCCCTGCATCATCATTATCATTGCGAAGAAACGGGTGAAATCAAGAGCTGTGAGCCTACTGCTTGAATTATTATTACTTATATTCATCATTTAATAAATGATAATTTTTAAACTAACAAAATTAGTTATTTTTTCTTGCATTTAAAAGAAAAATCAACTTCTAATTTTTATTTATTACAATTACTTATGACGAATTCATTGAATAACAATTTTCTTATTCAAAAAAATAATATTTTTAATTATCATTCGTTATAAAACTGTTCCGTTGGAGGTGCTAATACAATAGTATTGGCTGAGAGAAAACTCCTTGAACCTGATCCGGATAATACCGGCGTAGGGAAACGGAAACCGCAAAGGCTTCTTCCCCGAGTTTCTCTCAAATTTGTTCTCCATCGGAAAAGCTTATGTTTAACTTTAACAAAGGGCTTTTCAAGATGGGAAAGTTTTATTGTTTAATTGCACTTTTTGTGTTGAATTTCTCTTTTGCTTCGGCAGAATTAGCTGAAAGCCGCGACACACTTCGCGCTTTCAAAACACCAAGTATCACAATTTCGACAAACAGGGCAGAGGAGCGACGCAGTCCCGTCCCATTTGCTCAAATTACTGTTTCAGAAGTCGAACGAAGGCATACCGTCAAAGACTTGCCGATGATGCTTTCCGAACTTCCTTCTATTCTCGTTTTCTCTGAAAGTGGTGCAGGAGTTGGATATTCTAACTTAACTATGCGTGGTTTTAACCAGAGACGTATTGCTGTGCTTGTCAATGGAGTTCCACAAAACGACCCCGAAGACCACAATATGTATTGGATTAATTTTCCAGATATTGCTGCAAGTATCGATAACATCCAGGTTCAGCGTGGTGCGGGCTTGTCCAATTTTGGTTTTCCTGCAATAGGAGGGAGCATCAATCTCGAAACTTCTAATTTTACTGTTCAGCCCGGTGCAACTCTGGAAACTGGTGTTGGTTTTCAGCAATTTGGCGATAATTACGAACAAAATACGAGCAAATACTCAATTCAGGCTTCATCTGGTATTATAGATGATAAATATGCTGTTTATGCTCGTCTTTCGCGTATTAATTCATTTGGTTACCGCGATGTTTCGTGGGCTCGTCTAAATGGGTATTTCCTCGGATTTGCTCGCTTCGATGGCAATTTAACTACACAAATCAATGTTTTCGGAGGTCCTTTTGCTGATGGTTTGGCTTACAATGGACTGCCAAAATCATATATCAAAGACAAAAATCTACGACGCCACAATTATAATTTCTGGATGTACGATTCCACCGGGCAAAACATTTCCTGGATTACTGTCCGAAGAAAACAGGAAATCGAGAATTTATCCCAACCACACTACGAAATGCTAAACGATTGGAAAATTACCGACAATTTAACTCTGAAATCAACTTTATTTTTCTATTCCGGCAAAGGCTTCTTCGATTTTGATGGAACTGGCTGGATGAACAAAGAAACGTTCAGACTTACGCCCGAAAATGGCTTTCCTGCTGATGTCCAAGACCCCGAAAATTCTATCATTCGAGCTTTTGTTTACAATCGACAGGGCGGATGGATACCTCGCTTGCAATTGCAGCACGACAATGGCTTGCTTACTTTTGGGGGCGAAGTCCGTATTCATCGCTCAGAGCATTGGGGAAAAATTCGATATGCTGAAAACTTACCCGCAAACTTCAATCCTGACTACAAGTTCTATTCATATAATGGAGAGCGTGATATTTTCTCATTCTTTGTTAGAGAAAAACATAATATCTCTGATAATTTAATTCTTACGGGCGAGCTTCAAACAGTAATTCATTCATACAGAATAACTAACGAGAAAGCAGGAATTAATTATACCAAGTATGTCAACATCAAAGGAGACACAGTTGGTAATGGTGGTGATTTATTCAATATACATTATTTCTTCGTAAATCCTCGAATTGGAGTGAATTATAATTTAGACGAAAAGTCTAATATTTATTCTTTCGTTGCCTATACTTCTCGTGAACCTCGAATGAAAAACCTTTACGACGCAAGTAGTAGCTACACAGGGAAAAAACCGCTCTTTAAAGGTGAGAAAATGCCCGATGGCACCGTTAGATACGATTTCTCTGAACCTATTATCAAACCCGAATCAATGCTAAATTTTGAACTTGGCTACAATTTGAGAGCGGACAATTACTTTTTCAACATCAATGCTTACTGGATGGAACATTTCGACGAATTTGTTAAAAGTGGAAAATTAGATATTTTCGGCAATCCCATTGATGGTAATGCTCCTCGCACTCGTCATTTCGGTGTCGAATTACAGGCTTCCGCTAATATTTTCGATTTACCATTCGGAAAACTTGATATTTCCGGCAACCTAACATTAAGCAAAAATTACATTATTAAATATGACTTTCTAACTGACCACGGTGCAACTGTTTCTCTTAAAGATAATCGTATTGCAGGTTTTCCTGATGTTCTGGGAAATCTACGATTAACATATCAAATTGGTGATTTCTACCTGTCGCTTTTGAGCAAATATGTAGGTGAATTTAGAACCGATAACTTCGGTGATATGCTTAAAACTAACGAAGACATTCGCAAACACCTGGACTGGGACTACTACACCGATAACGTGGTCGAGGCATACAATATTTATGATTTAGATATGTCCTACACTTTCCGCAAAGTTTTGGGTCTAAACTCAATTGAACTTCGTGCAAGTGTCTACAACCTTTTCAATAAACTTTATGCTGCAAGCGGTGAAGGCAAAGAATTCTTCCCAGCAGCCGAACGCAATGTCTATCTTGGATTTAGAATTCAAATGTAAATATATCTTTAATTGAAGTAAATTACAGTCTCAAAAGTATTGTTAACCTTCGGAAGGTTTCCGCCCTTCCGAAGGTATTAGTAAAGTTGTTGAAAAACGTTGTAGGGAAAAATTATGATAATTATGTAGAGGCTCATAACTTTGAAACACCTGGAGAAACTTGATGATATTTATTTAATGTTCTCTTTTCAAACAGCCCCAGGATTACAAATAACTTTTCTTATTTCATTCCTATAAAAGCCGACATTCTTCCTGAGCGGTCCCTGTCTCTACGAAATGAATGAAAGCGACTATCTTCAATTGTGCAAATTTCAGATATTTCAATGTTTTTCTCTATTACACCACAATTAAGAAGTTGTTCTTTTATTGCTCCTTTAATATCGAGTAAAAATTTATCATTACCAACCGGTTTGGTGAATTTTTCATCAAAGAGTTCAGCTACTTCTTGCCCTACTTCATAGTTTTTCATTCCCGCAGATGGCGAAATCCACACAATCATATCTTTCGCTGAACACCCGAAATTTTCTTCCATTTTCTGTATTCCTTTTGCTACAATGTTTTTCTGAGTGCCTCGCCAACCCGAATGAAATGCACCGATTACTTCTTTTTGCTCATCATAAATCAAAACAGCAGCACAATCTGCAACTGTTACATTTAGTACAACATTTTTCAGATTGGTTATCATTCCATCGGAAATGTTTATTTCGTGAATATTTATACTATCAATTACCTGAATACAATCACTATGTTCCTGCTTTTGAAAAGCTAAATATTGCCGTTTCAATCCAAGATTATTTGCAAGTATTACCCTGAAATATTCAACTTCTTCAATGCTAAAAATTTTAGCAGGAAAAATAGAAAACCCCGAAGAAAATCTATCAAAATTTGTTTCGGTTATTCCTGCAATAATTCTATTTTGTGGGAAAATATTTGGCTTGTGAATTTTAATCTTCATCAATTACCTCAATAATTTGAGAAACGAAAGTATTTGGAAAAAGCTCTGCTTCTAATTCCTTCTGAGCAGATGGGGAAAGCTCTATATATTCGAATTTACGCTTTTCCCGCAGTTTATCAGCTGTATTTATTCCTGCATTTCCATTTACAGCAATAATTAATTCATCAGGAATTCTTGCTAAATAATCTACTAAATAATAATCGTTTCTTGGATATTGAGCAGGCTTTCTATCAGCAAGATACACAAATACTGTATCTTTGCTATATCTGAATAATGAAGCAACTAGCTGATTGCGTGGGAAAATTTTTTTGTTCTTTACAGTGTAGCTCTCATAAGTTGGTTTTGCGTAAAAAATAAACAAAGGTATCATTAAAATACTAACAACTGTTCTCGAAATAGCAAGCCTATTGTTACTTGAAGAAAAAATATAGATTATCGCAAAACTAAAAAATAACGAATAATAAAGCGAAACATCTCCTGAAATATACGAAAAGGGAATTGAGACTAAAATCTGATTGATTTTGTTTGTCAGCAGCAGCAAAAAAGTTACAAAATATGCGTAATATGATGCGACCGTGAAACTAACTAAGGATATTATTATCGCTAACAATGAACCTATTAACACTAATGAAAATATTGGCACAACAAACAAATTAGCAACAAATGAAATCAATGAAAATGTCTTAAAATAATATGCTATGAGCGGTGCAAGAATTGCTGAGGCAGAGAAAGTAATGGCTATACTTCCTCTTACATAATTTAAAATTTCACTTTTATCCGAAATTATATTTTTCAGAAAATTGTTTATTGGGTTAAAGAACATTGATATACCCAATATTGCAAGCGAGGACATCTGGAAACTGACTGAATATATTAAATTTGGCGAAAATACAATCGATAAAAATACAACTGCACTCGCCACATTTAGCAAAGTGTATTGCTTCTGATAGTACCTTGCATACAAAATCATTATTGCCATTAAACTTGCTCGCACCGCCGATGGCTGAAATTCTGTGATAAAATTATAAACTAACAGTATGAAAACAAAAACCAAAAATTTTATGTGATGATTTCCAAATATTCCAATAAATATATATACTACGAAGCTGATTACACCTATGTGCAAACCGCTTAAAGCAAGCACGTGTGCCGTTCCCGAGAGAGCATAAAGTTGCCTTGTCTCAGGTGTTATTGCTGATTTATCTCCCAGAAGTATTGCATTGACAATACTACTTCGTTCGCTATCGAACAATTTGCCCGATTTGCTTTTTATTCCTTCCCGAACTAAATCTCTTAAATAGTATATGTTTATTGGTTTGCTTACAATAGACACTTTTTCCGCAGTAGCAATCCACTGAATGTCCAGCCCCGCATAATATTTCTCTTCATCAAACTCATTAGGCAAAACTTTTTTTCTTGGTAAGCGTATTTTCCCATAAAATTTTACTCTATCGCCCGAATATAAATCAAATTCTGGATTGTAATATTTAACATATACCTTTTGTTTGAAAGGACGTTTGAAGTTTGGGACATACACTTTGCCTTTAAATACAAAGTTAATTTTATTTTCTGATTTGTTTTTAATGGATATAATCTTCCCATCGCAAAATGTTTTAAATTCAAGGTCAATTGGATACGGATTGCTCAATCTTGTCGCAGGAACAATAACAGCATAAATAGACCCGAAAAGTAGCGAAATGAACGCAAAAGACCAAAAATATAGTTTCTTTCTATATGCCAATATAATAATCGATAACGAGATTATTGCTAATACATAGATTAAGTAACCAACATTAGGAAGTAAATTTATTATAATAAAACCGATGAGAAAAGAAATAAGTGCAAAAAATAGAGGTATTTCTGAATATCTATATCCCAGAAACTTACTCATTATACCCCAAAACCCTCATCATTTAGATATATTGAGTAGAGTTTCCTATAAAACTTTACCGATTGTTCATCATATTTTGCAGGTGAATAAATGCCTTTAATGATAAATATGTTACTTTGTTTATCAAATTCCATCACAAACCGAAAAATTCGATCCTGTTTGTGCTGAAACATTACATCTAAATCAAAAGTCCCGTTTTTATTTTCAGTGAAATTAACCATAATGAATTTTCCCGACAGGTAGCCTTCCTGGTACAACCGCACAAAAGAGTAAATTTCATCGTTATTAGATAATTTACCCAAATTTGAATTTCCACTTCCGTCAAAAGCAAATTTGGTAATATATTTATTTGTCGACTGATTAGCATTAAACAAATCAATAGCGTTTCTCAAACTGATAGTATGGCTGTTTTCGTGTTTTGCTTTTAAAAGTTTTTGCTTGTTAAGAAGATTTGTATCTATCTCATTCAAAGTATTATTGCCTGTCTGATTATCTTCAAAATACACCTGACAGGTATCACCACCTAATTTTGATTTCTTGTCTTCATTATGCTTATCATCGTTTACCGTTTGCTTTTTGCTTTCGGCAGTACCATCTTTCTTTTCAGGGCTATCGCAAGAAACTATGAACAAAATGAAAAATAATAGTAAAAAATTTCTCATAAACAGCCATTAGAATGATTATGAAAATCTAAATTAATAAAAATCTAAAACTATACCATCAACAAATTTATTTTTGATTTTCGATTTGCTGTGATATCTCTTCTGCATATTTCAGTGCTTTGGCAGCAGAATAAGCATCAACAGCAATCGGTTCATTATACTTTATAGCGTTAATAAATGCTTTTTGTTCTTCTTCAATAGCATTTAATTTCGGCACAGATGGTTTGGAATAATATATATTCTGGTTTTTCAACCCATCTTGAATTGAGCCAAGAAGATGAGCATATTCAGCATTTTCAGCGGAAACATTCTCGGATAAGTAAAAATGTTCGACTTCTTGATTACCGAAATCAATCGAAATATAAGCGTTTTTCTGGAATATTCTCATTTTTCGCATTGGGTGTGCCGAAAGCCTTGATGCCGTAAGGTTCGCAACTGCTCCGTTCTCAAATTTTATTCTTGCATTTGCTATATCAATTGTATCAGTAATCACCGATACACCTGTCGCATCAAGCGTTTTAATTTCCGAATTTACCAGCAATAGCATTAAATCAATATCGTGTATCATCAAGTCGTGAATAACCGAAACATCTGTTGCTCGTGGCTTAAACTGGCTTAATCGGTGGGCTTCGATAAACATCGGTTCTATTCGAGTTTCCTTCAATGCTTTAATTGCGGGATTAAATCGTTCGACGTGACCAACTTGAATAAGCACTTTGCTTTTTTCTGCCAGTTCGATTAATTTTACTGCTTCTTCATAAGTCGAAGTAATTGGCTTTTCAATAAAACAGTGCTTGTTGTTCTCAATCGCCAATTTTGCAACTTCATAATGAGTTGTTGTTGGGCTTGCAATTGTAACAGCATCAACATTCTGGAATAATTCATCAAGCGAATCAAATGATTTAATAAAATACTCATTTGCTATATTTATACCTTTGTCTTTATCTACATCGTAAATCCCAACTAAATCTACATCAAGATTATGCTTCCACAATTTTGTGTGAATTGAACCAAGATGACCTGTTCCAATAACTCCAATTTTAATTTTTCGCATTTTATTTCACCAAATATTTATAAAATACATTTATATCTTATTTTTAAAACTTCATAGCTTCGTCTATAATCTTTTCTTGCTCCATAAGGTGCTTTTTATATGAACCCGTTGCAGTTGCAGCAGAAGCGCGGCGCCCAATATAACGAAATCTATTTTTAAAATCATCAATCATTTCTATAAAAATTGGATATAAATAGGGGAATGCACCCATATTTTGTGGTTCTTCCTGAACCCATATAATTTCTTTTACATTTGAGTAACTATCAATGACATTTTGAAGCAATTCTTTATGCAGCGGATATAATTGTTCAATTCTTACAATCGCAATATTAGCTATATTTCTCTTTGTTCTTTCTTCAAGTAGTTCATAATAAATTTTGCCCGTGCACAAAATTAATCTATCTACTTTATCTCTATCTACTGTATTATCATCGTAGATGTGATGAAATTCACCATATATAAATTCATCTCTTTTTGATACTGCAAGCGGATGCCGCAACATTGATTTTGGTGTCATAAGTATCAAAGGCAATTTGTGAGTTAATAGCAACTGACGTCGCAATGCATGGAAATAGTTAGACGGTGTTGTGAAATTCCCTACAATCATATTTTCATCAGCACATAACTGTAAATAACGTTCTAATCGAGCACTCGAATGTTCAGAACCCTGCCCGTCGTAACCGTGAGGTAGCAATACTACCAGATTAGAATTTTGCCCCCATTTGACTTCGCCGCAACTTATGTATTGGTCGAAAAATGTTTGAGCATTATTTGCAAAATCCCCAAATTGTGCTTCCCATACCGTTAAATCGCTATCGGCAATAATACTGTACCCATATTCATACCCAAGCGTTGCTACTTCCGACAACGGACTATCGAATATTCGCATTCTACCTTGATTTTTGCGTATGTGATTTAACGGAATATATATATCTTCATTAAAATAATCAAAAAGAACTGCGTGCCGTTGACTGAACGTCCCACGTCTGCTGTCCTGCCCGCTAAATCTCACATCTCGCCCCTCCACCAGCAAAGAACCAAAAGCAAGTGCCTCTGCCATAGCCCAATCTATTGCTCCTTCACCATCGAACACCATTTCATATCGCTTCTTAACAAATTGCTTTAATTTAGGGTTCAAATTGAAATTTTCAGGTATTGTTGTTATTGCTGTTGTGATTTCTTTAAGCAAATTATCGTGAATGGCAGTAAAATATGGAGAAAGTGTTCGACCCTCTTTCAAATAGAACTCAAATTTCTTTTGTCCTTTGAAAATCACTCGATTATTATATGCTTCTTCATATTTTAATTTTATTTGCGATAAGTAATTATCAACATCTTGATTTGAGATAACTTTTTCTCTAATTAACTCATTCTGATAAATTTTAGAAATTGGCGGCATTGACTTGATTTTTTTATAGAGCAATGGTTGAGTGTATGTCGGTTCATCGCCTTCATTGTGTCCATATTTGCGATAGCATAATAAATCAATAATAACATCGCTTTTAAAAGTTTCTCTGTATTCCATTGCAAATACAGCAGCTTCGACTACTGCTTCGGGGTCGTTGCCGTTTACGTGCAAAATTGGGGACTGTATCATCTTTGCTATGTCGGTAGCATAATAAGTTGAACGAGAGGCATCCGATGGAGTTGTAAACCCAATTTGATTATTCACGACAATATGAATGGTTCCACCTACTTTATAGCCTTCCAATTGCGATAAGTTTAATGTTTCCGCCACAATGCCCTGTCCCGCAAACGCTGCGTCTCCGTGAATGTTTATCGGTAACGCTTTGGAATATGTCCCGTCCTGTATTCTATTATCAATTGCCCTTGCCATACCCGCAATTACCGGATTAACTAATTCAAGGTGACTTGGATTTGGCGATAGAAGTATCTCTACTGTATGTCCATTTTTCCCCGTGTATTTCCCTTTGTCTCCTAAATGGTATTTTACATCTCCTGCTGCTTGGTCTAATTCAGGCGCGTAATCACCCTCGAATTCATTAAATATCAGCTCAGGTTTCTTCCCAACATTATTGACCAATACATTCAAACGCCCACGATGAGCCATTCCAATAACTATTGAATGAAGTTGATGTTCAGCTGCTTTTTCAAATAATTGCGAAAGTAGAACAATTAAAGTTTCTCCACCTTCAAGCGAAAATCTCTTGTGTCCAATAAACTTTGTATGTAAGTAGTTTTCAAAAAATTCTGCGTCGATCAATTTATGCAATATTTCTACTTTTTTCTCATTTGAAATCTTTGGTTTCAAACTCTTTGTTTCAAGCTTCGTTTTTATCCATTCTTTTTTGTCAGGTGCTTGGATATGCATAAATTCATATCCAATGTGCCCGCAATATGTGCTACGAAGTATCTCGAAAATTTCCCTGAAAGTTAGTTCGTTCCTTTCCCAGCTATCGTCAGCGTGGAAGTATCTATCTAAATCCCAGATTGTGAGCCCATAATATGCTGGGTCTAATTCGGGATAATAATAAACTGCTCTACCTAATGGATTACTCGAAGCAAGTAGATGTCCCCTCACTCGGTAAGCATTAATCATCAGCATTATATGTGCATTCTTCTCAATTTTGTCTTCAAAATTCAACGGATATGCTTTTTTGTTCTCTATATCCGTCTGCCAGTGAAGTGGCTCGAAAGGAACATCTAAACTATAAAATATCTGGTAATAAAAATTATTTTTCCCCAACAACAAATTTGAAATGTATGCCAAAAATTCTGCACTTTCCGCACCCTGAATTATCCTGTGGTCGTATGTTGAGGTTATTGTTACAACTTTTGAAATTGCCATATCTGTAAGTATTGCGGGATTTACCGCTTGAAACTCTGTCGGATAATCTATCGACCCCGTTGCTACAATCAATCCCTGCCCTTTCATTAATCTTGGACTGGAATGAGTTGTCCCAATCATTCCTGGATTTGTTAATGTAACTGTTGTCCCTTCCAAATCTGTTAAATCAAGCCTATTGTTGCGTGCTTTTTCAATCAATAAGTCGTGTTGCTCAACAAATTGCGAAAATGTCAGTTCTTCTGCATTCTTTATGTTTGGCACAAGTAGCAATCGCGAACCATCTTTGCGTTCCAAATCAATTGCCAAACCTAAATTTATATGCTTTTTCTTTATTTTTGCAGGCTTGCCATCTATTACATCAAAATGCGAATTCATCTGTGGAAACTTAACCAATGCCTTTACTATCGCCCAAGCCAAAATATGAGTGAATGATACTTTCTTTTTCTTAACGTTTAATAAATGTTTATTAATTATTTGCCTGTTTTCGTCAAGTAATTTTACAGGAATAGTTCTAACTGACGTAGCAGTTGGCACTTCAAGGCTTTTAGTCATATTTTCAGCAATTTTTGCTGAAATAGAAGATAAAAATTCAATTTCCTCATCTTGTTTTATTTTAATTGGCTCTGTTGTCGCTGGTTCGGGCTTTTCGCTTACCTTTGGTTTGATATTCCCTTTACGTGAGAAGTAATCTTGCCATTCTTTGCTTACTGATTGGGGGTCCCGAAGATAATTATAGTATAGTTCTTCAACAAATGCAGAATTAATCTCGCTCATTTTATATCGTAAAATTGTTAAATATATTAATTTATCTTAACGTTTTTGTTAATATTACATTGTAGATGAACACGTATACTGATAATTTCAAGCATTTATTATTAAATGTAGATATATTTCAACAAGCAAATTTGTAAGTGAATAGCGAAACGTGCTAAAATGAATAATTTGCGGAAAGATTGAAGCTGTTTAAAAAAATCTCTGTTTTCAACCTTCGGAAGGTTTCGAACCTTCCGAAGGTTACTCGAAATTATTAGAAAACCCGCTCGCTACAAATTAAGCTCTTTCAAATCGGTTCTATTTAATTGCTAATCGGATTTAGCGAAAAACGCTATTCTTTTTTCAAATAATTATCTAAAAATGGCTTGATTAAATCAATTGGAATTGGGAAAACAGTAGTCGAATTCTTTTCGGAAGCAATATCAGTCAATGATTGCAGATAACGTAATTGAAGGGCAACGGGATATTGTTGAATTTGTGCAGCTGCCTCGGTAAGTGTTTTTGCAGCTTGATTTTCGCCCTCTGCACGTATGATTTTTGCACGGCGCTCGCGTTCGGCTTCTGCTTGTTTTGCCATTGCTCGCTGCATCTCAATTGGTAAATCAATCTGCTTAACTTCGACTGATGTTACCTTCACACCCCACGGTTCTGTGTGTTCATCGATAATTGCTTGAAGCTTCCTGTTTATGCTTTCACGTTCAGAAAGTAGCTCGTCCAAATCACTTTGCCCAAGAATGCTTCTCAATGTAGTTTGTGCAATTTGATTGGTAGCATACAAATAGTTTTCTACTTCTACGATTGCCTTGTCAGGATAGACCACTCTGAAATAAAGAACAGCATTTACTTTGATTGACACATTATCTTTTGTTATTACATCTTGCGATTCAATATCGAAAGCAACTGTCCGTAGGCTCACTCTCACCATTTTATCGATAAAGGGAATTAAAATTATAATCCCCGGACCCTTCGAACCAATTAACCGCCCTAATCGGAATACTACTGCTCTTTCATATTCACGGATTACTTTAATCGACGAACTTATTATCAGGATTAAAAATAGAACTAAGACAAATGTGAATTCCATAACTGTTCTCCAAAAATAAGAAATATTTATATTACACGTCTTTTATTTTAATTTAGTTTAATATTTATTGATAATCATATTCATTTTGACTAAATTGTAAAATAAGTTTTATGTGAAAAATTATTATTCTATTTTTTGAAATGAAGAAATCTCTTTATATACTAACAATTTTTCTTTTATGTATATCCTCTACTTTTGCTATTCAAAATAAATTGTCTATTGATATTTCTTCTGCCCAATTTTATTTGGGTTCAGATTTCTATGAATGGAATTTGTATTATTCTTTCGACGAGAGAGATGTAAAGTTTATATTCGAGAATGATTTATTCACCTCGAAAATTCAGTTCAATATCAAATTTTATAGTTCATTGGGTCTGGAATTCGAAGATAAATGGATTACAACTTATAATGTTACAGAAATTAATCCCGATAGCGATATTAAATTGTTCGGTCTTCGCTCATTTCGACTTAAAGAAGGACAATACAAAGTTGAATTTTCCGTAACTGACCTCAACCAAAAAGAAAATACCAAAGCTGCTAATTTTGATTTACTTATTCGCAAAATGAGAAACGACCGCCTTGAACTAAGTGATATTGTCCTGTGTAATCTAATTCTAAACCAGAAAAACGCAGGTGAATTTGCAAATGAACAGTTTTTGCGTAATTCTCTATACGTTTATCCAGATCCATCAGCAGAAATATATGGGGCTTCACCTTCTCTGAAAACTTATTTTGAAATATACAATGCAAATAAAGTTTCTCCCGATGGGATTTTGCTTCATTACTACATCTTCGATGGTGCAAATCGGGAAGTATTCTATTTTCCAAAGCAGTTGAAATCATTATATGATGGAATGGTTGAAACTATCGAAATTCCACTTGATGCTATTCCAACGGGTGTATATAATCTGGTTGTAGCTGCAAAGTCACTGAACTCTTTTGATTCTGTTACTATTACAAAAAAGTTTTATTTAATTAATCCTGATTTACCGCCTGTATTAGAGCTTTCGCGTGGTGTCGACTATACCTTCGAACTTTCTGAGTTCGCAACTATGTCCGAAGAGCAATTAGACCAAGAATTTCAACAAGTTCGCTTTATTGCAACGAAAGAGGAAATCGCCCAGTTCCGTTTGCTTACCGACCCCGTTGCAAAAGCTCGCTTTCTTTTTGCTTTCTGGCAGCGCAGAAACTCAGATACCACCTCTTCCATTAATGTTGCCCGATTTAACTATAAAAAAAGAATTGAGCAAGCCAATAAATTCTTCTCGTGGGGTGGCAAGCAAAATGGTTGGGAAACTGACCGTGGTCGCACTTTCCTTAAATATGGTGAGCCATCGAACAAAGATTATTTCCCTCAAAGAGGCAACGAACGCGCTTACGAAGTCTGGTTCTATTCTGAACTTGAAGGCGGAGTTTATTTCTATTTTGTTGATGTTGGAGGCTTTGGTAATTTTCAACAAGTCCATTCAACAAAAACGGGTGAAATTTATAATCAAGACTGGTATGAATTATATGTCCCAATCACAAAAGAAAACAGAAAAGATTACCAAATTGATGATGAAATGAGAAAATATCGATGAGAAATTCTGTTTTTATTGATTATTTCACATATATTTTAATGAAAATTCTCGGGTGGATTGCTTCTTTGCTTTCACCAAGATTTCGTGGTTATTTAGGAATGCTTATAGGTAATTTGTTGTTTTTTTTGCCAAGTAATAGAAAAAAAATCGCTCTTCATAACCTTAAAATTGCTTTTCCTGATAAATCAATCGATGAGCTCAAAAATATTGCTCGCAAATCTTATCAAAATCTGTCGATTGTATTTATCGAGACCGCCGCAGCTGAGTTTTTCAATGAAAATGATATAATCAAACTTATAAAAATAAATAATATCGATTTAGTTCCGCAACTGCTAAGCAAAGGTAATGGGCTTATTTTTCTTTCTGCTCATTATGGAAATTGGGAATATGCTGCTATTGCTGCTGGAATTTACAGTAAAGTGCCAATCAACGTAATCGTCCAAAAACAAAAGAATAAATTTGTAAATAAATCTGTTACTAAAACAAGAACTAAATTCGGGAATAAAGTCGTTCCAATGAACAGTGCGGCTCGTCAAATCATTCAATCAATCAGAAAAAATGAAGCCATAGCGATGCTTGTCGACCAATCTGCAAAATTCGGCAAGGATAGCTTCATCGATTTTTTCGCAATACCGGCTTTGACTTATGACGCACCGGCAGAACTTGCACTTCGATTCCAAACGCCTATTGTATATGGTTTTGCCTGCCGAAATAAGGATTTTACTTACACTATTGATTTAAAAGAACTTGACTTTTCAGATTTAACTTATAGCAAAGAAAATGTTAAAATTCTTACCCGTCGACACGTCGAAGCACTTGAAAAACAAATACTTAAAGCACCAGAACTGTGGGTTTGGGAACATAAACGCTGGAAACATTCCGTTGACTACAAAAAAATTGAGCAATGATTTTTATTTCCGCGTTTATGAAATAATCGCTAAAATACCTTATGGCAAAGTTACTACTTATGGTGCTATCGCTCGTGCTTTGGGTGTTTCGCGTTCTGCTCGTATGGTTGGAATGGCTTGTGCCGCCGCAGCTGGCAAACTCGATTTGCCGTTTCATCGCGTTGTCAATAGAAATGGCGAACTTACCGGTAAACACAATTTCCCAACACCCGATTTTATGGAACAAATGCTTATTGCCGAAGGTGTTAAGTTCGTTAATGGGTGCGTTGACCTCAAAAACTTTTTATGGGAACCAGAAATTTATTAAATTGAATATATGAATTTTAACGAGCAAGATATTAAAACTAACATTAAAGGTATTCGTCTGCTTGGTATTGATTTCGGACTAAAAAGAGTCGGGTTGGCTGTTTCTGACGAACTTGGCATTACAACAACTCCTCTTGATACTTTGGATTATTCTAAACAAGATTTCTGGGAGCGTCTTATTTCAATTATCAATAAGCAAAAAGCAAAAGCTTGTGTTGTAGGTGTTCCATTCTACGAAAAAGAGACAAATTCTGATATTACCAATGCTTTGAATTCTTTCATTGACTTGCTTCGAAACAAATCGGGATTGAATGTTTATATTTTTGATGAAAGTTTTACGTCCAGAAATGCAGTTGAAACTATGCTTGCAATTGATAAACCTAAAAAAAAGCGTAGCCAGAAAGGTGAAAAAGACAAAATCTCAGCTGCCCTCATTCTTAGAAATTTTCTTGATTACTATTTGGGTTAATATGAAACGCTTATTCATAATTTCTTTTGCAATTTCAATCACATTAATTTTTGCAGAATGTTTTGCGCAGTTCGATAGAAATTCACCTAATCGAGAAGCCAACAATTTCATTTTTGACTTTTTCGCTCAACCAACTAATTCACCTGATAGCGTCGAAATTACTGTTTTCTATAAAATTGCTTATCAGGCACTTTTATTTAGTCAGCTTGAAACTGGCTTTTCTACAAACTACCAACTTGAAGCAACATTTCGGGATGCAAATGGAATAATTCGCCGCCGTGCTAACGTTTTCGATACAATTATTGTTCAAACTTTTGAAGAAACAAGAGCAATCAGTAATTTTCGATTTGGTTTCCTAAGTCAAACCCTTCCATTATCGAATTACTTTGTGCAAATTCAACTGTTGGATTTTCGCAATCAAGCTCTCCATAGAGCCACTTTCCAATTCAGCAAAGATAATCAGGGCAGTATCAAATATATCCCACTATTTGCGTCCATTGGTAAAGAAAATGAATATGTTTCGCAAGTTGCAAACGGCATTTCTTTTGCATCGCCAGCTTTTTCCATTTACCTACCAATTAATTTGCCAAATGTTGGTGAATTAATTCGTTACGAGATATCTAAAATCGATGAAAAAGAAGCAGTTAATTGGGGCGATTTTTCCCCAATTACCGGCGAAATTGAACCAACTAATAATTTCTATTTGAGTTTTGATTTAGAGGACTCTGGCATTGCTGTTTCGCAAAATTATATTGAAGCAAAAAATACATTTTTCATTTTAACTGATAAACCTAACACTTTTGTGCCAGGCTCGTACAATCTCATTCTCAAATACGGCGTTCGATTGGACACTTTTTCTTTTAGAGTAGTTTGGGAGAATATGCCTAAATCATTGCGCGACCCGCAATATATGTTGCGAGTAATGGAATATATCCTAACTGACGATGAAATTAAACGTTTTAGAGCATTTAAAAGACGCCAGCTTCCTGAAATACTCTTTGAGTATTGGAAGCGTTTAGACCCAACTCCAAACACTCCGTATAACGAATCTATGAATGAGTATTTCACTCGTGTCGATTATGCATCAACTGCTTTTAGAACTTCATCTCAAAGTGATGGTGCCCTAACAGATAGGGGAATGATTTATATTTTGTTCGGACCTCCCGACGATATTCGAAGATTTCACCAAAATAATAGATTGCGCGAACAATGGACTTATCGACGTCTAATTAAAGAATATACTTTCGAGCAAGTTTCCACAGGAAATTTCCGTCTAATTCAAATTAAAGAATAAATCAAGGAATTACTATGAACGTACCTCTTTTGGATTTAAGGCAACAATATCAATCAATCAAACAAGAGATTGAACCCGTTTTACTGAAAATCGCCGAAAGCCAGATGCTTATTTTAGGCGAAGAAGTGTCGAAATTAGAAAAAACACTCGCAGAATATTGCGGCACAAAATATGCTATCGGTGTCTCTTCTGGAACTGATGCTTTGTTGATGGCTTTGATGGCTTTGGAAGTTGGTCCTGGCGATGAAGTTATTCTGCCAACATATTCATTTTTTGAACCGCTGGGCGTAGTTTCGAGATTATTTGCAAAACCCGTATTCATTGATAGCGAACCCGTTACTTTTAACATTAATCCATCACTAATCGAAAAGAAAATCACACCTAAAACAAAAGCAATTATACCTGTTCATCTCTATGGTCAATCCTGCGAAATGACCGAAATATTGGAAATTGCAAACAAATACAATATTCCAGTTATTGAAGATGCTGCACAAGCAATTGGCTGCCAGTATAAAAATGGCAAGCCCGTCGGTTCTATGGGAACAATGGGCTGTTATTCTTTTTACCCAACGAAAAATTTAGGTGCTTTCGGCGACGGTGGTCTAATTGTTACAAATCAAGAAACGCTTGCTAAAAAACTATTCCAGATGAGAAATCACGGAATGGAACCGAAGTATTACCACAAATTTGTTGGTGGCAATTTCCGTCTTGATGCTATTCAAGCAGCAGTGCTAAATATTAAATTCCCATATCTTGAAAGCTGGCATCAAGCGCGCAGAAATAATGCTGAAATTTACTATAATGAATTTATTAATGTAGGTTTGGCTGATTGTATTGGAGCCACTGAATTCGACGCTCGAAATAAAGTATTACTTCCAAAGCCTGTCTATAAAGATACTGAGGTGAAAAATTTCCATATCTATAATCAATTTATTATTCGTGTTGAAAAGCGTGATGAATTACGTCAATTCCTTGCTTCTCAATCGATTGGGACTGAAATTTACTATCCTGTGCCTTTCCATCGTCAAGAATGCTTTGCTAATCTTGGTTATTCAGACGACGAATTCTCCGTTGCGAATTCGCTTGCCGAAACATCTCTTGCTTTGCCTATTTATCCTGAACTTTCAGAAGAACAAATCAAATACGTAGTTAATAAAATCGCCGAATTTATTAATCAATAATTATTTGAGTTCTTTACTATTTACTAATAAGAGGCTGATAATCAAATCCAGCCTCTTTTGCTATAAACTAATGATATTTTTGAATTATTGTGTTTTGCTATTTGACAGATGAAACTCCATATTTTCATTTTAAACATAAATATTGTCGATAACCAAATTCATCAAATAATTATCAAGAAACTCGGATTTTTATCATTTCCTGTATATTATTTTTTGTTCTCCAAAAATATAAAATATTTACTTTGTTTTTTCGTTACATTTTTTGTATTTTTATTTTATAGTTTCAAGCAAGTTAGCACCGATTAAAAATTAATTTAATATAGAGAAAAAATTAATCATTTGTTAATTTTCTTGTAATTTTTATAAAAAATAGGTATTTTGCAAAATAAAATCTTGCAGATATGCAATTTTGTTTTCAGCAAAAAAGCAAAAATATAAAATTAATCGAATATTATTAATATTATAAGATACATTGGTATGGCTACACTTAAATTAAAAAAAACAGCACAAACTGCTTTAAAAGACTATATGGGTGTTTCAGAAGATGAAACATTGCTTGTTTTGTCTGATGAACCTATGCGTGAAATCGGAATGGCGTTGTTCGAAGCAGGGAAAAGTCTCTGCTACGAAGCGTTTTATTTAGAAATGTCTCCGAGAAAATTAAATGGCGAAGAACCACCAGACCAAATTGCTGAATTTATGAAGAATGTAGATGTTGTTATCGCACCAACTTCCAAATCGATTACGCATACAAATGCCCGTAGAGAAGCATCAAAGCAGGGAGTGCGAATTGGGACAATGCCAGGCATTTCGATTGAATCAATGACGCGGTGCCTGTCTGCTAATCCTGATGAAATAATTGAAATTAACGAGAAATTATCAACTATTCTTAGAAATACTAAAGAAATTCGGGTAACTACAAAGCTTGGAACCGATTTATTAATTCCGATAAAACAAAGAAGAATTATTTCCTCAACCGGTGTGCTGCGTAATATTGGCGAAAGCGGCAATATCCCTTCGGGAGAAGTCTACGTGGCTCCAATTGAAGGTAAGACCAACGGTGTTGTTGTCATAGATGGCTCTATTGCAGGATTTGGACTTGTTACTTCTCCTGTAACAATTGAAATAAATGATGGATTTGCTGAAAAGTTTTACGGCAAAACTGATGAAGCACGCCAGTTAGAAAAAACACTTCAAGATGTTGGTAAATATGCTCGTGCAGTAGGTGAATTTGGAATTGGCACTAATCCGAAAGCTAAAATTTCGGGTGATATACTTGAAGATGAAAAAGTATTGGGAACCGTCCACATTGCCTTCGGCAACAATTTATCAATGGGCGGGAAACTTAGTGTGCCTATTCACATAGACTGTATCATCAAAAAACCTACTGTTTTTGCTGATGATGAAAAAATAATTGCTGCGGGAAAACTAATATTAGATTAATTTCCTTCTATTTTCATATATTTGATAAGCAGATTTGAAAGCCTCGATTGTGCTGTGAGGGTCTGCTATCGACTTCCCCGCAATTTCGAACGCAGTGCCGTGGTCAGGCGATGTTCTTATAATCGGCAAATTAGCTGTAAAATTCACACCATTGCCCTGAGAGAGAAGTTTCAGTGGTATAAGTCCCTGGTCGTGATACATCGCCAAAATACCATCATATTTTTTATATTCTCCGAAACCAAAGAACCCATCAGCTGAAAAAGGACCACTTACATTTATTCCACGTTCTTGAAGCTTGCGTATAGCAGGAATAACTATTTCAAGTTCTTCACGACCGATATTTCCATTTTCGCCCGCGTGTGGATTAAGTCCAAGCATTGCAATATTAGGCTTTTCGATACCAAAATCTATCTTCAAAGAATTATTAAACACAGAACCAATATGAATAATTCTGTTATAAGAAATTTCATAAGGAAGTTCTTTGATAGGTGTGTGGAAAGTAACAAGCGCTACGCGAATTTTATCGTGAAAGAGTATCATTAGAGGGTGTTTGACACCAAGAGCGTTCGCTATCATTTCTGTGTGACCCGGAAATTTCCATCCCGCAAGTTTTATTGCTTCCTTAGAAATTGGCATCGTAATTAATATATCGTAATTACCTTTTGCAAGCTCTGAAACAGAAAATTCGAGGGAATGAGCTGCTACCAAACCAGAGTTTTGGTTAATCTTGCCAAATTCTATATCAATATCGTCAGTAGCTGAGAGAATTTGATATTTTCTCCCGTTCAAAATAAGATAATCATCAACAATTTTGTAAGGATATTTTATATACGTTAGATATTTATCAATTAAATTGACATTGCCAGCTATATCAACCTTTGTATTTAGGAACCAGCTGCAATTCTCATTGAGATAATCCAGAGACTTCACCAGACATTCAATCCCTATGCCATTGGGGTCGCCAATTGTAGAGATAATCTTTATCATATTGACCTCTTTAAATAGTGAGTTCTATGAACATTCATCACCAAACCAACAAGAATTAAATTAGAA